>Ga0136559_1000445_pt1 | contig 14119 bp, 12 predicted proteins | sample AntRauMeHopE1496_FD_104633 | JGI IMG/M metagenome (GOLD analysis project Ga0136559, IMG submission 104633) | Saline lake microbial communities from Rauer Islands, Antarctica - Metagenome Hop E1 #496 | ecosystem: Environmental > Aquatic > Non-marine Saline and Alkaline > Saline | place... | reverse complement strand
GCGTCCTCGGCCGCGCGGGCAAATTCGGCGTTCTCGCTGAGAAAACCATAGCCCGGGTGGACCGCATCACAGCCCGCTTCCACACCGGCATGGATAACGGCCGCACTATCCAGATAGGCCCGCGCGCCCCGTCCGGGCAGCGTCACGGCCTGATCGGCGCGCAGCACGTGCAGCGACTCCAGATCGTCCTGCGGCGCGATGGCACAGGTGGAAATCCCAAGCTCCGTTGCCGTGCGCGCGATGCGCAGTGCAATTTCACCCCGATTGGCAATAAGCAGTTTCTGGATCTGTGGATTTTTCATTGTCTCAAACCTTTCCTAAGCGACCATTTCGGCCAGCTTGGCCTTGCGCACCTTGCCTGTGGCAGTCATCGGCAAGGCGTCGATCACGCGGATTTCGGGCAATTTGTACTTCGAGATCCGCTCAGCCAGCCATTCGGACAGCGCTTCGACAGTCAGGTCCGGATCGGCAAGCTGAACAAAGGCGACCGGGATCTGCCCCGAGCGCGGATCATCGCGCCCCACCACGCCCGATCCGCGCACCCCGGGATGCCGGCCCAGCGTCGCCTCGATCTCGGAGGGGAAGACGGACATGCCCCGCACCTTGAGCATCTCCTTACGGCGCCCCAGATAATGCAGATAGCCCATCTCATCGATCACGCCGATGTCCCCGCTGTAGAGGAATCCGTCGCGGATCGCCTCGGCGGTGGCTTCCGGCTTGCCCCAGTAGGATTTGAGCATGCCGGGACTGCGCATCGTGATTTCGCCTTCGCCCCCCGGTGCCACGATCTGCCCGGTCTCGAAGTCACGGATCACGAATTCGTTCTGCGGCAGGGGCAGGCCCACAAAGACAGGCTGCTGGTTGAGGTCGAAATCATCATCCTGCATGTCGGTGGTGAAGGTATTGGATGTATGGGTCTCCGTCATGCCCCAGGCGGCTTCGGCCAGAATTGTGCCGGTCAGAGCCTTCCAGCGGGCGCGGATTTCAGGATCCAGTTTTTTCACAAAGCTGACCACGCGCACACGGCGCAACGACGACAGGTCATGATCCTTGAAATCAGAACGGTCCATCAGCTCGACCGCGCCATCGACGATCATGCCGAAGACGGTGACCTTGTAGCGCTCAATGGCCTGCAGAACCGACAGCGGATCCCACCGGGTCAGCAGCACCAGAGGCTCTCCGCTCATCACCGGAAAGATCAGCGCCATATTCTCGCCTGCAATCCAGAATTCCGGAAAGAATGCCAGGGTAACACCCTCATCGCGGTTGGTCGTGACAGACCAGTTCGCAGCACCGGTAAACACCATGTCGCGCTGGGTATGGATGCAGCCCTTGGGCATGCCCGTGGTCCCGCCCGTATAGTTCAGAGCCGCCGCACTATCGAGATCGCCGCGCGCGATGTCATCATCGGGCATGGCGGCAAGGGCCTCCAGAAAATCAGTGGCCCCGGGCATGGGCTGTCGCGGCGTATTCACACTGTCGGGACAGTGGATTGCCGGGATTTCGGGGATATAGGCGGACAGCGGCGTTGCAAAAATCTCCTCCAGCTTTGACCCCTTCCGTGCTGCCTTGACTGTGTCCACCAGCGTCTCGATCGTGACCAGCAGCCGCGCATCGGTGTCATTGAGGACATAGGCCAGCTCATCGGCAGTCGAGAGCGGCGAGATCGGGACATGCACAAGCCCTGCTTTCAGGATGCCATAGAACGCAAAGTGGAACTGCGGGCAGTTGGGCATGAAAACAGCAACCCGGTCCCCCTTCTCCAACCCCCGCGCCGCAAGCAGGGCCGCAAAGCGGTTGGACTGGGCGTTCAGGTCCGCCCAGGAAATCTCGGTGCCATAGAATATCAGGCTGGGCGCATCGGGCCGGGCTTTTGCCCAATGGGAGACATGCTCTGACAAAGGCCGCTCGCCCAAGGGATAGGTAATCTCTCTGGCGAGGTTTTTTGGCCAGGAGGCCTGCTGCCGGGCACGGACATCCGCAAGGTATGTGTCCAGATCAATAGGTGTCGGTGTCGTCACGTTGTGGTTTCCCCTGCTGAAAGCTCGTCCAGGATGCGCTGGCGCAGCTTGTATTTTTCTACTTTTGAGGTTGGCGTGATCGGCAGGGCATCGATAAACCTGACGTGACGCGGGCGCATGTAGCGGGGCATTTCCCGCTCTGTATGCGCATCGACCTGTGCCTGAGTGAGCGTCACGCCGGGCTCGGGCTCTATCCAGACGACAATGTCATCCTCCTCGCCCAATGCGGCAGGGATGGGCACAGCGGCGCAGGCGCGCACGCCGGGTATGTCCAGGATGACGGATTCAACTTCAAAAGAGCTGACGTTCTCACCGCGCACCCGGAAATAGCCGCCCATCCTGTCAATGAAAACGAACAGGTTCTTTTCTGCGTCGATCCTGCGCACCGCATCACCGGTATGGAACCAGCAGTTTCTCAGCACCTTGAGAGTTGCTTCGGGTTTATTGAGATAGCCTTGCAGGATCATTTCAGGAAAGCGCGGACGCAGGCAAAGCTGGCCGACTTCTCCGTCAGGCACCGGCATATCATGCGCGTCCAGCGCCGCCGCCTCAAAGAATTTGACGGGTGACCCCATGATGCCTTTCGGCAAGATCTCCCGGCCATCAAAGACGGGCCTGCCCAATGCGGTGACGCGGGCGCGGTAGGTCTCCTTGTCGTGCCCCTTCCACAAGGCCGCAGGCGTTCCCTGACCGTCCGGGAATTCATCAAGGATTCCTGCAAAGACCGATCCGCTTTCGGTCTGGCCAAAGCCTACGGAGATGAAATCAATCCCGAAGCGCCGCGCAAAGAGTTGGTGCCGCGGCGTGTAGGGCTGGATGTGCACCTTGTTGAGCGTATTGGCCGCATCTGCCGGCCTTTCGGGCTGTGACATGATGTGCGGGATCATGACATCCAGCAGCGTCGTCGCCGAGGCGCCCACCTTCGCGACACGCGCCCAATACTCCGACGCGGAAAACCGGTCCCAGAGACCGACACTACACCCTGTCCAGACGGCGCGCCCGAACAGATTGAACGCACCGCCGACATGATAGAGCGGCAGATCGCAGTGAACCACATCATCTGCTGTGTTGATGTCGCGCGACGTATAGCAGTACTGGTTGATCCAGCGGTGACCGAGGCGGACACCTTTGGCGGGCCCGGTGGTGCCCGAAGTGTAGATGATCGCGGCCGTATCCGCAGCCCCCAGAACATCTGTCCGGGGCAGCGGGCCGTCTGCCTCATAGGCCTCCACATCGCCGCCGGGCCCGATCAGCGTGAAGTCGGGCAATCCGCTGCGCAGCGCCTTGATCATCTCGATGCCAGTCGCATCGGCGATGATTGCCCTGGGGCCGGTATCCCCGATCTGATAGGTCAGGAACCCTCCGCGCAGATTGTAGTTGACCGGCGCAAAGACCGCGCCCAGACGCCAGATCGCAAACATCGACAGCGCCGTGATCAGCCCGTTGTGGGAATGGACTGATACGTGATCGCCCGGCCCGACCCCCTGTGCCGCAAGAGCCACTGCCATCCGTTTTGTGCGGGTGACGAATTCGGCAAAGCTCAGATCAAGGTTTTCATCCCCGTAATGCACAAGCAGCTTGTCCGGCATCCGCACCGCATGCGCATCCAGCGCATGAAGCAGGACATCGCCCTCCTGTGTCATCTGCCCGAACACCATTTCCGGCGTCATCTGCATCGCATCCGCCCCCTTCATGGGTTCCGCTCCAAAATCGCAATCTGCTGATCTTCGCTCACCTCATCGCCCTGTGCGACAAGGACGGACAGGATCCGGCCTGCATGCTCCGAAACGATGGGAATTTCCATTTTCATCGCTTCAATCACCATGATCGTCTCATCCTCGGCAACGGGGTCTCCGGGTACTTTCAGCACTTGCCAGACGCGGCCGGTGACATCGGACTTGAGTGTGATTTCTGACATTTCGCTCTCCTGTGAATGGGCGGCTCAGTGGCGCGACGTAGGATCAAGGGCTTCACGCAGGGATTCCCCCACGGTATTGAACGCCAGCGCGGTAACAAGGATCGCGATGCCGGGCGCATACATCTGTGCAGGCGAGATCTGCGCGTAGATGTAGGCCCGCGCAATCATCGAGCCCCAGGACGGATCAGGCGGCTGCATTCCAAGGCCCAGAAAGCTCAGCGACGCTTCGGCAAGAAGGGCAACCGCCATCAGCAGTGTGATCTGCACCAGCACCGGCTGTATCGCGTTGGGCAGAATGTGCCGCCTCAGGATCCAGCCCGGAGAGGCCCCGAAACACTGGGACGCCTCAACATACAGCTCCTGCTTGAGCACAAGGGCGCGCGCCCGCACCAGCCGCGCGAGCTGCGGCGCAAACACGATGCCCACCGACAGCATGGCATTGGTAAGGCCGATGCCCAGAACACCGGTGACAGCGATGGCCAGCACAATGGCCGGAAATGATAGAAACGTATCGAGGATGCGGCTGATGACCTCATCAACCCACCCCCCCGCATAGCCCGCAATCAGCCCGACGGGCACCCCCAGCACCGTCGCCACGCCAACCGCCAGCACGGCGGCATAGATCGACGCGCTGGCACCATGGATCAGCCGGGAGAACACATCACGCCCCAGATCGTCAGTGCCCAGAAGATGCGCCGCCGACGGCGGCTCCAGCATCGCCGCGTAGTCTTGCAACGAGGGATCGTAAGGCGCGATCTGATCGGCAAACACCGCACAACTGCAGATCACAATCAGAACCACCAGACCGATTGCAGCGACCGGATCATCAATCAACCAATGCAGAACCCGGGTGAAAAATCCCGGGCGGTCAATCCGCTGGGGCATGGCAGCGGCAGGCTGGCCCGGCGGCGGGGGTGTTGGGGTATCGGTCATCGCTGGGCAATCCTGGGATCAAGTATGGAATAGAGCACGTCGGTCACCAGATTGACGGTGATCACTGTCAGAACCATGACCAGCACGGCACCCTGAACCACTGGAAAATCGCGCTGCAGCGTGGCGTTGACGATGGTGTTTCCCATGCCAGGGATCGCAAACACCACCTCCACGACCACGGTTGCCGCAAGCGTGCGGTTCACCAGAAGTGAGATCACGGTGAGCAGGTTCACAGAGACATTGCGCAGCCCGTGCTTCCACAGAATGGACCGGAACGGCAGCCCTTTGGCATGAAGGGTTCTGAAATGCTGCGACTGCAGGGTCTCCACCAGCGACGACCGCAACTGCCTCGCGACCTCGGCCATGCCCGAAGCGGCGAGCGCCACAGCGGGCAGCGTGGCGTACCAGAGCGCCGCCAGCGGATCCTCGAAGGGCGATACAAAGCCGGTGGCCGGAAACCAGGAGCGGTTCAGCGCGAAGATCACCACAAAGATCATGGCGATCCAGAAATTCGGCAGCGCCACCCCGACAGATGTCAGAACCATGACCAGACGGTCAATGATCCCGCCCGCCCGCGATGCCGCAAGAATTCCGAACGGCACGCCGACCAGCACAGACAATGCCACCGCATAGAGCACGATGAACAGCGTATTCGGAAACACCCGCGCCAGCGTGGTGGAGACAGGCTCCCCCGACAGCAGGGACTCTGACAGATCACCCTGCACCGCCCCCAAAACCCATTGGCCATATTGCACCAGCAAAGGTTGATCGAGGCCCCGCTGGCTGCGGATTTCCTCGATCCGCTCGACGGTGGCGTTTTCCCCCGCGAGGGTGACCGCCACGTCGCCGGGCAGCAGTTTGAGCAGCATGAAAACGGAAAACGTGGCCAGCAGAATGACGGGAATGGTCTGCAACAACCTGCGCGTCAGCATCTTTCGTTGAACTGTATTCAGCATGGGGGTTTTCCAATCCGCAAGATCGTCGGAACAGGCGCCGGAGCACAGGGATGCTCCGGCGCCGCAAGGTCGCGGTTCAGGCTCCTAGCTCAGGGACACATCCGTGAACTTGGGCTTGCCCAGCAGATTGGCCTCAAAGCCCTGCACTTCTGCCGTGATCGCATCCACTTCGTAGCGGACAGACAATGGAATGGTCAGCTGTGCCTGCATGACCATCTGCTGCACCGTATCGAGGGCGGCAGCACGGTCGCTCTGATCGCTGCTTTCACGGCTGGCCTGAAGCGCCGCGTCAAAGCCTTCCGGCGGTGCGACACGCCCCGGGTTGAAGTAGGATCCCGCCGAATACAGCAGCGAATAGGTAAGCGACGGATCGGGCCTTCCTGTCCAGGCAGACAGCAGGATATCGCCCTGCTTTTCCTCCCCAAAGTAGCGCCCTGCGGCCTCTGCAATCGGTGCGTTGGTAAACCGTCCCCCCACACCGATTTCGGCCAGCTGCGCCAGCACCACTTCCTGACGCTGCACATTGGCCTGATCGGGTGCGCCGCGCAGATCCAGATCAAAGCCATCCGCAAAGCCCGCTTCGGCCAGAAGCTCTCTGGCCTCGTCAAGGTTGAAGTAGACCAGTTTGGCCGCCTCTTCGGACCATGCCCAATGCGCCTTTGGCAGGTTCATAAAGGCAGGCTCACCGATATTTGCCTGCGTCGCCGCCACAAAGGCATCGCGGTCCATCGCCAGTGACAGCGCACGGCGCACGCGCACATCGGCCAGCGGGCCACGGGACGCGTTGACATAGAGCTGGTTGATATAAAGCGTCGGACCAGAGACCAGCCGGAGCGTGGGAATTCTCTCAACAAGGACGCTCTGCCGCTCGCTCAGCTGATAGGCGATATGGACCTGACCGGACTGTACCGCGCGCAGACCGGTTGCGTCCTCGGGGATAATGATCATTTCGATCCCGTCCGTGGCCGGGATGCCCTGCCGCCAGTGCTGATCGAATTTCGTACCGACCACCTTCTCCCCGTCGGTCCAGGACACGAACGACCAGGGGCCGGTGCCGACCGGAGCGCGGTCAACCACCGCTTCGGGATCATTGCCAAGGGCTGTGGGCGATATCATCATGCCTGCCCTGTCCGACAGGATCAGCGGCAATGCGGTGTCCGGCGCTGACAGCGACAGTGTCACGGTCAGCGGATCTGTCGCCTCGACAGCAGCAATGCTGGCGAGATCCGTCCTGATGTTCGAAATCGAGGCTGAGCGGTTTCGGTCCAGATTGAATTTGACCGCGGCTGCATCGAATGGCGTGCCGTCATGGAATGTCACGCCCTCCTGCAGCTTCAGCACCAGCGTGTTTGCATCGGGGTAGGACCATTCCGCCGCAAGGCCAGCCTTTGGCGCGAGCGTCGCAGGGTCCCAATCCACCAGCGTGTCGAAAAAATTGTAGAGGAAAACATGGTCCGAACCCGCGCCGCCCGTCGTCGGATCTAGGCTGGAGGGGTTGGCGTTGGCGCGCACGCGCAGCACATTGTCGCCTGCCGCAAATGCCATACCCGGGAGCCCACCGAGAGCGGCAGCGCCTGCCACTCCGGCAAATCCGCCCAGAACCTGCCGACGGCGCAGGGGTGGCAGAGCCTTGATCGCTTTGGTTCGTTTGTTGTCCATGTTTTATCCTCCTGATTTCATGATGAAGTCTTCTTTGGCCTCCGGAGTTTTGCCCCCCGGTTAGCCGGTCGTCCCTTAGCCGCCTGTCCGCGCATCCCGAGGCGGCAGACCATCCGGCGTGGCATGATGGCAGGCGGTGAAATGCTCTGGCCGCAGTTCGCGCCAGGCGGGATTTTCCTGTTTGCAAATTTCCGTGGCCCACGGGCAGCGGGTGTGAAACCGGCACCCCTCAGGCGGGTTCAACGGGCTTGGAATATCCCCCTCGAGCCGGAGCTGGGTTCGGTTGCGCAGATGCGCGGGCAGCGGTTGTGGCTCTGCCGACAGCAGTGCAACCGTGTAGGGATGCAGCGGGCGGTCAATCACGTCGCGGGTGCCGCCCAGCTCCATGAATTTGCCCAGATATGTCACGGCAATGCGGTCGCTGATCTGGGCAACGATGGCGATGTCATGGGCAATAAAGGCATAGGCCAGGCCGAAATCGCGCTGAAGCTCGAAAAACAGATTCAGAATTTCGCCCCGGATGGACACATCGAGTGCTGCCACCACTTCGTCACAGACAACCAGTTTTGGGTTGAGCGGCAGAATCCGCGCAATATTGACCCGCTGTTTCTGCCCGCCCGATAATTCGTGAGGATAACGCAGCGCCATATCGCGGCGCAGCCCGACCCGCACCAGCGCATCCAGCGCGCGCTGGTGCATCCCGGCCTTGTCGATCCCGCCCATGAACCGCATCGGTTCCAGCAGACTGTCCAGAATGGTCATCCGCGGATTGAGCGAGGCGCTGGGATCCTGAAAAATCATCTGGTAGGCGCGCCGGGCACTGCGCCATTCACGCCGCGAGTAATCGGTGCGGTCACGCCCGTCGAACTGCACCACACCACCGGTGGGATCCAGCAATCCTGTCAGAACCCGCCCGATGGTTGATTTACCAGAGCCGCTTTCCCCGATGATGCCAAAGGTCTCTCCGCGGCGGATGTCAAAGCTGACGTCGTCAACCGCACGCAATTCGCCGGACCCATCCAGCGTCCGGAACCCGATGGTGAGGTTCCGGACCTCGATCACCGGGCCGTCACTGCTGCCGCGTATTGTACTGTGCAGGGCTTCTGACGCCGTCATGACATCCGCTCCGGCATGCCCGCGTTCTCGGCTCGGCCAGATCCGGCCTGCTCCACCGCGCCGTCCAGCACCAACTCCCCGGAGCGCCCGCATCGCACGCGCCGGTGAGTGTCCACACGGCGCAGGTCCTGCGGGCTTGCGCAGGCGTTGGTTGTATAGGTGCAGCGGGCCGCGAACCGGCATCCTTCCGGCATGTTCTGCGGCGACGGCACGCGCCCCGGAATAAAGGCGAACTTGCCCCGTTCATGATTGAAATGCGGCAAGGACCGCAGCAGCCCGGACGTATAGGGATGGTAGGGCCGCATCAGGGCATCCTCCACCGGTGCATCCTCGATGATCTGCCCGGCATACATGGTGATCATGCGCTGGCAGGTCTCGGCCACGACACCCAGATCATGGGTGATGAACAGCATCGCCATGCCGCGCTCCTCAGACAGCCGGGTCAGCAGCTCCATGATCTGCGCCTGAATGGTTACATCCAATGCTGTCGTCGGCTCATCCGCGATGAGCAGCTGGGGGCGGTTGATCAGGGCAATCGCAATCATGACGCGCTGGCGCATCCCGCCGGACAGCTGGTGCGGATAGTCGTCGATGCGTTTGTCCGGGGCCGGAATCCCCACTTCCGCAAGCGATGCGATGACACGCTCGCGCTCGTGCGCCCGCGACAGCCGCTCGTGCAGCCGCAGCGCCTCGGAAATCTGGCTGCCGACCGTAAACACCGGATCAAGCGCGCTCATCGGTTCCTGAAAAATCATCGCGATGGATTTGCCGCGCATGCGGCGGATCTGTGTTGGGCCGACCTGTGCCATATCGACACCGCCCAGATGAACATGGCCGCTGATCTGCGCGGAGGACGGCAGCAGCCGCATCAGCGACAAACCCGTCACCGATTTGCCGCAACCGGATTCACCGACCAGCCCCACCCGCTCGCCCGGTTGAATGGCAAAGTTCAGATCACGTACGACCTGAAGGCCAGGTTGCCCGCGCCGCCCCCGGAACGAGATCGACAGATCGCGCACATCAAGGATCGGCTCAGCGGTGACATGTAGCGACGAGGCTGTCACGGGCGATACCGGGTCGCAGGCGCATCGCGCATATTGCGACGGTAAGCGAGGTGAATGAAATCAACCAGATAGGCACGCGTTTCGGCGGGATCGATAATTTCCTCAACGCCAAAGGCCTCTGCCGTGCGGAATGGCGAGCGGAGGTTTTCCAGCCGGGCCTCGATCTCGGCCAATGCAGCCGCCCGGTCGGGCGCCGCATCAAGCTCTGCGCGATACGCCGCTTCAATTCCGCCTTCCAACGGGATGGAGCCCCAGTCGCCGCTGGGCCATGCGATGCGGTGCCGGAAGCCTTCCGGGTTCATATGCGCAGCCCCGCCGACACCATAACATTTGCGGATGATGACGCCCATGGTGGGCACTGTCAGGCGGTAAACCGCTGCCATCGTGCGGGCACCCCTGCGAATTGTGCCGGTGCTCTCGGCCTCGGGGCCGATCATGAAGCCGGGAATATCAACGAAATGCACCAGCGGCAGGCGAAAGGTCTCAGCGAAGTCGATGAACCGGCTGATCTTGTCGCAGGTATCGGCAGACCATCCGCCCCCATAGATATTCGGATCCGACGCGAGCACCGCCACCGGGTGGCCATCAATCCGCGCCAGCATCGTGAGGGTGGAGCGCCCGAATTTAGGCGCCATTTCGAACAGACTGTCCGGGTCCAGCACTTTGCGCAGGATTGTGCGCATCCGGTATGTCTGGCGTCGGGACTGGGGCACAATGCTGCGCAGCTCGGGCGCCGGGGCCACGTCAACGGGGTTTCGGACAGGTACGGCCTCGCCGACGGAGGATGGCAGATAGGACAGAAACTGCCGTGTGGCGCTGAAGGCTTCCGCCTCATCCTCGACCAGCAGATCGGCGGCACCTGCCTTTTCATGCACCAACGGCCCCCCAAGACTGTCCTTGTCGATGTCGATCCCGATGCGGGCCAGGACGGGAGGGCCCGCAATGAACATATGCGATGTTGTCCGCGTCATGACCGTCAGATGCGCAGAGACGGCCCGCGCCGAGGCGATCCCCGCAACCGAGCCAAGCACAAGCGCTACGACCGGAACAGTCTCAAGATTCTTGATGACTGAATCCCACCCCGGGCAGGCCGGAACATAGGAATGGCCAATAGACTCTATGGTACGGACAGATCCGCCTGTCCCATCTATCAGACGCACCAGCGGCAGACGCAATTCATGGGCCATCCGCTCTGCCTGAACCGTCTTCTCCGAGATCGTCGCATCCGCAGAGCCGCCGCGCACGGTAAAATCATCCCCCGTCACCACAACATCGCGCCCGTCGATCCTGCCCCGCCCAAAGATGAAGTTTGAGGGGGCGAGGCTCTCCAGTGTGCCATCCGCGTGATATGTTGCCACGCCAGAGACGGATCCGATCTCACGAAAACTGTCCGGATCACACAGTTGCTGGATCCGGGCCCGTACATCAAGCTTGCCACGCGCATGCTGTTTGGCGACTTTTTCTGGCCCGCCCATGACCACTGCATGCTTTTTGCGCAGCGCGAGCTCTGTCAGTTCGTCTTCGGCCATCTTCAGATCCCCTGCTGTGTGCTGGCTCTACGAAACATCAGAGCAATTCACCTGTCAATTGTAAACAATTTACGCCAGTGGCAGAACCGGCGGGGATCCTGTCTTTTTGCCGGTGTAGAGCTGGCAGTGTGATGGGCGCATGCAGTCTGTCGCCATGCTCCACTGCTCGCCGGTCTGTCGGCGTCATACAGGTGTCAGTTGGGGGTAATCACTGCCGACTGGGTATTGCGGAGCGATATCCGGGGAGCGATCACATTGATGTGCTCGTTGAGCTTGCACAGGAGATGGAGCAGCAGCCCGCCGCCTGATGTGCCAAACGGCCTGGGCGGAGTGCGTGCCACAGCGGTCTTTCCAGCCTTGCCGAGGGGCTTTTCCTGTTCTGCCGCGTTGATCAGCCCGACCGTCGAAAAGAGGTGCCACTGCGCAGACATCACAGGCAGACAGGGTCACCCACGCCCGGTCCAGCAGAAGCCGGGACTGAACAGCTAAGCGGGGAGAAGTTCCGAAATCACTGAGTTCAGCACTCTGAAACCCTGATCGGAAACGGTCAACCTGTTCTCTCTGAGTGAGATCATACCAATGTCTGTGAGATGCTCCAGTGCTGCCTCGTCCAGTGGTTTCCCGGCGAGCGAGGTGTATCTGCGCACATCGATCCCTTCCCGCAGACGCAGGCCCATGAGCAGAAATTCAGTCGCCTCATCGCTCTTGATCAAGGCTTCACGCGATTGTTCGGTTGCGCGCAATGACGCCGCATCAAGCCACCGTTTCGGGTTGCTGTAACAGATCGTCGCATGACGTCGGCCCGATTGTGTCAGACGGCCATGCGCACCGGGACCAATGCCGAGGTAGTCGCCGTAGCGCCAATAGATCAGGTTGTGCCGTGATTGCGCGCCGTCACGGGCATGGTTCGATACCTCATAGGCGGGCATACCTGCGGCACCGCAAATGTCCTGGGTCATGTCGAACATATCCGCGCCCAGATCCTCATCGGGCAGGCCCCGCAGTTTGCCCAGCGCGTAGCGGTCGCCAAATGCGGTGCCGTCCTCAATGGTCAGCTGATAAAGGGAAAGATGGTCTATGCTTAGGGTTAGAGCCTCTTTCAGCTCTGATTTCCAATCCGCCAGCGACTGATCCTGCCGGGCGTAGATCAGATCAAAACTGACCCGCTCAAAGGTTTTTCGCGCAATCCCGAAGGCGGCGCGTGCCTCTGCAACCGTGTGGATCCGGCCCAGACGCCTGAGATCTGCATCGTTCAGCGCCTGTATCCCCATGGAGATCCGCGAAACACCGCCATCGCGGTAGGCGATGAACCGCCCCGCCTCGACGGAACCGGGGTTCGCCTCCAGCGTGATCTCCAGATCATTCGCCACGGGCCAGAGCGTTCTGATCCGCGCGATCACCTCTGCGACCGTATCGGGGTTCATCAGGCTGGGCGTGCCACCGCCAAAAAATACCGAGGTGACCGTGCGCCCTCGCGTCTGCGCGGCGTAGTGGTCCAGCTCCGACAGATAGGCGGCCTTCCATGCGGCCTGATCGATGCTGCGGGCGACATGGCTGTTGAAATCACAATAGGGGCATTTGGCCTCGCAATAGGGCCAATGGATGTAGATGCCAAAGCCACCATTTCGCCAATCCTCAAAAGGGGGCGCATCAGTCAAAGCAGCGCGCCAGCAGCTTGCGGAAAGCATCGGCACGGTGGCTGATGGCGTTTTTCTCCGCGTGGGTCATCTCGGCAAAGGTGCGCGTTTCGCCCAAGGGTTGAAAGATCGGATCATAACCATGACCAGTTTGCCCCCGCATCGGCCAGACGAATGTGCCGTCCACAAACCCCTCGACCACCTCATCATGCCCATCGGGCCACGCCAGAACCAGCGTCGCGCAGAAGCGCGCGGCGCGGGGGTGGGGGGCGTTGGCCGCTTCCAGCATATCGTGGGTCTTGTGCATCGCCATCACGAAATCGCGGCCTGTCGGCGTCTCTGCCCAATCGGCGGTATAGACACCCGGCGCGCCGTCGAGGGCTGTGACCTGAATGCCGCTGTCATCGGCCAGCGCGGGCAGGCCTGTCGCGGCAACGGCGGCACGCGCCTTGATCCTGGCATTGCCGATGAAGGTGGCCTCCGTCTCCTCCGGTTCTTCCAGCCCCATCTCGGCACCGCCGACAACAGTAATGCCAAGCGGCGCAAACAGCTCGCGCATCTCCTCGAGCTTGCCCGCGTTATGGGTGGCGATCAGGATGCGGTCGCCGATGAACTTGCGGCTCATGCGCAGGCGGCGATCTGGATCGCGGTCAGCTCCGCGATGCCTTTTTCCGCCAGATCCAGCAGGGCGTTCATCTGCTCGCGCGAGTAGGTGGAGCCTTCGGCGCTCATCTGTGTCTCGATCATCTTGCCACTGCGGGTCATGATGAAATTGCCGTCAACGCCCGCCTCTGAATCTTCGGGGTAATCGAGATCGAGCAGCGGCTGACCCGCGTAGATGCCGCAACTGATCGCGGCGACCGGATCCAGCATCGGATCGGAGATCACGTCGCCCGCCTTCATCAGCTTGTTCACGGCCAATCGCAGGGCGATCCAGCCGCCGGTGATCGAGGCGCAGCGCGTGCCGCCATCGGCCTGCAGTACATCGCAATCAATGGTGATCTGCCGCTCGCCCAGCGCCACCCGGTCCACGCCTGCGCGCAGGGAACGCCCGATCAGCCGCTGGATTTCCACCGTGCGCCCCCCTTGCTGTCCTGCCGTGGCCTCGCGGCGCATCCGCGTGTTCGTCGCCCGGGGCAGCATGCCGTATTCCGCCGTGACCCAACCCAGACCGGAGCCTTTGATGAACGGCGGCACGCGCGGCTCTATCGAGGCGGTGCAGAGCACGTGGGTGTCGCCCATCTTGATCAGAACGGAGCCTTCGGCGTGTTTGGTAAAGCCTACCT
>Ga0136559_1000441_pt1 | contig 14199 bp, 10 predicted proteins | sample AntRauMeHopE1496_FD_104633 | JGI IMG/M metagenome (GOLD analysis project Ga0136559, IMG submission 104633) | Saline lake microbial communities from Rauer Islands, Antarctica - Metagenome Hop E1 #496 | ecosystem: Environmental > Aquatic > Non-marine Saline and Alkaline > Saline | place... | reverse complement strand
CGCATGCGCCCAATAGGCCACGCCACCGGTGCCGGGAACAGCCCCCAGAACGCCCACGAACTGCAGCCCGAACCAGATCGCCAGCATGATCCATGCGGGGATCGGCAGGACCCTGAAGAACACGATGAAGATGATCAGAATGTCGATTCTGGCCTTTGGGTAGAGCAGCAGATACGCCCCCATGACTCCCGCGATCGCCCCGGATGCACCCACCATCGGAATGTAGGAGGCCGGATCGGAGATCACCTGTGCGAGGCCGGAGGCCACGCCTGCCAGCAGGTAGAAGCCCAGAAACGGCATATGCCCCATTTCATCCTCTACGTTGTCTCCGAAGATGAATAAAAACAGCATGTTACCCGCCAGATGCATCCAGCCTGCATGCAGGAACTGCGCGCTGAGCAAGCCACCGGTGCCATCGCCCTCCATGATGCGGCGCGGCAGGACGGCGTAGTCGAAATAGAACTGGGCCAGCGCCCGCTCGTCGCCCGCGATGGGCAGCATGCTGAGGAAAACGCCGATGTTTGCGGCCATCAGCGCGTAGGTCACGTAAGGCACGCGGCCGGAGGGGTTATGATCGCGGATGGGGAACATGAGGCGCAGGATCTGTCATCGGCCCCGGAGCGTCAAGGGCGCCTGCGGGGCGCAGTCCCGTCCGGCACCCTTTGTCGCGGGTGCCGGACGCTCAGGTGGATCAGGCGGCCGCCCCCAGCAGCGCCGCATTGCCGCCCGAGGCCGTGGTATCGACGCAGACGTGACGCTCGGCGCGCACCCGCGCGGTGTCGGGCAGGCCGCGCAGCAGGGGGATGATGGGGCCGTTGCGCCGGGCGAGGGCCTGCTCAAGGCTGCGGGCAGTGTCGGCATCGCCCCACCAGAGCACGCCGCCATAGGCGGGCCCGGTGACCAGAGCGTCGGGGGGGATCGCGCCCGTGGCCATGACCGCGATTCCGCCCAATGCTTCGACAGCGTGTTTCTGTGCCGCTGCCGTGGCCGCCGTGGGGCCTGCGCAGAGCAGTGCCGCGCGCGGCAGGGTCGAAAGGCGGTTGCTCTCGCCCGTGGGGCCGGGCATCGACAGCGTGTCGAGGATCTGGGCGCGGGAGGCGGGGCAGGCGGGCAGGGCGGCGGCACGGTCCCAGCCGGGCGAGACATCAGCCCGGTTTGGAGTCCTGTCTGGGGACCTGTCCGGGGAGCTGTCTGGGGCCAGATCCGGCGCACCGAAGCGCGGCAGGTAGTTCGGGCCGCCCGCCTTGGGGCCGGTGCCGGACAGACCTTCACCGCCAAAGGGCTGGCTGCCCACGATGGCGCCGATCTGGTTGCGGTTGACGTAGATGTTGCCCGCGTGGATCCGCTCCGAGACATGCTGCACGCGGTCGTCGATGCGGGTGTGCAGCCCAAAGGTCAGCCCGTAGCCGGTGGCGTTGATCGCGTCGATGACGCGGTCCAGCTGGCCGGATCTGAAGGTCGCGATGTGCAGGACCGGGCCGAAGATCTCACGCCCCAGATCCGCGATGCTGTCTACCCGCAGGATCGTGGGCGCGATGTAGGTGCCGTGATCGGGGGTGGGCAGCTCCGCGATCAGACGGCCCTCCTTGCGCGCCACTTCGATGTGCGCCCTGATGCCTGCCTGCGCTGCCGCGTCGATGACGGGGCCAATGTCGGTGCTCAGATGCCAGGGGTCGCCCATGCTCAGGGCTTGCATCGCGCCGATGAGCATTTTTTGGAACGGCTCCGCGATGTCGTGCTGCACATAGAGGCAGCGCAGCGCGGAGCAGCGCTGGCCTGCGGATTGAAACGCACTCTCGATCACGGCCTGCACGGCCTGTTCGGGGAGGGCTGTTGAATCCACGATCATGGCGTTGAGGCCGCCCGTTTCTGCGATGAGCGGCGTGCCGGGCGTGCAGTGATCGGCCATGGCGGCGCGGATGCGCAGGGCCGTGGCGGTGGAGCCGGTGAAGGCCACGCCACCGATGCGCGGATCGGACGTGAGGGCGGCACCGACAGCACCGTCACCCGGCAGCAGCTGGAGTGCTGTGCGCGGCACGCCCGCCTCATGCAGGATCGTGGCGGCCAGATGGGCAATCAGCGGTGTCTGCTCTGCCGGTTTGGCCAGCACGGCATTGCCTGCGGCAAGTGCTGCACTGATCTGGCCCAGAAAGATCGCAAAGGGGAAGTTCCACGGCGAGATGCAGGTGAAGATCCCGGCGGGGGGCGTATTGGTCGCTTGCGCCGCGTAGTAGCGCAGGAAATCGACGCCCTCGCGCAGCTCGCCCACGCAATCGGGCAGGCCCTTGCCCGCCTCGCGGATCAGCAGCGCAAAGATCTCGCCGTAGCGGTCCTCATAAAGGTCGGCGGCGCGCAGCAGCACGGCGCGGCGCTGCTCCAGCGGGGCGTCCCACGGCGTGGCGGCACTCAGGGCGCGGGCCACATCGGCAGGGGTGGCCGGGCGCACGCTGCCGGGAGAGGTGCCGCCTGCGGGGTTTTGCACCGGCTGCGGTTCTCCGCCTGCATCGCCGCCTGCATCGCCGCCTGCGATCAGTGGCCGGACGTCCCAAGTGGCCGTGGCAAAGGGCGCGCGGGCGGCCTCGATCGCGCTCAGCGTGGGCGTGTGATGCAAGTCAAACCCGCGTGCATTGGCGCGCAGCGGCTGGAAGATCTGCGTCCCCGCAGGGATGTGCAGCACGCTGTCGTTCAGCCTTGCGAAAGGATCGGCGGCGACCTCCTCGGGGGGGACATTCTCATCGACGATCTGGTTGACGAAGCTGGAGTTGGCGCCGTTCTCCAGCAGGCGGCGCACCAGATAGGCCAGCAGGTCCTTGTGCGCGCCCACAGGGGCATAGATCCGGCAGCGGCTGGCGTGGTTTTTGAGCACGATGTTGTGCAGCGTCTCGCCCATGCCGTGCAGGCGCTGGAACTCGTAAGCAGCCTTGTCGGTCCCCATATGCAGCACGGCGGCGACGGTATGGGCATTGTGGGTGGCGAATTGCGGATAGATCCGGTCGGTCATACCCAGCAGCTTGCGGGCGCAGGCGATGTAGCTCACGTCCGTGGCGGGCTTGCGGGTGAAGACCGGAAAGCCGTCCACGCCCTCGACCTGCGCGCGCTTGATCTCCGTGTCCCAATAGGCCCCTTTGACCAGCCGCACCATGATGCGGCGGTCGTGGCGGATGGCCATGGCGTACAGCGCGTCAATCACCGCGGCCGCGCGCGGCCCGTAGGCCTGCACCACGATGCCGAAACCGTCCCAGCCCGCCAGCGCAGGCTCGCCCATCACCGCGTCGATCACATCGAGCGAGAGGCCAAGGCGGTCGGCTTCTTCGGCATCCACGTTCAGGCCCATGCCGCCCGATTTCGCCAGCAGGCACAGCGCGCGCAGGCGCGGCACCAGATCGCGCATCACCGATGCTTCTTGCGCCACCTCATAGCGGGGATGGAGCGCCGAGAGTTTGACCGAGATGCCGGGGTTGCGGCGGATGTCGTCGTGGGTGCAGCCGCGTGCGATGGAGGAGATCGCGTCGGAATAGCTCAGGTGGTAGCGGCGGGCGTCCGACTCAGTGCGCGCGGCCTCGCCCAGCATGTCGTAGCTGTAGGTGAAGCCGCGGGCCTCCATACCCGCCGCACGCTTCATGGCGCCCTTGATGTCCTCGCCCAGTACGAACTGGCGGCCCATTTCCTTCATCGCGCGGGCGACGGCGGTGCGGATCACAGGCTCGCCCAGACGCTTGATCGCCGCGCGCAGGTGGCGCACGGGGCCGGGCTGCGCATCATCCAGCACGCGGCCCGTCAGCATCAGCGCCCATGTGGAGGCGTTCACCATCGTCGAGGTGGAGTGCCCGAGGTGGCGGCCCCAGTCCGAGGGCGCGATCTTGTCCTCGATCAGCGCATCCATCGTTTCCGCGTCGGGCACGCGCAGCAGAGCCTCGGCCAGACACATCAGTGCGACGCCCTCATCGGTGGACAGGCCATATTCCGCCAGAAACACCTCCATCATGCCCGGTGCGGTGGCACCGCGAATGTCGCGGACCAGCTGTGCTGCCACACTGCTGATCTGCGCGCGGTCCTGCGCGCCCAGATCCGCCAGATCAATCAGCGCCGCCAGCACCGCATCCGGATCGGCATAGGTGCCGGTGTCAACGCGCGCGCGCAGGGAGAGGGAGATGTCACGTGCCATTTGGTTGCTCCATGGGTGGGTTTTGACTAGTCTAGCGCATTGTTTGCGGGCATGTTCACCGAAGTCGGTCCCGAACACGGTCCGAATGATTTATTTACAGGTAAAATCATGGCGCAAAACACTTCTGATCTGGATCAGTTCGATCAGGCGATTCTGGCAACGCTGGCGCAGGACGGGCGGATCAGCATCACCGATCTGGCAAAGCGGATCGGCCTGTCGAAATCCCCCACGCAGGCACGGCTGCGCAGGCTGGAGGACAGCCATGTCATTCTGGGCTACCGTGCCATGCTGAACCCGATCCGGCTGGGGCTGGATCATGTGGCCTTTGTGGAGGTGCGCCTGACCGACACCCGCGAGGCCGCACTGGCCGCTTTCAATGCCGCCGTGGCCCGCGTGCCGCAGATCGAGCAGGCGCATATGATCGCGGGCAATTTCGACTACCTGCTGAAGGTGCGCACCCGCGACATGATGAGCTACCGCGCGTTTCTGGGCGATACGATCTCGGCGCTGCCGCATGTGGCGTCCACCTCCACCTATGTGGCGATGGAGGCGGTGAAGGAAGTGATGCTGTCGGAGGGGGCGTGACCGTGCCCGAAGCTGATGTACCCGACAGCGCAGTGCCGGGCACCTCGGCCATTTACACCCTGCACAGTCTTTGTATGGTGCGCGCAGTGCGGGCGTGATGGAATGGTAGACATACCAGACTTAAAATCTGTTGGGCCTTGTGCCCGTGGGGGTTCGAGTCCCCCCGCCCGTACCACAGATTTACAGGTCTCACAGGTTAGCGGGATCAGCCGGCTGCGTCTCAGTCCCGCTTGCCGGCGAATTGCTCTGCCCATGCGGCACGCTGATCGTCGGTGATCTTGGAAAACAGCACCTCCGGCACCTCGAATGCGTGACCGGCGGGCAGTTGGTCCACCGCCGCCGCCACATCCTCGGGCCAGCCTGCATCCGCGATCTTCATGCCTTCCAGCATTGCGGCAGCAGCGGTCGGGATAAACGGGGCGGCGAGGGTCGCATAGAGCGGGATGAGGTTGAGCGCGAGGCGGGTCTGGGCGGCAGCGCGCGCGGGGTCCGTCCGATAGGTGGTCCAGGGGGCCTGGGCCTGCAGGTATTCATTGCCCAGAGCCCAGATCGCGCGCAGCTCGGCGGCGGATTTGCGCACTTCCATGGCGTCCATGAGGGTGGCGTAGCGGGCGACGCGCGTCTCCAGATCCGCGATCAGGGCGTGCTCGGCCTCTCCATAGTCGCCGCCTTCGGGCACGGCGGTGCCGAATTTCGCGGCGCAGAATTTGGTGATGCGGCTGACGAAATTACCCAGCACATCCGCCAGATCCTTGTTCACGTCGGTCTGGAAGGCCTCCCAGGTGAATTCGGCATCCGAGGTTTCGGGCGCGTGGCTCAGCAGCCACCAGCGCCAATAGTCCGCAGGCAGGATCTCCAGCGCCTGATCCATGAACACCCCGCGTCCGCGCGAAGTGGAGAACTGGCCGCCGTCATAATTGAGGTAATTGAACGACTTGATGTAATCCACGAGCTTCCACGGCTGGCCCGATCCCATGATCGTGGCTGGAAAGCTGAGGGTGTGGAAGGGCACATTGTCCTTGCCCATGAACTGGGTGTAGCGGACGTCGCCCGCGCCTTTGTCGGTGCGCCACCAGCTTTCCCAGATACTGTTTTTATCTGCGCCCATTGCGGGCGCGGGCCCTTTGCCCGCATCCACCCATTCCTGCGCGCAGGCGATGTATTCGATGGGGGCGTCGAACCAGACGTAGAAGACCTTGTCCTCCATGCCCGGCCAGGGGGCATCGCCGCGCATCACCGGCACGCCCCATTTCAGATCGCGCGTGATGCCCCGGTCCTGCAAGCCGTCGCCATCGTGCAGCCATTTCTTGGCGATGGAGGTGGTCAGCACGGGCCAGTCGGTCTTGCTCTCGATCCAGTCAGCCAGCTGGTCTTTCATCATGGATTGTTTGAGAAACAGATGCTTGGTGGGGCGCATTTCCAGATCGGTGGCGCCCGAGACGGTGGAGCGGGGGTTGATCAGATCCTCGGGGTCCAGCTGCTTGGTGCAATTGTCGCACTGATCGCCGCGCGCGTCCTCAAACCCGCAGTTGGGGCAGGTGCCCTCGACATAACGGTCGGGCAGGAAGCGGCCATCGGTCTCCGAGTAGATCTGGCGCTGCTCGACTTCCTCGATCAACCCGCGGTCCGCCAGCGCGCCTGCAAAGGCCTGCGTCAGCCGCTTGTTCTGCTCCGACGAGGAGCGCCCGAAGTGATCAAACGACAGGCCAAAGCGCGCGGCGATGTCGGCCTGCACGGCATACATTTCCGCGCAATACTGCTCGACCGGCTTGCCCGCCTTGGCGGCGGCCAGCTCGGCGGGGGTGCCGTGCTCGTCGGTGGCGCAGAGAAACAGCACCTCAAAGCCCCGGGCGCGCAGATAGCGGGCATAGAGATCCGCAGGCAACTGGCTGCCCACAAGATTGCCGAGGTGCTTGATCCCGTTGATATAGGGAATGGCGGAGGTGATCAGGTGACGGGTCATGCTGCGGCCTTTGCTGTGCTGAACGGGGGTTTAGCAGGGGCGGGCTGCAGGTTCCAGAGGGTGCAGGTTCAGGTTCAGGCTCAGGCTTAGGCTTAGGCTTAGGCTTAGGGCGTGCGGGGGGGATCAATCTTCTCGTCCGTGCTGTCGCGCAGGGGTTCCTCGCGGCTGCGCCCGGTCAGCCGTCCGATCAGGAAGCTGTTGCGCAGCGCATGGATATAGCGGGTCCGGCGGCGCAGGGTGCGGCCTGCGCGCATGCGGATGATCCCGAAGACGATCAGCAGCCCATGGCCGACGGCCAGCATCACGAACATTGCCTGCGGCCCATAGCCATCGATCAGCAGCGCGGCGCCGTAAGGGGCGGCGATGGCCCCCATGGCAAACCAGAACATGAGGGCTGCCGACAGCTCTACCCGCTCGTCCGAGGTGGCGAAATCATGGGCATGGGCGGCGGCCACCGAATAGATCGGAAAGGTCGTGAGGCCAAAAAGGCCAGAGGCCAGCAGGATGCCGGTGACACCCCAATCCGTCGTCTCCAGCGTGATCCAGCAGCTGGCGATCGCCGCGACCGACAGCCAGATCAGCACCTTGCGCCGGTCGTATTTATCCGCGAGCCAGCCCACCGGAAATTGCGCGATCGCCCCCCCGATGACGAAACACGCCAGAAACCACGCGATCTGGCCTGCCGTGAGGCCCATCTCCTGCCCGTAGATCGGCCCCACCATGCGGAAGGAGGCACTGGACAGGGCTGCCACGATCACCCCCGCCACCGCCAGCGGCGAGCGGACATAGGCCAGCCCGGGGCGCAGGCGCGGCGATTTGGGCGTCTGCGGCTGCTCCGTCGTGGTCAGCGTGATGGGCAGCAGGGCAGCACAGCACAGAATGGCGAGGATGTTGTAGGAGATATAATCCGCAGGTGCGAGGATCCCGACGATGCCCTGGGCCGCCAGTGATCCGGTCATGTCCACCATGCGGTAGGTGCCCATGGCGCGGCCCCGCGTCTCATTGGTGACCTTGGCCTGCAGCCATGCTTCCACCACCGTATAACAGCCCGCCACGCAGAGCCCTGACCCCATCCGCATGATCGCCCACGCGTAGGGATCGACCACCATCATATGCGCCATCAGCCCAATGCTGCCCGCCGCCGTGAAGGCCGCAAAGGCGCGGGAATGCCCGACCGATCCCAGCAGGCGCGGGGCAAACCAGCAGCCGATGAAGAAGCCGAAGAAATGCGCCGAGCCCAGCATCCCGATTTCCTGCCGCGAAAACCCCAGCTCGGTTCCCGACAGCACATCAAGCGGCCCGACCCCGCCCGAGGACAGCTGCAACAGCACGACCGAGAAAAACAGCGCCGCAAAGGAAATCATCAACCGCATGCCGCATGATTGCGCCCTTTTGCGCGCCGGATGAAAGGAAAAACTGGCCCGGCCTGCCGCAAACCGTGCCAAAAGCGGCTTGCGGTGGCGCGGCACGGGCGTAGGGTGCCGCCATGACGCGCAGGGAGACGATATGATGCAGATGACAAGGTTGGGCCGCACGGAGATCGAGGTATCGAAGTTCTGTCTGGGATCCATGACATGGGGCACCCAGAACACCACCGCCGAGGGGCATGCCCAGATCGACGCGGCGCTGGCGGCGGGCATCAACTTTGTCGATACCGCCGAGATGTACCCGGTCAACCCGCTGAGTGGTGAGACGCAGGGCGCGACGGAGACAGTCATTGGCGACTGGCTCGCCGCAGGCGGCGCGCGCGACCGGATGGTGCTGGCGACAAAACACTCCGGCAACGGCATTGCCTATCTTCGCGATGGCGCGGACATTACGCCCGCGTCTATTCCTGTGGCCATCGACGGCTCGCTCAAGCGGTTGCGGACCGACTACATCGACCTCTACCAGTTCCACTGGCCCAACCGGGGCAGCTATATGTTCCGGCGCAACTGGAGCTATGATCCGAGCGGGCAGGACCGGGCGCAGACGCAGCAAAACATCGAGGACTGTCTGGGGGCGTTGCAGCGCGAAGTGGAGCGGGGCCGCATCCGCGCCTTCGGCATGAGCAACGAGAGCGCATGGGGGCTGACACAATGGGCGGCGGCGGCGGATCGCGGCTGTGGCCCGCGTGTCGCCACGGTGCAGAACGAATATTCGCTGATGTGCCGCATGGGCGATACGGATGTGGCGGAGACGCTGCACAATGAGCAGATCGGGATGCTGTCCTTTTCGCCCCTCGCCGCCGGGCTGCTGACCGGCAAATATCAAAACGGTGCCGTGCCCGCAGGATCGCGCATGTCGATCAACGGGGATCTGGGCGGGCGCAAGACGCCGCGTGCCTTTGCGGCGGTCGATGCCTATCTGGCCCTGGCGGCCCGGCACGGGCTGGACCCGGTGCAGATGGCGATGGCATGGGTGCGCGACCGCCCCTTCATGGCCTCCGCAATCTTTGGCGCGACCAGCATGGACCAACTCACGCGGATCATCGCAGGCGCGGATCTGGTGCTGAGCGACGAGGTCCGGACCGAGATTGACGCAACGCACCGCGCCCATCCGATGCCCTATTGAGAGCTAAACAAAAGGAGACACCCATGCCCCTCGCCATGAACTCGGACGTTTTCATCACCTGCGCCGTCACCGGATCGGGTGCAACGCAGGACCGCAGCCATCATGTGCCGCGCAGTCCCGAACAGATCGCCGAAAGTGCTATTGCCGCGGCCCGTGCCGGTGCGGCGGTCGTCCATTGCCACGTCCGCGACCCCGAGACGGGCGCGCCGAGCCGGGATCTGAAACTCTACCGCGAGCTGACCGACCGGATCCGCGAGAGCGACACCGATGTGGTGCTGAACCTGACGGCGGGCATGGGCGGCGACATCGTCTTTGGCGGGGTGGAAAACCCCATGGATCTGAACCGCGACGCCACGGATATGGTGGGCGCGACAGAGCGGATGGCCCATGTGGCCGAATGCCTGCCCGAAATCTGCACCCTCGATTGCGGCACGATGAACTTTGCCGAGGCTGATTACGTGATGACCAACACGCCGGGGATGCTGGTGGCGATGGGGCAGATGATGACCGATCTGGGTGTGAAGCCCGAGATCGAGGCCTTTGACACCGGCCATCTGTGGTATGCCAAGCATCTGGTGGAACAAGGCATTCTGGACAGCCCCGCGCTGGTCCAGCTGTGCATGGGCGTCAAATGGGGCGCGCCCGATGACCTCAATACCTATCTGGCGATGGTCAATAACGTACCGCCCGACTGGACATTCTCGGCCTTTGGTCTGGGGCGCAACCAGATGGCCTATGTCGCGGCATCGGTTCTGGCGGGCGGCCATGTGCGCGTGGGGCTGGAGGATAACCTGTGGCTGGATCGCGGCGTGCTGGCCGAAAACCACCAGCTGGTGACCCGCGCGCGCGGCATCATCGAGGGGATGGGCGCGAAGCTGATGAGCCCGGCGCAGGTGCGCGAGAAGCTGGGCCTGCAAAAGCGGATGCCTAAATGAAGCGACTGGCGGTGGCAGCGGCGCTGGCAGCGCTGGGCGCCTGTGCGGCACCGCCGCCCAAAGTCACCGGCCTGCAAAGCTACCGCGACCGCAGCGCGCTGATTGGCGTGACGTCACGCCATGAGGACGCGCGGTTTGCGGGCCTGTGGTACGTGCGCGCGGCGTTCGGGCCGGGGCAGGAGGGGGTATCGTTCCGCATCGATGCGCGGCCTGCCCCCGTCATGCGATTGGGGGCACAGGTCTGCGACAGCGCCGGGGTGTGCGGCGAGGTGGCGGAGGATCTGCCCCTGCGCAGGTTGGGGCAGGGGCGGTTTTCTGTGACCATGCCCAGCGGCGAGGTGCGGCAGATCTGGGTGCTCTGGGTGGATGAGGGGTTCCGCACGGCGGCGCTCGGCAATCCTGACGGCACTTTCGGCTGGATCGTGGACCGCAGCACGCGCGGTGGCGGCGACCGCATCGCAGCCGCCCGCGAGATACTGGATTTCAACGGCTACGACGTGAGCAAACTGAGGAGTGTGGAATGAAAACGGCAGCGATTATCGGCGGTGGTGTGATTGGCGGTGGCTGGGCCGCGCGCTTTGCGCTCAATGGCTGGGCGGTGCGGGTGTTTGATCCCGACCTGCAGGCGCAGCGCAAGATCGGCGAAGTGATGGCCAATGCGCGGCGGTCCTTGCCCGGCCTCACCGATGTGGCGCTGCCCGCAGAAGGGGGGATCAGCTATCACGCGAGCATCGCGGAAGCGGTGCAGGGGGCGGAGTGGATACAGGAGAGCGTACCGGAACGCCTTGATATCAAACACACGACCTTTGCCGCGATCCAGAGCGCCTGTGCCCATGATGCGGTGATCGGCTCCTCCACTTCCGGCTTCAAGCCGTCGGAGCTGCAGCAAGGGGCGGCGCGCCCTGAACAAATAATGGTGGCCCACCCGTTCAACCCCGTCTACCTGCTGCCGCTGGTCGAGCTGGTGGCCGTGGGCGCGGATCCGGCGCTGGTGGAGGTGGCCAAGAGGACGCTGAGCAGCCTCGGTATGTACCCGCTGCACCTGAAAAAGGAGATCGACGCCCATGTGGCCGACCGCTTCCTCGAGGCGGTCTGGCGCGAGGCGCTGTGGCTGGTCAAGGACGGCATCGCCACCACGGAGGAGATCGACAACGCGATCCGCTACGGTTTCGGCATCCGCTGGGCGCAGATGGGCCTGTTCGAGACCTACCGCGTGGCGGGCGGCGAGGCGGGGATGCGGCATTTCATGGCGCAGTTCGGACCCTGCCTGACGTTTCCATGGACCAGGCTGATGGATGTGCCGGAGTTCACCGAGGAGCTGGTGGATCTGATCACCGACCAGTCCGATGCGCAATCGGGCATGCACGGCATCCGCGATCTGGAGCGGATCCGCGACAACAATCTGGTGGTGATGATGCGCGGTCTCAAGACGCAGGACTGGGGCGCGGGGGCATTGCTCAACGCGCAGGAGCGCGAGATGCGCAAAGGGACGGTGCACAGTGCCGTGGCGGCCGATCTGGATCCCGGCGCGCCGGTCGAGACGGCGCACCGCACGGTTCCGCTCGACTGGACGGATTACAACGGCCACATGACGGAATCGCGCTATCTGCACGCCTTTGCCGATGCCACGGACCGCTTCATGCAGATCATCGGCTGTGATGCGGCCTACATCAAATCAGGCGGCAGCTACTTCACCGCCGAGACGCATATCCGCCATCTGGACGAGGTGCATGCGGGGGCTTTGATCACCATACGCACCCGTGTGGTGATGGGGGAGGGCAAGAAGATGCATCTTTTCCATGAGATGTCAGAGGGGGACAGGCTGCTGGCCACGGGTGAGCATTTCCTGCTGCACGTCAGCCTGCAGACCCGCAAGCCGACACCGCCCAGCCCGCAGATCGAGGCGGCACTGGTGCGGTTCGCCCGCGCGCATGCCGCCCTGCCTGCCCCAGAGGGTCTGGGCCGCGCAATCGGTGCGCCCCGCTAGGGGCGTGGGGACCGGGCGCCGGGTATGACGCTGCCAGATCTGTGGATCCCGAACCTGTGGATCCCGGATCTTTGGGTTATCGTGACGCTGCTGGCCGCCGCGTTCCAGACCGTGCGCTTCATGCTGCAAAAGGTGCTGGCTGCGGCCACGCTCAGCCCGGCGGGGGCCACATTTGCGCGCTTCGTCTATTCCGCGCCGCTGATCGCCCTGCTGCTGGCGGCCTATCTCCAGAGTACTGGCGCAGGCCTGCCCGCAACGAATATGCGGTTCTGGGCCTTCGGACTGCTGGGCGGGGTCACCCAGATCCTTGCCACGGTCTGCGTGGTGGCGCTGTTCAAACAGCGTAATTTCGCCGTCGGCATCACCTTCAAGAAGACCGAGACGATCCAGACCGTGCTGGTCGGCCTGCTGCTGCTGGGTGAGGGGGTCAGCCCGGGCGGCTTTGCGGCCATCGCGCTGGGGGTTTTGGGGCTGCTGTTTTTGTCGGGCGGCACGGCGGGCGACAAGGCGGCGCGGGGGTTTCGTCTTTCTGATTTGCGCAACCGCGCGGCGGGCCTCGGGATCGCCTCGGGGATCCTCTTTGCCTTCTCCGCCGTCAGCTACCGGGGGGCGACGCTGGCGCTGGACACGCCCGATCCGCTGCTGCGCGCGGGCGTGACGCTGATGGCTGTGGTTGCGATGCAGACCGTGATCATGACGGTCTGGCTGGCCCTGCGTGAGCGCGGCGAGATTGCGGCTGTCTGGCGCGCGCGCCGGGTGGCGGTCTGGATCGGGCTCACGTCGATGGGCGGCTCGCTGTGCTGGTTCATCGCCTTTGCCCTGCAGAACGCGGCCTACGTCAAAGCACTGGGGCAGGTGGAGCTGATCCTGAGCGTGATCGCCTCGACGCTGTTCTTTCGCGAAAAGATCACCGCGCGCGAGGGCCTCGGGATGGCCATCCTCTGCGCCTCGATCTTGCTGCTCATCCTCGCGATTTATGGCGCTTAGCCCTTCGGTGTGCGATCCCATGGTTTGAAGGTGCGATCCTTTCTGAGGCCTGCGGGAGCCCACCATTGGGCCAGCCCGCCCTTGCCCGTTTGCCCCCCATCGCGGGCGGTGCGACACCCCCGGAGATCCAGCAGCTGGTGCCGCAGATGAGATCAGATCGGGCAGCGGGGGCGGGACAAATCCGCTGGGCCCCAGAAACCTGCCGGACATGCTGTGTGGCGCGAAGGGCAGGTCAGGCACCGTGATGCCCGGCCTGATCCGGCCCCGTCAACCCGCAGCGCATCATGACCCCGGATGAGCAAGAATTGCGTTTTTCCCACAGGTTTTGAGAATGCCGCCTGCCGCCTTGCCCTCTCCCGATGCGCGGCGGACAAAGCGGGGTGTAGCGTGCTGCCCAAAAGGCGAGACACGGGGATTGCCATGGCGGTGCGGCGGCCTGTTGTCGTCCCGGTCAGGCGGTTCAGGCACACAGGCTGGCTGGCCAGGGCGGGATCCGGGGGGTGTTCTGGCAGGCCTTTGGTCCCGGTCTGAGTGCAGAAGACATCGCCGGGATGGTTTCCGCGATGCTGCGTTGATAAACGTCAATCCGTCTTTGTGAATATCTGCTTTAAGAAATGCAGATGCTGAAAAGGACATGACATGCTGGACTGGAAACATTTTGCAGATCTGATGAACACCCGCCTTCAGGAGCTTGGTGCGCGGGCCCATGACATTGATCATGAGCTCGCAGAGCCCAAGACCGCCGATCTGAACGATCAGGCAATTGATCTGGAGGACGACGAAGTGCTCGAAGGGTTGGGGGCCGCTGCCCGAAAGGAGATATCACTGCTCAACATGGCCATGGGCCGGATCAGGAACGGCACCTACGGAGTCTGCGCGCAGTGCGACGCCCCGATTTCTGAGGAGCGGCTGAAGGCTGTGCTTGTCTTATGAAGATCCCAGCTTTTGTGCGAAACAAGAGCCACAGATCAGCATTTTAAAATGCTGATCTGTGGTGGTGGCTGGATCGTAATGTGCTTGGTCT
>Ga0136559_1000439_pt1 | contig 14206 bp, 8 predicted proteins | sample AntRauMeHopE1496_FD_104633 | JGI IMG/M metagenome (GOLD analysis project Ga0136559, IMG submission 104633) | Saline lake microbial communities from Rauer Islands, Antarctica - Metagenome Hop E1 #496 | ecosystem: Environmental > Aquatic > Non-marine Saline and Alkaline > Saline | place... | reverse complement strand
GGAAAGAAAAGGCTTATTTGTTGAATTACGGATATCAGGGTATTATGTCGGTTGTCGATTCTTTGTTGGATCGTAAAGATGTAGTAGTCTATGACTCCGAATGCCATGCTTGCATCATCGATGCGCTAAGAATGCACTTGGGTAAGCGCTACGTCTTCCCACATAATGATATCGAAAGCTGCGAAAAGCAGTTGGAAAGAGCTACCAAACTAACGAATGAAACTGGCGGTGGCATCTTGGTCATCACTGAAGGTGTATTCGGCATGACCGGTGATCAAGGCAAGTTGAAAGAGATAGCTGAGTTAAAGAAGAAATTTGAGTTTAGACTGCTGGTTGACGATGCACATGGATTTGGCACGATGGGAAAAACCGGCGCTGGAACTGACGAAGCACAAGGTGTACAAAATGATGTGGACGTATACTTTTCCACTTTTGCAAAATCAATGGCAAGTATTGGTGCATTCGTAGCCGGAGATGCAGATGTGATTCTTTATTTGAGGTACAATATGCGCTCTCAGATTTTTGCAAAGTCACTGCCAATGCTTTTGGTTGAAGGTGGCCTGAAGCGTCTGGAGTTGCTTAGATCTAAGCCAGAATTAAAGGATAATCTGTGGAAAATTGTAAATGCATTGCGTGATGGATTGCATGAAAACGGCTTTAGCACCGGAAAATCAAATTCACCCGTGACACCTGTTGTGTTGAATGGAACCGTAGGCGAGGCTGCTGCATTGACCAAAGATCTGAGAGAGAATCATGGGATATTCTGCTCTGTGGTAATCTATCCTGTAGTACCTAAAGGTATGATTATCTTACGATTGATTCCTACAGCAGTTCATACACTGGACGACGTAAGTGAGACGATTTTAGCTTTTGCTACAATCAAAGAAAAGCTGACTAGTGGTTTTTATAAAAATTCAGAACTTGCAATTTCTTTTGGAGAATAATTTTTTTTTCAAAAAATATGCCCTCACGATTGAAATAGCAAGTATTTGCCCTATATTGGATTCAAATAAATTCATCATCAACCTTAAAAAAGCACTTTAACTATGAACAGATTTAGTGAAGTAAGAGATTTGATCCTCGGAATGGAGGAAGATTTCGTAAAGTTCTACGACAAAGAAAATCAAGCCGCTGGAACAAGAGTAAGAAAAGGTATGCAAGACCTTAAAAACATTGCCCAGGATATCCGTAAGGAAGTTCAGGACCAGAAAAATGCCGGTTGATCTGGAAAAAATAAAAAAGGTGACTTATAGTCACCTTTTTTTTTGCCTCATTTTTTATGTTAAAATTCTAACTTATTGTTTTTACGCTCCACATCAGCCAATCTCATGGATGGATCTATCTCAACAGATTTGATCAGCTCCTTTTTCTTATTGATCAAAATAGATTTGGTGTAATTAGTCCAAGGCCAATCTTCTATCAACACTCGCTCCGGCATTCCAGCTTCGCTTTCCTTTTCACCTCTCATGATCACTAATGGCATATAAACCTGCTCTGAACTGCCGTCGGTATACGTGATAACCAAGTCAACAGGCATTGGCATTAGGCCCAGTCTTTCTAATACGATTTCTGTTTGTTCTCCCTGAGGATTTACAGCTTTTACTCCATAGTCAATGGTTTTAGTAGAGTTGACAAAGTATTCCTTGTACCAATCCAACTCCATTCCACTTTCCTTTTCCATGATTCTGATAAAATCATTTACGTTCGGATGTCGGAATTTCCAAGTATCAAAATACTGTAGCATACCACGATCCCGAACTTCATCTCCGATTACGTATCCCAGCTGCGCAACGAAGGTAGCTCCTTTGGAATAAGCAGCTGATCCATAAGCAGAGTTGGTATGGTAATGATCGGCATGTGTACTCATCGGTTCTTCTAGGCCTGATTTTACCAAACTATAATAACCTGAATAAGATCCAGCCGAAGGGTTCTCAGATTTGGAAAATATTTCACTCATTGCAAGACCTGATGCATAGCTGGTGAATCCCTCATCCATCCACGGATAAAGCGACTCATTGGTCCCCAAGACGCCGTGAAACCAGCTGTGAGCAAGCTCGTGAACCATTACCCCTACCAGACTTCTCAAGCCACGCTCACCACTGATCAGAGTGGACATCGCATATTCCATCCCACCATCACCGCCTTGGATCACAGAGAACTGCTTGTAAGGATACTGACCAAAATGCTCCGAAAGATAGTTGATCGCTTTTGGCGTATATTCTTTCATCTTTTCCCAGTTTTCAGAAGTCTTCTCTCCCGGAATAAATAAATGGTGAACGGTGATTCCATTCTCCATCTCGATTTTATCATGCTGGTATTTATCATCCGCAGCCCACATAAAATCGTGAACCATTGGTGCTTTGAAATGCCAAGTGAGCGTGTTTCCTTTCACAGTTGGCACTTTCACTCCAGCGTCTTCATAGCCATGACCGATTTCATTGGGATTCTGAAGGTAGCCTGTGCCGCCGATTACATAGGTCTTGTCCAGCGTGATTTTCACATCAAAATCTCCAAAAATCCCATAAAACTCACGTCCTATGTATGGATTGGCATGCCAGCCCTGTTCGTCGTAGTTAGCCACTTTTGGATACCATTGTGACAATGAATAGCGAACACCTTCCTCGCTATCACGCCCGGATCTCCGGATCTGTACAGGAACTTGGCCCATAAATTTTGACTCAAATTCAACAGTCGTATTTGGTTGAATTGGCTCATCGAGATAGACGACTAAAATAGTTTCTTCCTCAGCGAATTTGACCCCTTTCCCGTTCATCTTCAATTCGGTGACGTGGAGATAGCCAATTTCATCAGGATTCAATTTTGAGATTCGATCTCCTACCCTTCGATCAGGATCAGCAATCGTCTGAGATCTCACATCCATCATACTTCCCGGCTGGAAAGCATTGTAATACAGGTGGATAAATATTTTATCCAGCTTATCAGGGGAATTATTGGTATAGCTGATTATCTGGGAACCAGTATACTGATTGGTTTTTACATCCAGATTGACATCCATTTCATATTTAATGGCTTGCTGAAATCTTCCTGTTTGACCAATTACTTCTGCGGACAAAAGCAGACCTAGAAAAAGCCCGATCAGAGGCCTAAGCAAATGTGAATTCATAGCAATTATTTTTTCCCAAAGAAAATACAAATGGATTTCACTCCCAAACCACCAATAAAAAACTAGGTAATTTTTAAATTCTTTAAGAACTCCTTCCATTGAAATAATTTTGTACTTCAATAGAAAGAGTTTTCACTTTCTTTAGGCAGAATATAAACACTAGTCAATGCAAAAAATTTACTTCCTCATTTTAGCCACCTTCTTGAGTTTCGCAACCCACGCGCAGCAGGTGGATATGGATTTGTTCAAATCTATGAAAACAAGAAATGTGGGTCCCGCAGGTATGAGCGGTCGAATCACTGCGATCGACGCCATCGATGCTGATCCCACTACGATCTACGCTGGCTCTGCTTCGGGCGGTCTTTGGAAATCCACTTCTGGCGGAATCACCTGGGAGCCGATTTTCGATGATCAGAAAATTCACTCTATCGGTGCGATTTCTATTTACCAAAAAAATCCTGATCTCATCTGGGTAGGAACTGGTGAGGGAAATCCGAGAAATTCCTTAACCATGGGCGGCGGAGTCTACCGATCTCTGGATGCGGGAAAAACCTGGGAGCTGATGGGATTGGAAAAAACCAAAGCCATCCATCGAATCATTGTCCATCCTGATGATCCAAACACAGTATTTGTGGGAGCTATAGGATCACCATGGGGTGAGCAGGAAGACCGGGGAGTTTATAAGACTACCGATGGAGGGAAAACTTGGAAGAAGATTCTTTACGTAGATGCCAAAACTGGAGTCGGTGAGATGATCATGGATCCAAATAATCCGAATAAGATCTTTGTCAATATGTGGCAGCATCGCCGTTATCCTGACTTTTTTGAATCAGGAGGACCATCCTCAGGCTTATACTTGACTATCGATGGTGGCGAAAATTGGAAAAAACTTGACGAGACCAACGGAATTCCTAAAGGAGATTTAGGAAGAATGGGCTTGGCTATTTCTGAATCCAACAGTAATAAAGTCTATGCACTTATCGAGTCAAAAAAGAATGCCCTATATGTCTCGGAAGATGGTGGAGATAAGTTTGAAAAGATTAACGATGGCGGAGATATCGGAGATCGTCCATTTTATTATTTTGAGATCTTCGCAGATCCCAAAAATGAGAATCGACTATATACCTTATATAGTAGAGTAGGAATGAGTGAAGATGGAGGAAAGTCTTTTCAGCAACTCTTATCCTACGAAGGTGTTCACCCGGATCATCATGCTTGGTACATCAATCCTTTTGATCCAAAACTCATGATTGATGGCAATGATGGAGGTTTGAATATCACTAGAGATGGAGGTAAGACCTGGTATTTCGCTGAGAATATTCCCGTTGGGCAGTTTTACCATGTCAACGTAGACAACGAACTTCCTTATAATATTTATGGTGGAATGCAGGATAACGGCTCATGGGTTGGTCCATCTTACGTCTGGAGAAGAGATGGCATCAGAAATACCTATTGGCAGGAGATCTCATTTGGTGACGGTTTCGATGTGGTTCCGCATCCGACAGATTCCCGCTTCGGATATACCATGTCTCAGGGTGGTAACGTATCACGATTTGACAAATTAACCGGTCACAATAAATTCGTGAAACCTACTCATCCAGATAAAGCGGTCTTTCTTCGATTCAACTGGAATGCTGCGATCGCTCAAGATCCGCATGATGCGAATACGGTCTACTATGCTTCTCAATTCCTGCACAAATCCACAGATAATGGAGATACTTGGGAAATCATTTCTCCCGATCTCACCACAAATGACTCCACCAAGCAGCGTCAACAGTCCACTGGAGGATTGACTTTTGACATCACAGGTGCAGAAAATCATACTACTATTTTGGCGATTGCGCCTAGCCCAGTTGATCCGAATGTGATCTGGGTAGGCACTGATGACGGTAATGTGCAAGTGACTAAAGACGGCGGTAAGACTTGGACCAATGTGAACTCAAAGCTTTCAGGATTACCAAAAGGTTCTTGGGTGCCACAGATTCAGGCTTCCACCTACGATGCTAATGAAGCTTGGATCATCGCCAACAATTACCGAAACAATGATTTCGCTGCTTATGCTTATCATACCGCAAATTTTGGCTCCACTTTCACCCGAATAGCAGATGATAGCAAAGTATCGGGCTATACACTATCCATCAAGCAAGATGTGGAAGTTCCCGAATTGGTTTTTTTAGGAACTGAATTTGGACTTTATGTTTCCTTTGACAAAGCCAAAACCTGGAATAAATGGGAAAGTGGCTATCCTAAGTCAGTTTCCACGTATGACTTAGCGATCCAAGAGCGTGAGGCAGATCTTGTGATTGGTACTTTTGGGCGATCCATGTGGGTGCTCGATGATATCAGACCGCTTCGGGTTATGGCTAAAAATGCAGGGAAATTACCTTCAGCAATAATCACCGCCGTTCCTACCCCAGATGCTTATCAAGTTGAGATTCAGCAACCTCATGGAGAGCGATTCGCCGCAAGTGCAAAATACGCTGCCGAAAACCGGAAGTTTGGAGGAAGAATCAGCTTTATTGTGAGCGAACTTGACACAGCAAAACTTGATACGGTTACAGTTAAAATCTTTAACACTGCTAATGAACAAATCAGAACTTTAAAAACTGTTCCTGTAAAAGGAGTAAATAAAGTGACTTGGAATCTAGACCGGAAATCTACTGCAATAGCTGCTTCAAGTCGAAGTGCAAATCGAACAGGTTTTTTCGAACCAAGCGGTGGAGATGCCTTACCTGGATCGTACAAATTGGTATTTGAATACAAAGGAGAATCGGACTCAACTATGATCAATGTTCTCATGGACCCAAGAATTAGCTATAATTTAGCTGATTTGAAAGCTAGGGAAGATTTTATGAAACGACTTGAAGCGCTTTCTTCAGAAGTATCTGCTTCTACAGAGAAACTGAATAATTCACAAAAAGTAATAGACAAAATTTTGAATCTGACCAAAGAGGTGGATACCGAAGATGCCAAAGCGTTGAATAAAGCAGCTAAAGACATCAAGAAAATGCTGGATACTACTCGTGAGGCATTCAACGGCCCAACTCGAGAGGGACAGGGAATCGTGAGAAACCTCTATCCTACTACCATGTCCATGCAATCTGCTCCTCGTAGATATGTAGGTTCTTCTTATTCAGCTCCAGGAGAGACAGAGGAAAGACTCTTCAACCATGCTCAGGAATCTGCAAAAGATGCGATGGCTGAAGTGGAGAAATTCATGAACGGTGACTGGAAATCTTTTGAAGAAAAGGTAAAGGGTACTCCAATAGATCTTTTTAAAGAAGTGAAAAAGGATTAATTTTCAGAAAACTTGATTTAAAAGGCATTTGCTTCGGCAGATGCCTTTTTTATTGCTTTCGAAATCCGCAATCTTCGTTTCTATGTCCTCAAATCATAAGATAGGCTGGAAAACAGCGGCAGGATTGGTCATCGCGAATATGATCGGAACCGGCGTGTTTACCAGTTTGGGTTTTCAGTTGCTCGAGGTCCAGAATTCTTGGTCTATAATTTTACTGTGGACTTTAGGTGGAGCCATGGCTTTGATTGGAGCATTGATCTATGCGGAGCTCGGTACCCATTTTCAAAAGTCAGGTGGCGATTACATTTTCCTTTCTGAAACGCTGCATCCGTCTATTGGCTATCTCTATGCATGGGTTTCGCTGACCGTTGGCTTTTCTGCACCGATTGCCATAGCCGCTATGGCGATGAACAATTACCTTACTCCTATTTTGGGAGAAAGTATCTGGCCGGGACTGATATTTTTGATCGGAATCCCAATCGGACATATCGTAAGTCTTCGGCAGAGCAGCCTAATTCAAAACAGCTTTACGCTATTAAAGATCAGCTTTGTGCTAATTCTAATCGGCATAGGATTTTATTACGCGCCTCAGATCGAGTTGCCTGCACTGGACTTTTCTTCCAATTGGAGTAACGAAATCACAAAACCCGGTTTTGCAGTTTCCTTGATTTTTGTCTTTTATGCTTTTACCGGTTGGAATTCGGCAGCCTATATCGTCGAAGAAATCGATCAGCCTCGAAAAAACCTTCCTAAAGCGTTAATCAGTTCGACTATTTTTGTGACGGTCGTTTACATATTACTTCAACTGATTTTCTTGAAACATGCATCAGTTGATCAACTATCCGGAAAAGTTCAAATTGCTACTATTGCCTTTGCCAACTTGTTTGGGCCAACAGGTGCTGCTTGGATCAGTTTTTTCATCGCCATCCAACTGACCGCCACCATCAGTGGGTATTCTTGGATTGGACCTCGGATCACTCATTCGATAGCGAAAGACTACAAGCTTTGGAAACCTGTTGCAACTGTGAATTCAAATGGAATTCCAGTTCCTGCAATCATCCTTAATACCACTATTAGCTTGATTTTATTTCTCTCAGGATCTTTTGAGCAAATCCTGATCTATGCTGGGTTCGTGCTTCAACTTATGGGAACAATTACTATTTTCTCTTCCCTCAGAATCAAAAAAAGGGCTGGATTTAAAAGTCCCTGGAAGCCATTTTTACAAATCACCTACATTACATTGAGCCTTGGAATCATGGGCTATATCCTTTGGGATAAGCCAATGGAAAGTCTGATTGGACTAGGTTTAGTGACTATTGGCCTCTTACTTTATTTGATCGATAGTCCTAAAAGCAAAATCCCGGCAAATTAACCGGGGTTTTGTTTATCTGTTTTCGTAAAGTTATTGGCAGTAAGCTGCTTATGATCCGAATAGCTATTGTTTTTCATGGTGAAAGATGAGATCACAGAATAAATAAGGTGTCTAGCGTGTCGCTATCGTGATTTCGAAGACTATTCGTGAAACAATCCTGTTTCAAACTATGTGTTGATTTAGACCACTTCCACTTCCACACTATTCACTATATCTTTATTAGTTTCAAGCAGGCGAAGTGATAGTTTGTGTTTTCCTTTTCGGAGCTTCACGTGGGCTGAGCTTCCCATTTCCAGTTTACCCTGGATCGAAGATTCCCAAAGCAAATTATCTAAAATTGGTTCTTGACTATTGATGTCAAATCCTTGACCATGTAGTTGGATTAGTTCTCCTTCTTTCAGGACAGCGCCGGCAATGGGCTCAATTATCATTAGAATTGGTGGTTTTTCTGGGGCAGAAAACCTGTTTGTTTCAACTCTTGCATTTCTGTAGCCATCCGATATTTGAACTGCAAAGCAGCATGACTTCCCACCAGGAAGATTTCTAGTATCAATCTCCATGGCGTTTGTATTAGTCCGATTTCCGACAGGAATCCAGCTTTTCCCATCCGTATTTGAAAAGAATACTTTGGATACAAATGACATCTTTTGAGAGTCAGTAATTGACCACTTTAGTTCTACTTTTTCCTGATTAAGCTCTTTCTCAAATCTGTTTGGAATGATCAAACTTGGAATCACGGGAGGAATAGTCAGTTCTTGAATAACTCGTCCATTGAATTCAAAACTTATTTTTGCAGTTTTTTCATCATAAGGAATATATCCTCTCACGGATTTGGACTCCAAACTGCTTTCACCTGAACAATAGCTTGAGATGCCCAATGGAATCTTGAGTATTAAATCCCTATTCTTGTCAAAAAGCAGGGCATTTAAGTCACTTTTTTGTGAGATAATTTTTCCCAAATCAATTGTTCGATTTTTCAAAAACATCGGAAGAAATTGCAGTTGGTCAGCTGGTGCCTGTCGTGTCTCAGCCTTCTTAAGTTGACCGATTAATGTATAAAATGAAGTGTATTTTCTCATAATTAATATGGTTTAAAAATTATTTTTCAATCTATTCCACAGATCTATAGAGACCCAAGAATATTCATTGCTCCAGTTCTTTCCATTTATTGTTGGAGAACAATAAGTCATTAAAGACGGAACTCCTTTTGGTAAGACATGTGGGGAATTTGTCTTGTTCTTGTATCGAAGCACATCTACTCCCACATCTTCTATTGTAGATACCATAGAATTATCAACACCAGCTGGACTTCCACAACTATGTGCGTTTGCATTAGTAGTGGTATTTATGGAAGCAGCATGTTTAATTGTCAAAGTATGAGCAATTTCATGAACAAGAGTCCCTGGTCTATTATTTTGACTTAACAATCGTTTATGATTATCAAACCAACCTTTTACTTTTCCGTAGTTTGCTAAACCACCCCAACTATAAATATTAGTTGTGGGAGAGGGAACCAAGCCTACCCAGATTACATCATCTGATCCATCATAGTCATCAGCTATATCATCCAATCTATCTAGTAAATTTTCCCAACCTGATTCCGTTTTTAGATCTTCATGGTAAGATATCATTCCTACATTAGGTATTAAATAGGTTATCGACATTGTTGAAATCTCCCGATGATTAGTGGGTATATAAATTGTAAAATTCGTATCCCCTATTGGCACTCTTCCTTTTCCAAGTCTAAATGTATTGTTAAAATCCTGTTGAGTTGGAGCTGACAAGCTATTGATAGTATCATTCACCAAAATCAATGCTAGTTTAAGCCTTTTGGTCTTTTTAAAAGTTACAGAAGTACTTGAACTTGCAAAATTGCCTAATCCCAAACGTGGATTTTTAAATATCTCTGCTGTCAATTCGCAAGTTCCGTCCAACTTTTGAGTGGGTAGAATGAAATTAAAACTTTGAGAAAGATCCTCTCGATTCAGATCGCTTTCTGCCCCTGCCAGAATAGTAGATGATGGATCATAACTATTGGAAAAATAGGAGATTTGGCCATCAGAATATTTCACTTCTAGCCTGGCTTCAACATCTCTAATTCGGTTGGGACCATTGCCAAAATCAAAGCCATTCGTAAGTGTATTCTCTGGATACACGCGAACCATTGTCAATTTATTACTTACCAAAAAGACGCTGTTATTCTCCGCTGGATCATTCCAATTAAACTTTTGAATGGCCTGAGTCACTTCAATGCCCAAAATATTTAATTTATAGCTGGCAGTGACAGTCACATCTACTTTTGCAGTAGATGTACCACAGGAGTTTTTGGCTTCTATAGTGTAAGTATGCACTATATAATTCCTGTCAGTCAACGCTCCAAGAGGATGAATTCCGAATAAGCTATTTCCTGAAGGAAAGTTTCTGGGAGGGGAAGTTCTGGGATTTGGAACGGTGGAAAATCGAATCGAAGTAGCATTTTCCACTTCCCATTTCATAATAAGATCACTTCCCGATTCTACAACAGGATTCTTAGCATTATTAATAGTAAAATGCCTGATTGTAGGTTTCCCAATAGTGATTTGATTTACACCAATACAAACAGGTGAGTCTTGTTTATAAGGCAAATCAATGATTCTTCCAGGCATACTCAGACAAGGCCCTGCAGCAGTCGCCAGCTCTCTGAAAGCTATCTGGTTTGTCCTATGAATTTCTTTTCTACGATTTTCCTTATCTCTATCAATAATTCCAATACAAACTGTACCCTGAACATGTGACGTAGCTGTCACTACTATTTTTCTATCCGACCAACTTTTAATTCTCACTTCAATAGTCCCAAAAACGATACCCCTGTTTCCCTGCACATTGCCAAACCCCTGCCCTTCTATAATTACATCATATCCTCCACAAACAGAAGTCGAACTTATCCTCGTAATCTCAGTGCTTGACACAGAAGTAGGCATTTCTCCTCTATAAGTTCTACTTGGGCCTATTAGGATATCTTGGCAATAATCCCGAATAGGTTGACAATCAATTGGGAATCCCGGAAAACTTGGACCACCATTAGGACCCGGTGGTGGAAATGGAAATCCTGGTTCAGGAGGAAACCAAGTTCCACCCATCGGGGATTGCATAGGGCCTAGGTTTCCTCTGTTTGCTTTGATTCTCTGTTCCTCAATTTTACCCAAATTACCTTCCAGTCTATAGGTTTCCGCAACTCGATCCATGTATCCGGAAAGCTCCGGAAAAACATCACCCTTTGGACGGTTGGCCAATACATTAAGTGTATCTAATACTTGTGTATTTTTCCAAAGTTGGCTAACTATCGCCATTGAGTTTTGTAAAAAAGAGGCATTCCCACCTGCCATGAAATAGATGCTTTCTTGGATGCTATGTATCACATCAGGCTTAATAAAAAATATTGGTCCACACGGACCTAAGCCACCTGAGCCAGGGAGTCTATCAGCCATTGACTTAAGCTTTTGAAAATTTAAGTCCTTTTTAATTTTCAAACCGTGCGGACGGAAACCAACATGCCTTGAACTTTGGTCAAGTATTTTTTTGAAATCACTAATAGCTGTTGAACTACCATTCCAAATTTGGGGAATAAGGTTATAAAGTTCTAATAGCGGTCTTGTCGTGGCCAATGCGGACTCGAGAATTGTTTCATAAACCCTCGTTTTTTTATTTTTTGAATCGAAAGAGTTTTTAATAGCTCCTAACAAATTTTCCAATTCAATTATTTCAAAAGGAGGTGGTAATTTTTTCCCATTTGGAAGTAATCTCACTGAGTCAATTGGCTCCTTTAGGATTTTATATTCCTGCTTAATAAACTGAGGAATAATAATAATAGGACTGAATGGAATGGTAGGGATCTTTTTTGCCTTCTCCTTTTTTTCTTGAGCAGCTTTTCTTTCTTCCAGCAACTTCAATAACCTATTCTTTCGGTTTCTAGAATCATCAAAATCATTAGTCATATTTTCTGTAGTTTATGTTAAACAATCTGTGCTTTCACCCCATGATGAGATCATGTATATAAATCAATTTTAATCAATCGCATGGTCACGGTTTCCAATCCAATCTGTACGTGAACTTGATACAAACCATTACTCAGATTTCTTTAATCTAAGTTTCGGATAAATCCTCTTTCATGATCACCAGACTCCTCCTATACGAATCTTCCAGCGGCATCAAATACTTTCAATGTTACAATTGAAGGACGGGCGAAATCTATCTTCGCGGTAGTCTCCTTTGAAGTTGTATTAAGATATATCAGCTCCGAGCTAAGTAAGCCTTTTGGCGTTTGGGAGAATGATCTTACTGAAATATTTCCACCTGTAAGTTTGGTAGCAGCATGTTTTTTATCCATAGTTAGAAAGAGCGTTAGCAGAATATTTTCTTAAAACCAGTTCTTTAAGAAAACCAAGGCAGTAGTACTCATCACCACATTAATACTTCTTTCGAATCCGTTCTCACGTTGTTTCGGAACAGATTCAGCGCCACGGTGAATTCATGGATTCCCCCAGGCAGTAGGTAGCTATTCGCCATCGGAAACTCATACACATAGCCCAGCCGTAGTCTTCCGGTCAAAAACCCAACTTGTGCATTGGTCGCATAGTCAAACCGATGCCCCAACCCCAGCCAGAGACGATCCATCATCAACACCTTCATATTCAATTCCGTCACATCAGGAAGATCTTTTCTTGATCGGTAAAAACCATTGACTGCAATCGCCAGATTCTCACTAATAGCCTCCCGATAGCCAGCCTGAATCATCTGCTCGGCCGGATAGCCATCCATAAACTCATCCCCATTTTGGATGCTGCCGCCGTTTACCCGGTGCATCCCGTAGGAAACGTAGTACTTCGCATGGGTCAGCGCCATCCCGATGTTGAAGTCCAGTACATTGGTATTGCTAAACGTGCCGATGTATTGGCCAATGGTCGGGTCACTTGCCTCCTCGGTGGTCAGTGCATTTCCATCCAAACGGATGCTCTGATAGCTCAGCCCGGCTCCCAATCGTAAGTTATGACTCTCCGTCAGACGGATTCTCGAGGCATAATTCACCGTGAGTTCATTTTCACGGAAGGCTCCGATATTGTCCTGAATCATATTCACTGACACCGCATTCTTTCCCAATAAGGTAGGGTTCTCTTCCCCCGCCAACTCCCCAAAGTCCAACTCAGCGGACACAAAGTAGGTCTTCGGTGCTCCTTCTATTCCACCCCACTGATTGCGGACAAAGCCGCGGACCACGCTGCCTTCGTAACCCGTCAATGCCGGATTGAAATAGCCCTGAAAATGGGAAAACTGACTCACAAACTTTCTGGACTGAGCCTGAAGATGTCCCCCACAGAAGAGTAAAGTGGATATGATTCCCAATGCGATGATATTTTTAATTCGGTCCATTTGAATGTTATTTTTGATGGATAGCCGGGAGAATTCTTGCTCGGAATGCTCCTGACTGTTCCTGTTCAGTTGTTTCAGTTTTTCAGTAGGGTCAATACTCCTCTTCGTACCTCACCCGTCTCTCTGGATTCCAGAATCCAGATGTAGGATCCCACCGGCATTTCTTTGCCTTCGAAAGTTCCGTCCCAACGTTCTTCTGGATCTTCGGTATAGAAGACACGTAGTCCGCTGCGGTCAAAAACCTGTACTCGTCCGCCTACAAAATATTGCAGATCAGGTACGCCCCAAATGTCATTAATACCGTCATTATTAGGTGAAAATGAGTTGACTATATTTACTTGCGCTAATGGAATCCGTATTCTGCTCAGTACAAAATTCCGCTCGATGCTGTTGCCCGGGCGGTCTGTGCTGCGAACCGTGATTGTAAAGCTAGTCTGGCCCGGAAGCGATTCGTCGGTATTCCAGTAGAGCAGGTTATCATCGATGCGGAAGTATTTACCGTCATTCAATAGCGTATTCACCAACTCATAGGTATGAATATTATCCAGCAGATCTACAGTACTAAATGCACCAATTTCAGTATTGGTGGAAATACTCGCTCCAAATTCCAAGTTGCTCAGCAATACATCCAATGGCGCTGACTTTGCCGCTATTCTGATGGTAACAATTGGCTTAATCCTATAAGTATTTAGAATACCTTTTGGAAGTATTGCCGTACCAAAGTAGTTTTTGGTGGATGGAATTAGCGGATTGTATCCCAACAAATCCCAAGTCACTCCAAGGTTGATAAACTCTCCCTTGCCTGTAACACCAACCACTTCAGTCGCTAAACCCAGCCCCTCTACCGGAGTGCCCCAAGCCACAGATACCATCTGAGCTACAAACTCTAAGATGGATCGGTCCTGTACATAGTTTGGTATGCCGTCTCCATCAGAATCCTTGAACTCATTGCTATTATTCGGATCTGTACTTTGCTGCGCTTCTACATAATCCGGGACACCATCTT
>Ga0136559_1000437_pt1 | contig 14231 bp, 14 predicted proteins | sample AntRauMeHopE1496_FD_104633 | JGI IMG/M metagenome (GOLD analysis project Ga0136559, IMG submission 104633) | Saline lake microbial communities from Rauer Islands, Antarctica - Metagenome Hop E1 #496 | ecosystem: Environmental > Aquatic > Non-marine Saline and Alkaline > Saline | place... | reverse complement strand
TCCAATGGCTGCTGGTAGATTCAATTCTTCAGAGAATATTCAGGTGGTCTCCAGCTTTGGAATTTACGAGTATGATCTTTACGGCAATTTGCTGATTAGTACCAAAGTGCCTAGCAATCAAGTTCTGCCGTTCAGTGGAAGGATAGATGCCAAGCGTGAAATTCAATTTGTAAACGGTAAAATTCTACTAACGGGCCTGATTGCCAGAGGTGAGTTTGACAAAACTCAACCTGAGTTTTATGACACATTCTTGCAGCTTGTCTGGGCTGATCCCATTACTGGCAATTACGAGCAATTTTTGAGTCTCGATCCTGAGAGCATCTTTCAAAATGACATGTCGCATGAGCCTAGCACGCTATCCGCTACTTTTGAAGTGGTAAAAGGTCAGCTTTATGTCATCAGTGGTACTGATCCATTTTTGAATATTTATTCTTTGGACTCACCTTACTCAAGACTCCAAAGAATTCCCCTTCAACTCAAAGATTATCAGCTAAATCCTGGTGAAGATCCAAAAAAGGCTGACCCAAGGGCGATAGGCTATGATCCGTCCTTTGGCATTATTCATAAATTGGCTCAAGTCGGTGATAAATTAATCCTGATCTATGAAACTGGGTATGACACGGAAGACGCGGCTCAGTCTAAGGATGGCAATATGTCACGAGAGGAATGGCAGGTTTTTAATTCCAAAGTAGCAAAAAAGTATCCGCATCGGTATCAGATTCTTGACCTTGAAGGCAACTTTCTAAGCGACTTTGAAATCCCCTCCAAACTGAGCGATGTTTTCGTCAGCAGAGAAGGTGCTTTGTGGTTTTTGGGAAAATTGAATCCAGAAGTAGAAGAGGATTATTATACCTTATACAAGGTAATCATCGAATAGAAAAAGTAGATTCTTGATCTGAAATTTGAAAGCATTCCTTTCGATCAGGAAGTAAACTTGACTTTGCTTGACCTGCGGAATCCTGAGATAGAATGAAAGGAGCGCATGACGCAAAATCTCATGCGCTCTTTTCAATTCTAAGACGAAGTCGACACCAACCGCTTTTCGCCAGGCTTTGAGTCGAGACGAATTTTTAATGAAGATATACCCATCTTCCAACAACATTTATTTGCCGTAGGGATATCTTAATTTAACCTTTTCTGCTCCTCTTCGCTTCCTGTGCTATTATTTACCCGGAAGCTATCTCCTTTTGCGAAGCGATATCGTAGTGTAAATCGCAGTCCCTGATTGCTTCTGTATTGCTCAAAGGAAGTGTCGATGTCGGCGAAATCTACATTGGCACGAATAATCTGAGTTCGGAAAAGGTCAGTGCCGTTGACCGCAATCGTCAATTTATCCTTCAGGATGGTTTTGGTCACTCCGGCATCTACCCAGCCAAAACCTTCAATAAATCCTTGCCCCCAAATCTGTGGACCCAGGTACATTCCCATTACCTCAAGTTTGAAACCTTTCGGTAAGATAAAGTTGTGCTGAGATCGAACCATAAAGGAAGTCTGTGAATTGTCCAGCAGATCGTCACCAATCTGAGATTTGAATCGGTTATAATTGACCTGCACCATGTTGGAAGTCTCCCACCATTTTTTGATGGTTACCGGTACAATTGCTCTGACGTTTGCGTTTTGCGTCTTGTCAAAATTATCGGTGAATGTCGTAGTCGTACGCGCCTCCTGATTTTGAATAAATACTTGCATGAAGGCATCCTGAGTCTCGGCATAGCCAATCGTAAATTGATACATCCCTTTCACCACGTGATTCATTTCAAAATTATTGGAATACTGAGGCATCAGATTTGGATTACCTTGCTCCGTAGTCAGCGGATCAATGTAATTGACAAAGGGGTTGAGCAAGCGGTAATTGGGCCGCGTAATTCGTCGATTCGCAGTGTAGACGATCTGATAGTTTTCGCTTACCTGATGCTGGACAAAAGCACTAGGAAATAGGTTGAAATAATTCTGAGAGTTGATCTGATTTAGGGTCACCGAGTTGCCCTCGATATCTGAGTATTCGCCACGGAGTCCTGCCTGGAAGGATAGCTTATCCGAAAACTTTCCCTTGTAAGAGGCATAGGCTGCAAGCACATTTTCATGATAGATAAATTGATTGCTACTCGGGTCTGGGGTAAATTCGCCATCCTCCCGAGAGCGACTGAGATCAAGATTATTGTCGGATTTAACCCAAGATCCTTTCAAGCCACTTTCAAACGTGCTTCCATTTTTTAATGGTTTGATAAAATCTACTTTGGCAGTGAAAATAGTATAGTACATATCATTGAGCGTTAAAATCTGATCCCGCGTTCCCATTTCTGAATTCTGACCGGTATAACTTAAGTTGGATAGCAGCGCTTCACTGTCGGAATTCATCCGAGTGAAATCAATGTCTGAGGTGATTTTAGTCCCCATCGTATCCAGCTTTCCTTCGTAGTGAATATTTCCAAAGAAGCGATCACTGTGTCCTGCTGCATCATTTTCTGACTCTAAGAAGCTATTTTCCGTCGCTAGTGGGCTGGATATTTCGGTAAATGAGGGCACAAAATTGATGTCATTGGAATTAGAGGCTTGGACATTTAAGCCCAAGTTGTGGTTTTTGTTGAATTCGTAATTTGCAGCTCCGCTGAAAAACAGATTTTTGTCCCGTTGCGTGATTCTGGAATTTTGGCTGAAATTTGATAGTCCTTCCGGAAGCACAAAATTTCGGTCGATTTCCAAGTCATTGAAGATGGCGTACTCGTTGTAGTTTAGATTTGCATTAGTGGTCCATTTTCCTTTTTTCACATTGAGGGCTACGCCTCCGATTGGTGCCCAGAGTCCGTTGTATTGACCTCCACCCTGTATATTTCCAAATACACCATCGACATCGTTCTTTTTGAGTACGATATTGATCACTCCTGCCGATCCTTCGGCATCAAATCTTGCTGAGGGATTGTTGATCACCTCCAGACTTTTGACATTATCTGCCGGCATCGCTCGGAGAAAATTAGCCAGATCAGTCGCGCTCATGTAGGTTTGCCGATCATTGATCATCACCACTACTCCGGCCCGGCCATTGAGATTAATGATTCCGTCCTGATCCACATAGATCCCAGGGGCTCTGCCGATGACATCGAGGACATTTGATCCCTCGGCCATGACGGTTCCTTCTACGTTGACTATGGTCTTGTCAGCTTCGATGATGATCTCCGGTCGAGTGGATTGTACGGTGACTTCGCCAAGGCCTGTCATCTCATCCTCGATCACTAGCGTGCCCATGTCTTTGAGCATTCCTGAGATTAATTCAAAAGAAGCTGATTCAAACAATTTGAATCCGATCGATGAGATCACCAGTTTGACCTTTCCTGTTTTAACTGTTTCGATCAAAAATACTCCTGCTTCTGTAGAGACTGTGCCATCTACCAGTCCTCCGGCTGTAGCATCGATCAGAGCTACGTTTGCAAATGGAATCGCATTGCCAGCTTGGTCTACTAATTTTCCCGAAATTTTGCTGACATCTTTTGCAGCTAGGGTACTGATTCCAAGAAGATAAATCAATACTGTTAAAAAGATAATGTTGGTAGTTTTCATTTCAATTGTGTTGGTCATGTTTACAGACCACCGTATGAAAAGAAAATGCCAAGCCTCAAAAAATGCCTTAAATTCGTTTAAAGGCTATTTTTGAGAAATAATCAGATGTTGATTGTTTCATTATCGTACGGTTTTTCTGTACGATTTTAACCAAAAAAATCCCCAAACCTTGCGGCATGGGGATCTTTCGGCAGTGTGACGGATTATATCGCAGCTGCGTAGTTCTTGCTTACTTCGTCCCAATTGATCGCATTCCAGAAAGCGGAGATATAATCAGGACGTCTGTTTTGGTAATTCAAATAATAGGCATGCTCCCATACGTCCAATCCCATAATCGGAGTACCTGGACAGTCTGAGACATCCATCAGAGGATTGTCCTGGTTTGGTGAAGAGCATACACAAAGCTCCTTTTCAGTATCAACACAAAGCCAAGCCCATCCAGAACCGAATCGGGTTGCAGCAGCTTTGTTAAAAGTCTCTTTGAATGAATCGAAAGATCCAAATTTAGCGTCGATTGCGGTGGCCAATTCACCTGAAGGTGTACCACCACCATTAGGTGAAAGGATAGTCCAAAAAAGGCTATGGTTGTAATGCCCACCACCGTTATTCCGAACTGCGGTATTCGATCCGGCCATTTTCAAAAGTTCTTCTAGGGACTTGCCCTCCATATCAGTGTCTGCGATGGCATTGTTCAAATTGGTTACGTAACCGTTATGATGCTTGCCATGGTGTATTTCCATAGTTTTTGCATCAATATTTGGTTCTAGCGCGTCAGTTGCGTAAGGAAGTGCTGGTAGTTCAAAAGCCATTTTTTTTGGTATTTAGTGGTTAGAAAATGAGTTAAAATATTTTAAATAATCAGCTTTAAAACCCCCTGCCTCCAAAAAAGGTTCTTAAGAATCCAAATTTCATCTATTCTCGAAGCTTTTTGAAAAATGAATTGAGAAGAGATTCTGATTCCAAGGCGAGGGTTCCAGAATAAACTTTGGTTTTGGGATGGAGAATCGATGGGTTTGCTTTCATACAGCCTCTTTTCGGATCTGCGGCCGCAAAGTGTATTTCCGCTATTTGCGACCAGAATAAAGCTCCTCCGCACATCACGCATGGCTCCAACGTCACATAGAGTTTGCAATCGGTCAAGTATTTTGCTCCGATATAATTAGCCGCTGAGGTAATAGCAAGCATTTCTGCATGGGCAGTGACGTCATTGAGACGCTCGGTCTGATTGTATCCTTTTGCTATAATTTTATTTTTGGATACGATCACCGCTCCTACTGGAATCTCACCTTCCTTGAAAGCATATTTTGCCTGCTTGAGGGCTTCATTCATGAAATATTCGTGGCTGAAAAGATCCAAATTTAGAATTTTAACATTTCAAGAATCTCATTTCGCACACCTTCATTGATCACAATGGCCAAAATCAACGAAACCAATAACCCGATGAATGCTTTTCCGACATCGTTTTTGGCAAGGCGGTAAGCACGAAAAACCCAAGCTTTTCGTTTCTTCTCTTTTCCGACTTTACCAAGAGCAATGGCAAGCTCTCTACCACCCAACAATCCTATAAATACCCAAGTAGTACTCATCGGCACATTGCTGTATAACTTGAAATAGAACAAAATAATGGCATATACAAAATCGACAATCGTCGCCGCACGAACATCGGTCACGTCTGATTTTTCGTTTACAATGGATTGGATTCGGGCGCCTTTGACATAAAACAAAAATCCAATGCCTATAAAAACAAAGCCAGCATAAGCTACAAATTCCCAGACGGATAATTGGCGCGGCAAGAATACCGCTATATTGGCAGCATCCTGCATGATCCAAACTGCCCAAAGTGTACCTGAAGTGATCCATTGGAGGACAATCCAGTAAGGTTTAGCCTCGCCTTTCAGATAATCTTTAATGAATCGCTCGATCGCATACCAAACTACAATAGCAATAAAAAATGCCAAGAGATAGCCCAAAAAGCTTTTTTTCATGACTTCCAAGATTGTACCAGCCTTGTAAGTGAATACATTCAAAAGTAAGAATGTAGTCGATACCGGCATTCTCAGTCTGGTCATGATCAGCAAGACAATCGGGGCCGCTAGTTGAAGGAATACAAAACTCTCAGGAGCTTTTTCTAAACCCGGGACACTTAGCCGCTCATAGCTGACATCACCGTTGAAAGTGAACCAACTGTAAGTAACTGTGCCGACGAAGATCAGTCCCATGAATAACCAAAGCCAATACCATTTTTTATTTTGGTTGGAGGCAATGAAGGTACCGATCGTCTGAATACTGTCGTTGGCGATGGCAGAATAAGCCGCCAAGGCAAACCCAAACCACATTGCAGCGTAAGTGTACGGGGTGATCAGTCCGGCGATCGACACCAAAATACAGATTACGATCAGAAAGGACTTCTCTTTTTTGGTGAAATCAAAAAGCGCATAAGCCCTTTTGGAGAGCTTATCCTGGTTGATGTTTTGGTCTATTGTTTTTTTGGCCATTGGGCGGCTGGAATTCAGTGGCACAAAATTAGAGAAGATAATTTGGCCTCCATATTATCAAATTGTTAAGGAAGCGCAATTTCAGTCTAAAAGGATTGCGGAATCTTGTTTTCCGCTAAAAAATTTCAACTTTTGATGATTATTTTACTGAAAATTTGGGTTTTGCTTGTGACCCTTGAGAATTGGCTAAAAAATAACTGATGAATACAGACTCAATTAAAAGCAAAATTAAGTAACCCGATCGCATGAATACAATCGAATTGCAGAAGAAAAAACACAGCAAAATCAAGAGCTATTTCATCATGCTATTGGCTTTGTTATTGTTCATTTTTGCGATTGACTTGCTTACGGTAGCCATGAGCCAGCTAAATAATAATGTAGCTGAGGATATTCTAGCGGCTACCCGCAATCCCTTCGTCAGTTTGTTCATCGGCTTATTGATGACTGCCTTGATACAAAGCAGCTCTACGGTCACCGCCAGCATAGTAGCAGTAGTAGCTTCGGGCAATCTTACACTAGAGCAGGCTGTACCTATGGTGATGGGAGCTAATATTGGCACCACGCTGACTTCTACTTTGGTTTCGCTATCCTATATCATGAATCGCAAGCAGTTTAAGCGAGCGCTCTCTGCCGGAATTTTGCATGACATCTTCAATATTTTTACCGTTTTGATATTACTGCCCCTGGAGATTTCTTTTGGCTTTTTGTCTAAGTTGGCCATTTCCATCGCACACCTCTTTGCCCCTGATAAAGACTATACAGGTCCGCTTGTATATAATAAAGTTTTTACACGACCTGTCACAGAGTGGATCACGGAGACTATCAATATCCCTTTTCTCACGATGCTGCTTTCCATTTTCTTGGTTTTTGGAGCGATCAAATTGCTATCTACCTCTGTCTATCGAGCGTTTGTCGTCGATTCGTTTAAGGAGATCAATAATTTTATATTCAAAAATCCCTATCTGGCTTTTATCTACGGTACTTTTTTCACGGCCGCTGTGCAGTCAAGTACAGTCACTACATCGCTGGTTGTACCCTTAGTCGCCAATAAAAAAGTATCACTGGAAAAATCCTTTCCATTTATCATCGGAGCAAATATTGGTACAACCATCACTGCCGCCATCGCTGCGATCTATAAGACGGAGGCTGCGATAGCCTTGGCTTTGGTGCATTTTCTTTTCAATGTCTTGGGTGCGCTTATTTTCCTGCCTTTTCCAATCATCCGACAGTTTCCAGTCAGATTAGCTTCCTGGATGGGAAGTAAATCGGTCGAGAGTAGATTTATTGGCTTTGCATACATTCTCCTGACTTTCTTCATTATTCCCTTTTTGCTGATTTATTTTAGCAAAGATTAGGACTGAAGTTGCTGCCATTCTTGCAATATGTCGAGTGAATTTGTGCTAGCCACTCGATCTGCTCCTGCTTGAATCAAAGCTAAAGCTTCCTCCAAGGTAAAAAAGGTGCCACTTGCGATGATCCCAACTGATGAGGAAAGAACATTTCGCATGATTTCGATTTGTCCGACACTGGCTCCTGTTCCTGCACATCCTGTCGAAGTCTTTACAAAATCAGCTCCTGCATCCTGACAGATGTGACAAGCCTCTATCAACTGATTGGAGTCGAGATAAGCTGTTTCCAGGATAACTTTCAGGGTTACTTCATTGGCATGGCAAAGTTTGGAAAGCTGGGCAATCTCAATTTTTGGCCAATTCATCCCGGAATGATATGCAGTCTGTGACCAGACGAAATCGATCTCGTTGACACCTTGCTCAATAGCTTCTTTCGCCTCATGGACTTTGCTTGCTGTATCCTGAAATCCAAAAGGGAAGGCAATCGCTGCCGACAATAGCATTTCCTGATCTTTCAAGTCTCGGGCTACTTTCTTCACCCAAAACGGTGGTATCACACAAGAGACGAGTTTTCCCTTTTTCAATTCCACAAGAAAAGCATCCAGCTCCTGAGCTCTGAGAATGGGAGAAAGGAAGTGTGCTTCTAAAAATCGATTAAGGTGCTTCATCAGAATGAACAAAGTCTGTCAAGTACATAAATTCCAAAGTCAAATCCCCATCTCTGGCAATAGTCGCTCGCTCCAAAATCGGAGCGTTTTCTTCCAGCAGCGCCGGTATAACCCACTCGGTAAGCTGCTCGCCAAACTCTCTACTCGCCTCACGAGGCAACTCGCAGGGTAGGTTGTCGATAGCCATCACCGAAATACTGGTCTGACTTCCAAAAGCAGGCAAAGCTTCCTGCGAGGTCCGATCAATATCAAAGACCGGTTCCAAGATTGTGGTCGATTTGATCGTCGTAGGTACGGATCCGTGTACATCGCAAGAAACATCCGCTATCACTGAAATCTGAAAATCATCACCTGCAATCTCAGCCAACTCAAAAAGTCGTGGAGATGCCGGATTCCAATACGCTGCTGCAATTAGAATTTCCGCTACCTCGGTGAATTTCTGAAAATGGCTTTCGTAACGTTCCGGATATTTGTAAAATTCTGCTTGATCGTAACCGCCATCCGATTTTCTCCGATTGTAATCCTCAGATTTTAACATTACAAAAACGGGCTCCTCGAAATAATCAAATAAAAACTCCTCTATTAATACTTGCTTGATATTCAACTTTTTTAGGATTTCACTTGCCCCTTTGGCCACTCTTCCCGTACCTGTGACCACGATCTTTACCGGCGGCAGCTGTACTTTGGTGAGTTCTAAGTGGAGCTCTTGGAGATCAAAGCAATCTTTAGCACGCTTTATATCAAAGAGTGCAGTCTTTTGCCCATAGGTCCAAAAGGCATTGTAAGCTCCTACGATTCCGGCCCATCTGCCAAAAGCCACAACCCGATCACCTGCTTCATCTTTGAGCACTTCATAATCCATCAATCGGATGTTTTTTTCCAGAATCGCCTTCAGCAATTTTCGATTGTAGGGCTGCTTTTTCATCGTATGTGAAAAGAAAAAATAGGTTTTCCCAGCGATCAGTTGAGCAATCGGAACCTCTTTCACTCCGAAAAGCACGTCGCAATCCGACAGGTCGCTCACCACTTGGATTCCTGCATCCACATATTCTGAGTCAGAATATGCACGCGCTTGGCTAGACTCGACTTGGATGCTTATCTTTCCGGCATAATCCCGTTGGATAGCGTTAAGCTGGTTTGGGGTAAATGGAACTCGTTTGTCAGGTTGGGTTTTTCCTTCCCGGATTATTCCGATTTTCATAGCTTATTTACACTGGGTAATCAATCATTTAAATGGAATATGTACTGCTTGCCCTTTCTTGGGCCTTATTTTATACACTTCATTCCTTCTTGGCAAGTCCGAAGTTAAAAAGAATTCTTCGTGGAAAAATCGGATCTGCTTTTAAATGGTATAAGCTATTCTACACCGTTTTATCAATTGTCCTATTAGTGGGTATACTGCTTCAGTCTGCACTGATTCCAAAAATCACTTTAATTGCCAAAGGCAGCATTAGCGAATACTTAGGCTATTTGTTTGCCGGATTTGGAACTATCATTGCCGTGAAATCTTCCAAGAAGATTTCTGTAGGGAATTTTTTTGGTTTACGTCCTACGGTGACTTTAAATCATGAAAATTTGGTCATCTCGGGTATTTATTCAAAAATCAGACATCCCATGTACGCGGGTTTGATTTTGATTGTGTTGGGTTATTTCTTTTTCTCAGGAAGTCTCACGGCAGCCATTCAGCTCGCTTGCTTGTTGGTCTATTTGCCCATTGGAATCTACTTCGAGGAAAAAAATCTAATTGAGCTTTTCGGTGAGGAGTACAAAACCTACAAGTCTCAAGTCCCGGCAATATTGCCTTGGATCTAAAAAAAAAGAGGCCTAAGCCCCTTTTTTTAATCTATTCCTCTAAAATCTACATCAAATACTAAGACAGAGTTTGCCGGGATTCTAGTATTGTTAGTTGAACTTTGATAGGCATATGGTGAGGGAATAATCAGCCTTGCTTTTGAGCGAGGTCTGAGTCTTCCAAAAGCAATGTCCCAACCAGTTATTATACCTCCTGAACCCTTTACAAAACTCAAAGTATTATACCTCCTACCTTCAACGAAGATATCATTTTCGATTGCTACTTGCTCATAGGAAGTATCGAATACCGAACCGTCACTCATCAGTAAACCGGTGTAATCCGTATAAATCACACTACCAAATATGGGGCGACTTCCGACTCCTTCTTCCTGCACGATGATAATCACGCCACTTGGATCATGGATTCTGTACAGACTATCAATCCGGGCGGTATCCAGATATGCATCGATTTTAACTCGGTCTATCGCAAGATTTCCTACTGCATCATATGGAGGTGGTCCCCCAAACTGAGGTGCAGTATCACAACTGCTCACTGTGATCAACGACACGAATCCAATTAATATTCCAAGTAGTTTATTCATTATTGCGGTGGTCCTGCTTTTACTTCTGTCAATTCAACTTCAAAAATCAACGGTGCATTTAATGGAATTCTTGAATTTGGAGGAGGATTATTTCCATAGGCATATGCGGAAGGAATTAATATGGTTGCTTTGTCTCCCTGCTCAAGTTGGACCAAGCCATATTCAAATCCAGATACAACCAGCAATCGAGAAGTGGGCGAACTCGTTCTGAATCGTAAGGGGACATAACTTCTCCGTGGGTCAAACAAACTATTCGCTCTAGCAACTGAATCAATTGAGGTGTCGAATATTGCGTCATTAAGAAATCTTCCTGTATAGTCTGTGCTAATTGTATCCCCTCTTGTGATTGCTAGTCCACTAGCCGATACTTCTTGCCAGATAATGGAAATTCCAGTTACCGGATCAATAAATTCCTTCACATTGACCATGTCACTTTCAGCAACATATTCTTCAATGTCTTTCAGGTCTCTTTCAAATATTGCTTCATCAGTATTCTCATCATCTATACAGGCTACAAACCCTACAGCTGTAAGTGCTAAAGCAAGAAATCCGATTGATTTTATTTTCATGGTAACTTAGGGTAAGATTTTAATTTATTTTTGAACGTCAGTGACCTCTACGTCAAAAACCAATGGAGAGTTCGCCGGAATCATCGCTCCTGCACCTGCCTCGCCGTATGCCAAAGGCGAAGGGATCAAAAACTTAGCCTTCGCACCATTTTTCAAAAGTAGAAGTCCTTCGTCCCATCCTGGGATGACTTGACCCATTCCTACATTTACAGGTAGTGGAGAGTACTCTCTTCCTTCGTTGAAAACATTGTTAGCCTTGGCGATATCGGGAAAAGAAGTATCGAATAATGTGCCGTCTAGCAGATAGCCTGCATAGTTGACATACATGGTGGTCCCCGGAGTGACTGCATCGCCAGTTCCTTCTTGCTCGATCACGTAATACAAACCATTCTCAGTCTTTTGAAGGGTAAGTCCTTTTTCTTTGGCATACGCTTCAATAGTACTTACCTCTGCAGCCAATTGTGCGATTGCTCGTTCAGCTTTTTTGGAATCCTCACCAGCCATTGCTTTTTCGAAATAAGCCTGAATGCCTGCTTCGTCCATTTCCTCAAATGCACCTAGATTGACTTTTACCACATCTTCAGGCTTTAAGAAAGGGGGAACATTCTCGCCAAAAATAATTTTTGCTGTAGACTCAAAGGCGATGCTATCCCCTTTCCTCAAGTGAAGGAAGATCTCATCCATTCCATTATTGGTAGGGAGCGAATCATTAGCCTGCAAGTATCCTGGCATAGGCTGCTCAGCAGTGGTGTAGATGACAGAGTCATCAGCATTGGTGATCTGAAGGTTGTAGAGCAAAAAGTTACCATTGGTCGCTTTTGCAGATCCTTCTTTGATATAAGTGTATTCAATTCCGTCTTTCTCGGTCACTTTGGTTTTTTGACAAGAAGACATAGTAGTTGCTCCCGTGAAGAGAACAGCCAGTGCCAAAAGGCTTTTTGCGTTTTTCATAAAATTTATGTGAATTTTCAAGGTAAAACTAGGGAGATTTTTCAGGCTGTAAGAGTTACTTCGCCAAATAATTCAGATTGGTGCTCGGCTACCAAAGATTCAAATAACTCAACGGTCTCTTTTAGACCTTGAGATGACTTGCCACCGGCGGCATTTTTGTGCCCTCCGCCGTTGAAATGAGATGCTGCAAATTTATTTACTGCCACTTCAGTACTCGATCTAAAGGAGATCTTAATTCCGTCTTCGCGCTCAGAAAATAATGCTGCCAGCTTAATTCCCTCCAAAGATAAAGCATAATTGACTAACCCTTCGGTGTCGCCAGTGCGGCTTTGATATTTTTTAAGGTCTTTTTTACTGATCGTGAAATAAGCCAAACGCAGGTCTTCACGGATGACCAGCCTTCTTGAGATGGCAAATCCAATGAATTTCAACCGGTTTACTGAGTTGGAATCATAGATCCAATTGGCAATCTGAGAGGTATCCGCTCCCAAATCCAGTAATTCGGCCACGACCAGATGAACGTTTTTGGTCGTATTTGGATGACGAAATCCACCCGTATCGGTCATAATACCCGCATAGAGACATTCTGCAATATCCTTATCGATCAAGTCTTTGTCGCCCAAGTCTACGATCATTTCATAGACCAACTCACAGGTAGCGGCTGCTTTGGTACTCCAAAGTCTGAAATCTGCAAAGTCCTCGGGATCTTGATGATGATCGATATTCACCACAAAAGCTTCTGAAGCTCTGATTAGCTCTCCCAGCTCGTTGACTCGATCCAAAACCGAAAAATCAAGGCAAAAGATTAAATCAGCTTCTTCAAGCTTTTTTTTAGCTTGATCTACATGATCCGAATTGCTAAAATCGAGCACATCTTCGTTGCCTTTCATCCAGTTGAGAAAACTCGGATAATCGGAGGGAGTCACTACGGCCACATCATGTCCTTTTTTCAGGAGATAATTGGCCAAACCCAGCGATGAACCCAACGCATCTGCATCAGGCTTCACATGGGTGGTGATAAATATTTTCTTGGGGGAGGAGATTTCTTTTGCAAATAAGGCTAAAGCTTCCTTCATAGATATTTAGCGGCACTTTCGCTTTAGTGGGATACAAAGGTCAGTATTTTTTTGGCAATTCCAAAGTAGTGCATTTCCCTGAAAATTAACTCGGTAAGGGATTATTCAGGAAGCTTTTTCTGAAAATGCTCCAAAAACTCCTACTTTTGCAGCCGATTTAAACCAATTAAAATTATAAATCCCATGGCAACTAACAGAACCTTTACCATGATTAAGCCCGATGCGTTCAAAGCGGGTAACTCAGGCGCTATATTCAAAATGATCGAAGAAGCAGGTTTCAAAATCATCGCTATCAAAGCAACTCAATTGACTCCTGCCCTAGCCGGCAAATTCTACGAAGTACACAGCGAAAGACCGTTCTACACCGATCTTTGTGCCTATATGTCCTCAGGCCCTATCATTGCAGCGATTCTTGAGAAAGACAATGCTGTGGAAGATTTCAGAACGCTGATCGGCGCTACCAATCCTGCAAATGCAGCTGACGGCACAATCCGAAAAATATTCGCTACTTCTATCGAAGCAAATGCGGTACACGGTTCTGACTCTGACGAAAATGCAGCGATTGAAGGATCATTCTATTTCTCCCAAACAGAGCGAGTAGGTTAATTCTTGCCGAAATCTTATCAAAAAAGCACTCCAAACGGGGTGCATTTTTGATTTTGATCAATGAGAAGTTGAACAATGTTGAGCAATGTCAGATGACCGGTGACCGATGTGGCGTCGCTGATAACTGAAGTGGGAATTGAGTTATGTAACACTTTCTTTATTAAAAAAGGAGCCGTGCAAATGATGATGAATTGAAATAGGGTTATCCGGAATTCTGCCTCTTGCCAACTTTGATTTAAAATAGTCAGCTTTTTTTCTTTAGAAGAAAAGAAAAACCGCTGTGAACCTTTGCGTGCTCTGCGCCTATGCGGTAAGAGTTGTTTTTTCAACACGGAGACACGGAGGACACAGAGAATATCACAGAGAAAAGGGTTGTTTTTCAATCTCAAAAAAAGAAACCGCTGTGAACCTCTGCGTGCTCTGCGCTATGCGGTAAGAGTTTTTTTTAAACACGGAGACACGGAGGACACGGAGAATACCACAGAGAAAAGGGTTGTTTTTCAACTTCCAACAAAGAAACCGCTGTGAACCTCTGCGTACGCTACGGGGCTGCGGTAAGAATCTTTTTT
>Ga0136559_1000436_pt1 | contig 14242 bp, 10 predicted proteins | sample AntRauMeHopE1496_FD_104633 | JGI IMG/M metagenome (GOLD analysis project Ga0136559, IMG submission 104633) | Saline lake microbial communities from Rauer Islands, Antarctica - Metagenome Hop E1 #496 | ecosystem: Environmental > Aquatic > Non-marine Saline and Alkaline > Saline | place... | reverse complement strand
TGCCTTGTATGAGGATGCACAAGAAGCAATCACCTATTTTCCTACGTTGCCTTTTGTTTATTTTGCTGCTGCGGATGGCGCACTCAACTTGAATAAGCTAGACGAAGCTACAGAATTTTTGAACCAAGGAGAGTTATACATTATTGATGATGCCACACAAACAGCTCGATATGCCATGCGTTACGGTGAAATCGAGTTTGCGAAAGGTAATACGAAAGAAGGAATAGCTTATTTTGAAAAAGCACTGAACATAGATAAAGAATCTATTTTGATAAAAAGTACGTATGCCCTATCACTTGCCCATGCAGAAATAGATCTTGGTAAAGCTGAAAAGTTACTTATTCCCTTTATGAGTGACACACAAACACATACTGCCTTCTATACAGCACTAGCCACAGTATATATGAAACAAGAAGAGTATGCTAAAGCCATTTCACTTTTAGAACAAGCCTTAAAAAACGTTGCATTTAAGGCAGAAATCTATGACCTTCTTGGAGATATTTTCATACTTAATGGGGATACAAACAACGCACTAGAAACCTGGGAAAAGGCAAAGAAAAATGAGTCGCGAAATACCGTGATTGACAAAAAAATTAATGAGACAATATATTATGCTCCAAGCTACTATTAAATATAGTGTATACATAGGAATGGTGCTGTTTTTAATAGCCTGTGGTAAATCAAAGCAAGCAGAAATTGCGGAGAAGCTCCCTAAAGTGAAAGACGAACTACTCATCGCGAAACTGGATAGTTTATCCAAGCGAAGACCACAACACTTTTACACTAAAATCGCTTCCAAATACAGTGATAAAGAACTAAAAGTGTCTTTTAAAACTTCTATCCGCATGCGTGCAGACAGCGCCCTTAATGCGTTAATCACCTTTGCTCGTTTCCCTATTTACAACACAATGGTTACGCCCGACACGCTGACTATTGTGGACAAGCGAAATAACTGCTATGTTCAAGAAGGAATGGGGTATCTGAAGAATACATTCAACGTTGATTTCGAACATAAAAATATCGAGGAATTTCTACTCGGATTACCTGTAGGTTGGGATCCAGAAGAAAAATACTATCAAATCAACGACCCTTACAATTATGTGATCTCCTCGCACAACAAAAGGAGCCTTCGGAAATCGAATAAAGATGGCACTGGAGATGTATATATTCGCTATTTTCTATCCAACGACGCAGAACAACTCAAGCGTGTAATTATAGATAGCCCTGCCGATACCACTTCAATAATGGTTAATTATTTCTCGTATGAAATGGTCAACGGATTTTCAGTTCCGTTGGATAGTGATATTACAGTTTATACTCCGAGAGATACGATTTATATTGATTTAAAATACACGAAATCTTCGATTAATGAACCTAATGAGCTGTTTCTCGTAATACCAGAAAACTATACCCGTTGTGAATAAATTTCTCTTCATATTGTTTGTTTTCTGCTCGTTTTCTGCGCAATCACAGAAAGGCTCTGAACGTTTACGAAATGAACAAAAAAAGCTGGAGAAGCAAATTGCAACAACTAAATCACTCTTTGAGGCATCCAAACAGAAAACAGATTTATCCTTAGAAGAAGTGCGATTGATCGATCAGCAGGTGCGGTTTAGGGAGCAGTTACTCGCTAATATCGACAATCAAATTAAAGCTGCCGAACTTAATATTCAGTTAAAAAGGCAGCGAATTGAAGAGCTTGAAAACGATATTAGTTCCCTAAAGAAACAATACGCTGACTTATTACTCTACGCATATAAAATGCGAAGTAAATATGGTAAAATGATGTATGTTTTTAGTGCTGAATCTATTGAAGAGGCGATGAAGCGAAAACTATATCTTGAAAAACTTGCTGAGATTCAACAAAAACAACTCAGACTAATTCGTCAAAACATGGAGCTCATGGACGGAGAAATTATTGCGCTCGAAGTTGTTTTAGAGAATCAACTTGTGCTTGCTGACCTCAAACGAAAAGAGCGTGCTGAAATTCTTGTTGCTAAGAAGGAAAAAGAACGAATATATCAAAAGCTAAAATCACAGGAACAAGAAATATTGGCCGAATTGCGTGTGCAAGAACAAAAAAGCAATGTTTTACAACAAAAAATTCAAGCCGAAATTCAACGTGAAATTAGAGAGGAACAAGCACGAATAGAAAGAGCACGAAAAGCAGCTGAGGCAAAAAGAAAAGCAGCTGAAGAGAAAAGAAAGCAAGAGGGGAATGACATTGCGACCGTAGAACCCTTAAAAGAGGATGTTCCAGCACCTTTTATGGAAACAAAAGAAGAAGTGCTTGCCGGAAATAATTTTGTTCTCAATAAAGGTAAACTTCCCTGGCCCGTTGAAAAAGGAACGATTACGATTGATTATGGCAAGAATGCACATCCAACCCTACCTAACGTATATACTGAGAATAACGGAATCGATATTGGTACACCTAAAAATGCCGTAGTCCGCTCCATATTTGATGGGGAAGTAACTAGTGTGATCAATATTCCTGGCGCTGGAAAAGTGGTAATCATAAAACATGGGACATATAGAACCGTTTATTCTAATCTTCAAGATGTGTATGTTACAAAAGGAGCAAAAGTAAAAACAAAAACCCCTGTCGGTTCACTTCTACCTACAAAAGATGGTAAAATCTCGGTATCCCATTTTGAAATACACGAAGTGAAAGATGGACAAGTCAACCGATTAAATCCTAATCTTTGGATTGCGAAGTAGTGGGGTAGGTTTGGGGGACTAGGTTCTGGGTTGCAGGGTTGCTGGGTTCTGGGTTTTGGGTTCGAACCCAGTGCTTCGAGATAAAAAGCGCTACTCCTTCACTACTTTAACCTCCCAACTTTGTTGACCAGACCTTAGCTCAAAAACATACATGCCCGATGACAACGAAGATGGAATAGGCAGCGTAATGAGTCCATTCGAATTTTCGATTCCATTTTTTCTCCAAACCACCTGACCATTCAATGCGTAGATCACAGCATCAAATTCTTTTATCGATGTACTTACCTGGAGCTGAACTTCCTCTTTTATTGGATTAGGAAACAAACTAAATGGAATGATCTCATTCTCCGATAAACTTGCGTCAGCATCTAAAAACTGTCCATCTGAAGAAACGAGGACGCTTTCTAAACCAGCTTCATTTACAGCCCTAATGTTAATGAAATACGTTGTGCCCCCAAAAAGGGATAATCCTGTGAGGGTATAATCTGTTACATTTCCGACGTTCGTCCAAGCAACAATATCGCTAGCACCGAGTGATGTCCCCACACTCATCAAGTAATGCGAAACAGCTGAGTTTACATCAAAAGCTTCGTCCCAATTCGCAGAAATTTCATTCGCAGTATAAAACGTGTCTATATCTAGTGCCAACCCATCTTCTACCGAACTTAATCCAGTTGGCGGTGTCCAGTCCACATTCAAATCATGAAAATAAACATCGGACAAATTATGGGCTTGATCGTGAACGATGGACTTCACTTTTGCTGAAGAAGTGGAAGGATCAGGGTTTTCATAACGAATATCCGCTGCCGCAGAACCCACCGTAACGGTAGATTGAGGAAAACGAGTTCTATATACTTTTAGATTATTGACTGCCATCACGCTATTTCCGCTTCGAAACGAAATATAATCCCCTGTTTGAATAGGGTTATCATCTTGCCAATCGCCGATCAACTTATCGTTCATATAAACAAGAGTTTCCCCTGATACTCTATCGTAAATTATTTTTACATCCATCCATTGATTCTGCAGGAATTCAAGAGGATAGACCTTTTCTTGCGTAAAGGTGTCATTACTTACCCGATAAAATTCCACAGTTTGAAACTCTTGACGAAACCAAACGAAATAAGAATTTCCGCGATTTGGTGCTGTGGGATCATCCGAAAAGTAATGGAATCCTCCCCGCTTATTCATTCCTACACCGTCCATTTTAAATTGAAAATTGTATAAATACCTGTTGGAAAGATCTTGTTTCAAGTAAGCATAAATATTCGAATTACTTATCGCTTCATCTGTTTGCTCAAGGTGACCATTCGTGTTTTCCCATGAACCCTCAACCACTGTCCATTCTGGATGAATTCCTGTTGACTGATCAAAATTGTCGCTAAAAAATCCGCTTTCCGCATTTGCCCGCCAATCTGTTCCGTCAAAGTCAATAACTTGATAAAAACGTCGTGCCACGCCACTGCCATCTGCGTTATCTTCATCTGTAAAATCAACAGTAAAATCTTCCGTTTGCCAGTTATTCGAAGTGCTCGATGCCGTCGTAGGAAGTGTCCAATCCACAAACACGTTTCTAGCCGACTGCACAGACCAGTTTCCTGCTTGATCTTTCACCACGGTATTTATGCGACAGGCATCCTGCGTAACCGAGGGACTCTCGAAACGAGCGTCATTATTCCCCTGAGCACCCACACTGACCTTCTCTTGAAATCCACGAGAAATACGCACCTTCAGATCGTCAAAAGATACATCAGCATCGCCATTACGAAGTGAAATGTACCCTCCTGATGTAAAAGGGTTCGGATCGGTATATCCTCCCACTCTATTGTTATCAATAAAAGCCTCTATTACTCCTGTTTGTGGGTCAAAAGTGACTTTGAAGTCGTACCATGTATTCGGGTTCAATACATACGGTTCATCCACCACTAAATTTAAAACATCATTTTCAACTTTGTAAAGATGAAACGCATTATCATCTGCTCTAAACCATGCTAAATAAGAGTTTCCTCTATTCGGTAATGTTGGGTCGTCCACAAAGAAATGAAGACCTGAACGGCGGTTTGTTCCTGTTCCTGTCATTTGACCAGACCATTCATACAAAAACGAATGTTGATCATTTTGAGTCAACGCTGCATAAATATTTGTGTTTCCGATCGCTTCATCATTTTGCTGTAAACTCCCTGCATTTATTAACCAATTTCCATTTTGAATTGTCCAATCTGGATGAATCGAAGTGGTGAAATTATCGTTAAAGAAGCTATTTTGATTGTTCGCTCTCCATTCTGTTCCGTCAAAATCTAACACTTGATAGTATTGTTCATCTACACCGCTTCCGCCAGGATTATCGTTATCGCTGAAATCAGACCAAAAGTCATACCCACGCCAGTCATAAGTAGACTCAACCGTTGTTTCAGGAGCTATTGCATCTACAATAACATTATTACAATCATCAATTATATCCTTAATTGCTTGACGGATAGCGGACATTCTTCCATACATATCATTCCCGGGACAAGCCGTATTTCCGATATCTCTATGGTTGGTAAAGCGAGTGCGTGTTTGCACACCATATGCTTGCGTTTGCATACTCGCAGAACTAAGTGGGTCATACCCCTTATTGTCAAACCACCACGCCATCACTTCATATAAACGCTGAAGCTGAATTGGTGTAGCGATAGAAACATCAAGGTTTCCTAAAAAATTCATTCCTATTGACCCATTATTTGCTGCACCTGCATGCGCCCCGCGAACATCAGAATTTGGTAAGTTAGGGTTATGTCTTCCTTGGTAAAAATTACCTGCTTTATCAATTAGGTAATTGTAGCCTATATCTGACCACCCCAAGGTATTCACATGATAATTGTAATACGAGCGAACTACCGCTTGCCCATCAGAATAGGTGTTGGGAGAAGCACCATGGTGCATCACAACATGAGTAGCATTAATATATGTTGGGTTGTACCACGCATTTACCTGAGCGCAAGCTGCAGATCCTCCACACCATTGAGCACGTGTAATAATCGTTGGAAATGCTGGGCAATTTCTTCCGCTCTTTTGAGCAGCCGATTCGGTTACTTTCTTCTCAATCTTAGCCGATTCAGACATGAAATTTCCATCAAACATGTCAATTTGAACACCTAGCACAGCAACAGGAACAGTAATTCTTACTTCTAATTCGAGATGACTTTCTGCATTGTGCGTAAAAATCGCTTCTGTCCAGTATTTCCCTGTCGGAGTTTCAGAAGGCTCTACATCACCTTCCATTTCCAACCAGTCCGACCAGCTACCATTCGGCTCCAATGTGCGATATGTAACCTTGAATAAATCAGCACTCACAGATTGATCCATCGTTTCGAAACCAACACCAAAGCAAGAGAAAACATGATTCGGAACTAGTTTAATCTCCGTAGTTTGATTCTGAGGAAGTTGTTGAATTGACTCAAATGTTGTAAAAGGCATTCCTAATTCCGCCAAACGGTCCTCTTCATAAAAATTAGTATTCGTTAATTCTTTTTGAGCATGACTGGCCAAAAAAAGGCTGAAGCACCATGTAAGAGAAAGTAGAAGTCTCATGATTAAGTTGTTTTGATCAAAAATAACTTAATTTTAACAAACTGAAAAATATAACAACACTAAAATAAACAGTACCTATTGTGACAGACACTTTTTGTTTTTGTTATATTTAACCACCCAAACAATTCCCCATGCTTGAACTCGATGGAATATATAAGTCTTACTACAGACAACGTGTGTTGGAAAACATTTCCTTTTCCATTCCTGCTGGGCAAATTGTTGGACTTCTGGGTCCAAATGGAGCTGGGAAAACAACGTTAATCCGCATCATTAATCAAATCATTGCACCCGATAAAGGTTATCTTTCGTTCCATGGTAAACTGATGACGAGTGAACACCTCAAAAATATTGGTTATTTACCAGAGGAGCGTGGACTTTACAAGACCATGACCGTTGAAGCGCATGCTTTATTTCTTGGACAACTTCGCGGTATTCCAAAAGCCGATGTTGAAAAGCAACTCAATTATTGGTTAGAGAAATTCGAAATTGAGTCGTGGAGAAAAAAACGAATTGAAGAATTATCAAAAGGAATGGCGCAAAAAGTACAGTTTATTTGTACTGTTTTACACGATCCTGACTTACTTATTCTGGATGAGCCATTTAGTGGATTTGACCCCATAAACGTGGAGTTAATTCGAGATGAATTAAAAGAATTTCGTGCGAAAGGGAAGACAATTATACTTTCTACGCACAACATGAAAAGTGTAGAAGAAATTTGTGACCAAGTGGTTTTGATTCATGAAGGAAAAAAAATCATGGAGGGACCGATAATGGACGTACGAAACGCGCACAAAGAAGGTCTTTTTTCTATCACCTTCTCGGGAAACATGATTGCATTTGCCACAGCACTGTGGGCAGGTTATGAAATAATATCCAAAGAAGTTCACAACGACACCACATTTACTGTTTATTTAAAAATGCGCAGCGAAAATGAATTTAACGACCTGCTCGCTACGCTTCTTCCTGCTGTAAAAATAATTAGTGCACAAGAGGTGTTGCCCAGTATGGAAGATGTTTTTATGAAAAAAATAAACGAAGGAAAGGAGGTCGAAAATGCGTAAGATTCACTTAATAGCCATGAGAGAGCTCAAGGAGCGAATCAAGTCACGCTCTTTCTTGTTGATGGCGGTACTTGGTCCATTGTTCGTGCTCGGGTTGTTTTATGCTTTATTTTCTTTAGGAGGAAGTGAAAAACAGCACTGGAATGTCCTTATCATGGACAAAACAGAAATCATGCAAACTAAAATTGCTCCGAAAAAAGATCCGCGTTTTACTTTTCATTTTATCAACGAGTTTGTCGAATATGAACAATTTGCCGACCTTGAACAATTTCAAGGGTATGATTTAGCTGTTTTAATTAATGAAAAAATCATTTCCAATAAACAAGTTATAGTTTCTTACCGCGAGCTTCCCAGCGAAAACATTCAACGCAGACTAATTTACCATATAGAGCGACGGTTTGAGGAGGTAATGGTACAGGAGTTTACGGATTTAGATGTGGCCAAATTTCGGGAAATTAAACAATCCATGAACTTCTCATTTAAGAATACGTATGATCCTAAAAACGAAGTAAATTACAAAGCCGCTTGGGTGGGGTATGTTTTTGGAATCGGGATATTACTTTTTGTCTTTCTATTCGGAATGACAATATTGCGCGGAGTAGCCAACGAGAAATCGAATCGCGTGGTAGAAGTGCTACTAGCCAGCGTAAGTCCTAAACAATTGCTCATGGGTAAAGTCATTGGAATTGGAGTAACTGCCCTGCTCCAATTTATAGTATGGGCCAGTATAATCGGTGTAGGGCTTTATGTTTTCCGACAAACATTCTTTCCCGATTTATTAGACCCTTCGCTACTTTTGGAGCAGATGACGCAGGATGTAGCCCAGCAAGCCATGAATGAATTCGCCTTAACAGCAAGGAGTTACAATGATTTCGTCGACCTCGTTTACCGTGATATTCACTTTACAAACATGCTTATTTTCTTTGTCCTATTCTTCTTAGGTGGATATTTCTTTTATGGCTCTTTCTTTGCGATGATTGGAGCGGCAATGGGTTCGGAATCCGATGGGCAACAATACATTATTCCGATTAGCGTTGTGCTCATTCTATCCTTGCTTTCGGGGTATTACGTTATTTATCACCCTGACACTTACATGGCCGATATATTAAGCTACCTCCCCTTTACATCTCCCGTTATTATGATGATAGAATTATCCAAAGGATTTACAGAGGGAAGCGTTTGGCAAATCTATCTTGCTTTATTTATCTTACTTATTTCATCAGTTGTATTATTTGGAATAGCTGGAAGGATTTATAAGAATGGAATTCTACAATTTGGTCATCGTCTGAGGTTTGGGATGTTGATTCGTTGGTTGAAAAAATCGTAATATGGTTGGAGCAGTAATTGATTTAGGCACAAATACATTCAACCTTCTCATTTTCCAAAAAGAAGAAGGTCAATTTAAGTTCACATATAATCATCGTGTTCCGGTAGGCTTAGGAATGGGCGGTATAAATGAAAGTACTATTGCTTTAGACGCTTTTGAAAGAGGCGCAAAGGCCATCCAACTCTTTAAAGAAATCTGCACGCAACACCATGTTGAAACAATAAAAGCATTTGGCACCTCTGCCCTAAGAGGAGCAAATAACAGCGATTTATTTTGTGATACGATCTTACAACTAACCGGAATACAAATAGAAATAATCGCTGGCCTCCGAGAAGCTGAACTTATTTTTGAAGGAGTTAAATTAGTTCACCCTTTTACAAAACCATCCTGTATCATGGATATTGGAGGAGGAAGCACTGAATTTATTTTAGCCAATGAACAAGGGTTGATAGAGTTTCAAAGTTTTGATATCGGCGTATCTCGCATGCTGCAAAAGTTTGACTTACAAGACCCACTCACCGCATTCAACATAGAAGAAATAGAAAACTTCTTAGAGGAGAACACCGCCGATTTTTTCTCGACGCATTCCTGCGATGCACTGATTGGAGCCTCTGGAAGTTTTGAAACATTTTTTGAGTTTATTTTTGAACGAAAATATACAGACGAATGGAATTCATCCGAACTCACCTTTGAACCATTGTTACACGTACTCGAATCGCTGATTCATTCCTCTCAGGAAGAGCGACAGCTCAACGACCACATTTCTGATATTCGAAAAAAAATGATCCATATCGCGGCTGTAAAGACAAGATGGGTTATAAAAAAAATGAATAGTACGGAAGTATGGATATCTCCTGCCGCTCTAAAAGAAGGAGTGATGAGTGTTTACTTTTAGCTTATTGGGGAATAAGCACAACCAATAATTAAGCAGGTAATACCCACAAAAAATCAGCATAAAAAATAAAAAGCATATTTATCTTAACAAGAATAGTCGTTTCTTAATTTAGACATATCTAAATATTTATTTATTTTTGTAAAAAAAATGTTCTCATGCTAACGAAATCAGAAGAGAATTACATCAAAGAAATTTATGCTCTAGAGCAGAAACATAATACCGATGTAAATACCAATTTACTTGCTGAAAAAATTGAAACGAAGGCTTCTTCTGTAACAGATATGCTTAAAAAGTTGGCAAAGAAAGACTTGCTCGTTTACAAAAAATATAAAGGAGTTAAGTTAAATAACAAAGGGGAAAAAATAGCCCTTTCTATCATTAGAAACCATCGACTTTGGGAAACTTTTCTTGTAGAAAAATTAAACTTTAGTTGGGATGAGGTGCACGACATTGCAGAACAACTCGAACATATCCATTCTGAAAAACTAACCAATGAATTGGATACTTTTTTAAACTTTCCTAAGGTTGACCCTCACGGAAACCCTATTCCAGATGCTAATGGTCAGTTCACAACAGTTGATACCATTTGTTTAAGTCAGTTCAACATTAAGGACGAAGGCACTATTGCTGAAGTAAAAGATGATTCCTCTAATTTTTTGAACTACTTAACCAAAAATAATATTCGCATAGGTGCTCGACTTAAAGTTATAGACATAGAGGATTTTGATAGCTCCTACAAAATTGAAATAGATAACAAGCAATTTAACATTTCTGTAAATGTTATCAATAATTTATACTTAAAAAGATGAATTATAATCCAATAACGGCGCTGATACTCTTTTTTGGAGTGAGCTTACTACTTTTTTTAGTATTCAGGCCTAAAAAAGGAATTTACTTTTTGCTGAAGAATGCCTACCAAAAAAAGGACAAAACTATTATAGAAGATATATTAAAATTCCTCTATCACAACGATATCTCTAATAATAAAATCACTACAAATGACTTAACCAATGCGTTACATTTTTCGAATTCTATGATTATTGAGAGTCTTAAAAAAATGATGGACAATGAGCTGATTTTGCTTGAAAAAGACAGCTACAAATTAACTCCAAATGGAAATGATTATGCACTTCAAATAATAAGAGCACATCGACTATGGGAGAAATACCTTTCGGAAAAAACAGGTTTTAAGAAAGAAGAGTGGCACGAGAGAGCGGAGCAAAAGGAACATGAATTAAGTCAACCTGAAATTGATCAATTATCTAGTTTATTAGGGAATCCTAAATTTGATCCTCATGGAGACCCTATTCCAACAAGTAAGGGGAAAATGGTCAGTAAAAGAGGTGTTCCATTATCTTCTGTAAAAGAAAACACTCAAGGTAGAATTATTCATATTGAAGATGAGCCTGATATTATTTACAAACAGATCTTAGCAGAAAACATACACCTCTATTCCACTATAAGGGTAGTAGAAAACACCTCTGCTCGCATAGTCTTTCATTCGGAAGGGGAACAGTTTATTTTAGCCCCAATAGTAGCTGGTAATATTACCATATCCATCTTAGAAAAAGAGGAAATAATAGAAGAGAATATTGCTCGATTATCCAGTTTACAACTAGACGAAAGTGCTACAATTGTTGGTCTTTCCAAAGAGTGTAGAGGAGAAAGTAGAAGGCGATTATTAGATTTAGGATTTGTAAAAGGTGCACTTGTAGCAATCGATTTATTAAACCCTTTAGGAGACCCCAAAGCCTATTTAATTAAAGGGACGGTAATTGCTTTAAGAAAAGATCAAGCTGCCAAGGTGTTAATAAATAAGAACGCGTAATGGAAAATAAAACTAAAAGTGCTTGCGACACCTGCGCCCATTTTAATGCTGAAGGGCTAAAGAAATTGGGGGTAAAAACGGACAACTATGATTTCGTTGTAGCGCTTGCTGGCAATCCCAATACTGGGAAAAGCACCGTTTTTAATGCCCTCACAGGTTTACGGCAACATACAGGGAATTGGCCTGGAAAGACAGTAACACGCGCAGAGGGTGGATTCGAATACAACGAACAAAAGTACAAACTAGTAGATTTACCAGGCACTTATTCGCTGCTATCTACTTCTGAAGATGAAGAAGTTGCACGAAACTTTATTCTTTTCGGGAAACCTACGGTGACGGTAATAGTTGTTGATGCAAGTCGATTAGAACGCAATTTAAATTTAGTATTACAAATTTTAGAAATTACTAATAATGCTGTTTTATGCTTGAATTTAATCGACGAAGCTGAACGTAATACTATTAAAATTGACACAAGAATCTTAGCGAAAGATCTTGGGATACCTGTAATTCCCACAAGTGCCCGTTTTCTAAAAGGTATACCTGAACTCATTCAGACCATTAGTGATTTAGCCAATGGAAAGATACAATGTAAACCACGTAGAATAAAAAACATTCCAAAAAACATCGAGCAATCTGTTCAAGAATTAAGTGAGAAAATAGAAAAAGAATACCCTGCTATTTCCAACAGTAGATGGATAGCATTTCGATTACTAGAAGGAGATCCTCACATCATTGAAGCATTAAAATCAGGCAAACTAGCAAGTAATGAGTTCTAAAAACATAGATGATCTAATTGCCTTGTCGGAGGAATTACGCTGGAAAATTGGCGATGATTTTCACGATAATTTATCGGAAAGCATCTATTCTGATGCTTCGAAGATTGTGGAAGATGCAGTATCAAAAGGAGATAAAAAATCCAACTTCCGATTGGATGCTAAAATAGATAAAGTGGTAACAAGCCGAATTTGGGGTTTTCCCATTATGCTGTTTATTCTTGGGTTTGTCTTGTGGCTTACTATTATTGGAGCCAACTATCCTTCTTCTTGGTTGGCTTCCTTGCTGCTCGACAACATACATCCTATTTTGAAAAACCTTGGAACAAGTATCGGCTTTCCGTGGTGGTTAAACGGGTTTTTATTTGACGGAGTCTATCTGGCTGTTGCTTGGGTAGTGGCTGTGATGTTGCCGCCAATGGCTATCTTTTTTCCATTGTTTACGCTGCTGGAAGATTTTGGATATTTACCAAGAGTTGCATTCAATATGGATAATCTTTTCAAAAAAGCTGGTGCTCATGGGAAACAAGCCCTGACCATGAGTATGGGATTTGGTTGTAACGCCGCAGGTGTTGTGGCAACCCGAATTATAGACAGTCCAAGAGAGCGACTCATCGCTATTATCACCAACAATTTCTCATTGTGCAATGGGCGATGGCCAACACAGATATTACTCGCTACTATTTTTATTGGAGCCGTTGTGCCAGCATCGTATTCCAGCCTTGCTTCTCTATCGGCTGTTGTCGGAATTGCTGTTTTAGGGATATTTTTTATGTTTTTCTTTTCGTGGGCCTTGTCTAAAACAGTTTTAAAAGGGGAGGTGTCAACATTTAACCTAGAATTACCTCCTTATAGACCTCCGGTTTTTTGGAAAACTATTTACACCTCCTTAATCGACAGAACATTAATCGTTTTATGGCGTGCTGTTGTATTTGCTGCGCCAGCAGGTGCTGTTATTTGGTTGATTTCTAACATATTTATTGGCGATCAAAATATAGCTTCTTGGGCAATTAATTCCTTGGATGGATTCGGGTTTTTATTAGGTTTAAATGGCGTGATTCTTCTAGCATATATTGTCGCAATTCCTGCAAACGAAATCGTAATACCAACTATACTTATGTTAACCGTAATGGTTACTGGATCTTCTGGTGGAGTTGGAAATGGAGTTATGTTTGAATTGGATTCTGTATCAGCCACAGCAGGTATTTTAACTTCAGGAGGATGGACGTTACTCACAGCGGTAAATGTTATGCTGTTTAGTTTACTTCACAACCCCTGTAGCACAACAATATATACCATTTACAAAGAGACGAATAGTGTAAAGTGGACTGTTGTAGCTTCAGTTCTTCCTGTAATTGCTGGATTTATTGTTACTTTTTTAGTAGCTCAAGTTTGGCGAATTTTTCTTTAGTTTTAAAAGACCTTACCTTTATGTTTATGATAAACCATTAGCAGTACTATGACAAAAATTCTAATCACAGGCGCCAGCGGAAATATCGGAATAGCCATATTAAATTCTTTACAGAAAAGCACTCATGAATTGGAGGTGTTTGCTGGGGTAAGGAATCCAGTAGCTGTAAATGAAAAACTAGCGAAATTCAATCTTAAGAAAATCAAGTTTGACTTTATTGATCCTGAAACATTTGCACCCGCTTTAAAAGATATTGATTTACTTTTTCTGCTTCGTCCTCCACAACTATCAGATGTGAAGAAATACTTTACACCGTTGATTGAAGAAGTTAAAAAATCTTCCATTCAACATATAGTGTTTTTATCAGTTCAAGGTGTGGAAAGCAGTAAAATCATACCCCATCATAAAATTGAAAAATTAATCGTCGAGAGCAAAATACCTTACACATTTTTACGACCAGCCTATTTTATGCAAAACTTTACCACTACTTTACGTAAGGATATAGTAGAAAAGAGCATAATCTATCTGCCAGCAGGAAAAGCAAAGTTTACCGTAATCGATACAGAAGATATCGGAGCTGTGGCTGCAAAAATATTCATGCGTCCAAAAAATCATATCGACAAAAGTTATGACTTAACCAATGCGGAAACCCT
>Ga0136559_1000432_pt1 | contig 14318 bp, 14 predicted proteins | sample AntRauMeHopE1496_FD_104633 | JGI IMG/M metagenome (GOLD analysis project Ga0136559, IMG submission 104633) | Saline lake microbial communities from Rauer Islands, Antarctica - Metagenome Hop E1 #496 | ecosystem: Environmental > Aquatic > Non-marine Saline and Alkaline > Saline | place... | reverse complement strand
GGCTGTGCGGTGGCCGCCGCCGTCTCGGCCAGCTTCAACGCGCCCATCGCCGGCGCGCTCTTTGCGCTGGAGGTGGTGCTGCGCCATTTTGCGGTCCATGCCTTTGCGCCCATCGTCATCGCCAGTGCGGCGGGGACGGTGATCAACCGGCTGGAGTTCGGGGGCCTCACGGAATTCACCCTGCCAGATGTGGGCGAGGTGCAGTTCTACGCCGAGCTGCCCGCCTTCCTGCTGCTGGGGCTGACCTGCGGTCTGGTGTCGGTGGTGCTGATGCGGGCGATCTTCTGGGCGGATGATCTGGGCAACCATATTCAGGCGCGCAGCGGCCTGCCGCGCTACCTGCGGCCCATGCTGGCGGGGGCGCTGCTGGGGATCATCGCCTGCTGGTTTCCCCATATCATCGGTGTGGGCTATGAGACGACATCGCTGGCGCTGACCGGACAGCTGGCCCTGCATGAGGTGACGGTCTTTGCCGTGCTCAAGGTGCTGGCGGTCGCGATCACGCTGGGCGGGCGGATGGGGGGCGGCGTGTTCTCGCCCTCGCTGATGGTGGGGGCACTCACGGGTCTGGCCTTTGGCCTGATCGCCACGGGGGTCTTCCCCGATATCTCCGGCTCCACCTCGATCTATGCGCTGGCGCGCATGGGGGCGGTGGCGGCGGCGGTACTGGGCGCGCCCATCTCCACCACGCTCATCGTGTTCGAGCTGACGGGTGACTGGCAGACCGGTCTGGCCGTGATGGTGGCGGTGAGCATGTCAACGGCGCTGTCGAGCAATCTGGTGAACCGCAGCTTTTTCCTCACCCAGATCGAGCGGCGGGGCATCCGGCTGGCCGCAGGGCCGCAGGCCTATCTGCTGGGGATGTTCACGGCGGCCAAAACCATGCGCCCGCCCGATCACCCGCGCGGCGCATCGCAGGATCAGTGCTGGGAGATGATCGGCGAAGGCCTCTATATCGACGGGGCCGCCACGCTGGAGACGGCGATGCCGATTTTCGAGAAAACCGGCGTGGCCTTCCTTCCCGTGGTCACCCTTTCCGCCGATGCCGCCCCGCCGGAGCTGCTGGGTGCGCTGTTCCACGTCGATGCCCTGCGCGCCTACAACCGCGCGCTGGCGGCAACAGCTGCCGAAGAACACTCCTGAGCCGGATCAGATCTGCTCGACCGTGACTTCCTCGACATTGTGGAAAGCCAGATAATCGCGGACCTTTTCGGCGGGCTCCCTGGGGTCCTCGTAGGACCAGACGACATTCTCCAGTGTCCGGCTTTTGGTCACGACGGAGAAATAGCGCGCATCGCCCTTGCGCGGGCAGTGCGAGGTCTTGTCGCTGGGATCGAGAAAGGCCATGGCGATATCGCTGCGCGGGAAATAGATCACCGGCGGGTAGTCCCCCTCGACCAGCTCCAGCGCGCGGCTGCTCTCTCCCAGCACGGCCCCGCCCGCGCGCACGCTCCATGTGCCTTGCGCCTTGCGGATTATAATGTGGTCTACCATTTTGTTTTTCCTGTAAAATATTTTCAGATCAGACGAGATGAGATGTGATCAGATCGGCGCTGTTGCAGCTTTGAGCCAGAGGTGCGCGGTGGCGCTGACCCTTGGGCCGATCTTCTCCGCCACCTCACGGTGATAGGCGTTCAGCCAGTCGCGGGCATCCCCGCCCAGCATATCAGGCACAATCAGGCGGCGGTCAATCGGCGCAAAGGCCAGCGTGCGCCAGTCCAGCATCGCGCGGTGGGCATCACCGCCGGGCAGGGGGGCGGCCTGCTGCACCACCAGCAGGTTCTCGATCCGGATGCCGAAAGCCCCTTCACGGTAATAGCCGGGCTCGTTGCTCAGGATCATCCCCGGCTCCAGCGGCACCATGCTCACCCGGCTCAGGCGTTGCGGGCCTTCATGCACACTCAGATACGCGCCCACACCGTGGCCCAGCCCATGATCGAAATCCTGACCGGCCAGCCACAAGGGCATCCGGCCGATGGCCTCGATATGCGCACCGGCAAGGCCTGCGGGCCAGCGCAGGCGGCTCATCGCGATCATGCCTGCCAGCACCCGGGTGAACGCCTGCTGCGCCTCGACGGGTGGTGTGCCAATGCTGATCGTGCGGGTGATGTCCGTGGTCCCGTCCAGATACTGCCCCCCCGAATCGAGCACGATCAGATGGCCCTCCTCGAGCAGGCTGTCGGTCTCCTCGGTCACGCGGTAATGCATGATCGCCCCGTTGGGGCCGGTGCCTGCGATGGTCTCAAAGCTGATGTCCTGCAGGGCGTTGTCGCGGCGGCGGAAGGTCTCGAGCTGGCGCACCACCTGCGTCTCGGTCAGGCTGCCCGGCGCTTGGGCGTCGAGCCATGCCAGCATCTCGACCATGGCCGCACCGTCGCGCAGATGCGCCTGTGCCGCGCCCTCGATCTCGGCTGTGTTCTTGCGCGCCTTGGGCAGCGCACAGGGCTCCGCGCCGCTGCGCGCGGCCCCGCCCAATGTGTCGCCCAATGTGTCGGCCACGATCTGCGGCACAGTGGAGGTGTCGATGCGCACCGGTCCTTGCAGGGTCTTCAGCGCGGCCAGAAACCCCTCCTGCGGCTGCAGACGCACATCGCGGCCCAGATGCGCCTCCAGACCCGCGAATTTCGACGGCTCTGAGAACAGATCCACCGTGCCATCGCTGTGCAACAGCGCAAAACCGTGCACCACCGGATTGCGCTCGATGTCGCTGCCGCGGATGTTGAGAAGCCAGCAGATGCTGTCGGGCAGGGTGATCACAGCGGCCTTCTCGCCGGCGGCCACCAGCGTTTGCGCCAGCCGCGCGCGCTTGTCGGCATGGCTCTCGCCCGCGAATTCCAGGGGGTGCGCCTTGACCGGGGCACAGGGCGGGGCAGGCTGATCCTCCCAGACCGCATCCACCAGATTGTCGCCGCGCAACAGCTCCACTCCGCTGCCCGCCAGCGCCGCCATCGCCTGCGCGATCTGGTCTACTGTATGCAACCAAGGATCAAATCCCACGCGCCCGCCCTGCGGCAGCTGCTCGCGCAGCCAGTCCGCCATCGAGACCTCGGGCCAGGGCACCGGCGTGAACTCTGCCGCCACCTGCGCCTTGACCTGCGTGCGGTAGCGCCCGTCGATGAACACACCCGCCACATCCCGCAGCGCCACGCAGAACCCTGCCGATCCGGTAAACCCCGTGAGCCAGCCAAGCCGTGCATCGCGCGCCGCCACATATTCGCCCTGATGGGCATCGGCGCGCGGGATCACAAAACCGTCCAGCCCCGCCTGAGCCATCTGCGCGCGCAGAGCGGCCAGACGCGGCGGCCCCTGCTCGGGACGTGCTTTAACCTCGAATGACTGAAACACGCCGCTCCCCTTCACTTTCAACTTCAAACTCAATCCTGAAACCTCAGCCGGAGCGCCGCATGCCCAGGACACGCGCCCGCTTGCGCGGATCGCTGTCAAACAAGGACGCCAGCTGTTCGGTCATCGCGCCTGCCAGCTGTTCCACATCGGTGATCGTGACGGCGCGCTGATAATAGCGGGTCACGTCATGGCCGATGCCGATCGCCAGCAGCTCCACCGCCTTTTTCTTCTCCACCATGGCGATCACATCGCGCAGGTGTTTTTCCAAGAAATTGGCGGGATTGACCGAGAGCGTGCTGTCATCGACCGGCGCGCCGTCGGAGATCACCATGAGGATCTTGCGCGATTCCGACCGCGCCATCATCCGCCGGTGCGCCCATTCCAGCGCCTCGCCATCGATGTTTTCCTTGAGCAACCCCTCCTTCATCATCAACCCCAGATTGGGCCGGGTCCGCCGCCAGGGCGCATCGGCGGATTTATAGATGATGTGGCGCAGATCGTTCAGGCGGCCGGGGCCGGTGGGGCGGCCCTCATTGAGCCATGCCTCACGCGCCTGCCCACCCTTCCACGCGCGGGTGGTAAAGCCCAGGATCTCGACCTTGACGTTGCACCGCTCCAGCGTGCGGGCCAGCACATCGGCACAGATCGCAGCGATGGAAATCGGGCGGCCCCGCATGGAGCCGGAGTTGTCCAAGAGCAGCGTCACGACCGTGTCGCGAAACTCCGTGTCCTTCTCCATCTTGAAGCTGAGCGGTGTGGTGGGATTGGCCACGATCCGCGCAAGGCGGCCTGCATCCAGCGTGCCTTCCTCCAGATCGAATTCCCAGCTCCGGTTCTGCTGGGCTTGCAGGCGGCGCTGCAGCTTGTTGGCCAATCGGCTGACAGCGCCCTTCAGCGGCTCCAGTTGCTGGTCGAGATAGGCGCGCAGGCGCTCCAGCTCCACCGGTTCGGCCAGCTCTTCGGCACCGACAATCTCGTCATTGTCGCTGCGGTAGACGGTATAGTTGGGATCGGCGTCCGAGAAGGGCTGGGGGGCGGGCGGCTCCGTCGGGGCGTCGCCCTCGGGCATCTCGGCTTCCTCGCCCAGCTCCTGATCGGCCATCTCGTCCATGGAGACCTGCGCCTGGGAGGCATCCTGCTCCTGCTCCTGCGATTGCTCGGGGGAGGCGTCGGCGTCTTCGTCGTCCTGCTCATCGCTGCCGGTGCTGTCGGGGTCGTCCTGCTCGTCGCTGCCTTCCTCGGCCTCGTCGGTCTGGTCGTCGTCCTGCCCGTCGGGGTCATCGCCCAGCTGGTCGGCATAGCCCAGATCGGTGATGATCTGGCGGGCGAATTTGGCGAAGGCAGTCTGATCGTCCAGTGCCTCCTCCAGATCCGCCAGCGTGCCGCCGCACTGGTCCTCGATATAGCCGCGCCACAGGTTCATGACGTTTTCCGCCCCTGCAGGCATGTCGCGGCCCGTGGCCAGATGGCGCACAAGGTAGCCCGCCGCCACGGCCAGCGGCACATCACTGGTGGATTTCACCTGATCGTAGCCTTTGCGCAGGGCCTCATGCTTGATCTTGGCGTCGATGTTGCCTGCGGTGCCGGGCATGTCGCGCGCGCCCACGGCCTCGCAGCGGGCGGTCTCCATCGCCTCATAGAGATCGCGCGCCATCTGGCCCTGCGGCTGGTAGCGGGCGTGGGTCTGGCCGTTGTGATAGCGCCGGTTCAGCGCCAGCGCATCCGCCGTGCCGCGCGCCAGCATCACCTCATCGCGGGTCATGCGACGGGTCACCTGCGGCAGGCGCATGGCATCGCCGGTCAGCCCCGAGGGATCGACGGAATAGCTGACCACCAGATCGGGATCGTTGGCCATGACCTTGGAGGCTTCGGCCAGCGCCTTCTTGAAGGCGTCTGCGGGATTGTCGGATGCTGTGCTCATTGAGGGTCTCCTGTCCCCGCTACCGTGTCGCGGCTCTCTTTTCGCCTTGGGGCTATTGCAGCCTTTGGCACCAGTTTATGCGTGTGCCGCCCGCATAGGCGACGGCCAGATCTGCGGCGATCATCGTCTCCGACAGCGGCACCCCGTCAAGGCGCACCACCGCCAGCATGCGGTTGTAGTGATCCTCGCCGGTAATCTCGACCTCCACAAGGGTCGCCTGCTGCAGCAGACGGGCCAGATGGGTTTTTGCGGCCTCGCCCAATGCCCGCTCCGCCTCGCATCCCGGCTCGAAGGTCTCTGGCGTGTCGAATCCGGTAAGCCGCAGGTTGGCCGCGCGCCCGTCGCAGGTGCCCATGGCGGTATCACCGTCCACAACAGTGTCCAGTATGCAGACCGGCGGGGCGGCGGGCGTGTCGCGCAAACCTGCTGTCAGGGGTGCGAACAGTCCGCGCCCGGACAGCTGGGCCAGCACCTCTATGGTCAGCACCCCGGCCCCCAGCAACAGGGCCACCTGCCAGCGGCGCGTCACGCGCTGATTACCCCAGGCTCACGCTTGCCGCACTCTCGGGCAGCTCTTCGTTGAAGAGCCGCTGATAGAATTCCGCCACGGTCTGGCGCTCCAGCTCGTCGCATTTGTTCAGGAAACTCAGGCGGAAGGCATAGCCCACGTTCTTGAAGATCTCCGAGTTCTGCGCCCATGAAATCACCGTGCGGGGCGACATGACGGTAGACAGATCACCGTTCATGAAGGCGGTGCGCGTGAGGTCGGCCACGGTGACCATCTGCTTCACGGTCTTGCGCCCTTCGGCGGTGTTGAAATGCGGGTTCTTGGCCAGCACGATCTGCGTTTCCGCATCAATGCTGAGGTAGTTGAGGGTGGCCACCAGTGACCAGCGGTCCATCTGGCCCTGGTTGATCTGCTGGGTGCCATGGTAGAGGCCGGTGGTATCGCCAAGCCCTACAGTGTTTGCGGTGGCGAAGATGCGGAAATAGGGGTGCGGCGTGATCACCTTGTTCTGGTCCAGCAGCGTCAGCTTGCCGTCCACTTCCAGCACGCGCTGGATCACGAACATCACATCCGCGCGGCCCGCGTCATATTCGTCAAAGACAATCGCGGTCGGCGTGCGCAGCGCCCAGGGCAGGATGCCCTCCTGAAAGTCAGTCACCTGTTTGCCGTCCACCAGCCGGATTGCGTCCTTGCCGATCAGGTCGATCCTGCTGATGTGACTGTCGAGGTTGACGCGCACGGTGGGCCAGTTCAGGCGGCTGGCGATCTGTTCGATATGGGTGGATTTGCCGGTGCCGTGATAGCCCTGCACCATGACGCGGCGGTTGTGCGAAAACCCTGCGAGGATCGCAAGGCTGGTGTCGGCGTCGAACTTGTAAGTGCTGTCGAGGTCGGGCACGCGGTCAGTGCGCTGCTCAAAGCCCTTGACGACCATGTCCGTGTCGATGCCGAAAACCTCGCGCACCGAGATGTCCTTGGTGGGGGTTGCGTTGAGGTCCAGTCCGCCGTCAGCCATGGGTATTCTTCCTGTATGTATCTGTCCCTGAAAGGGGTGCGTGGTGTCGGGTGCAACATATCGCGGCTATGGTCGAGGGAAAGGCCTAAATTGCGCCCCCCAGCAAAGGTGCAGGGCTGCCGCAGCGCCTCAGTCGCGGAAATTGCGGCTGGATTTGAGCTGGTCCCAGGCCCAGACGACCTGCTGCAGCTGCTCCTCCTGAGAGCGGTCGCCGCCGTTCATGTCGGGATGCAGGACCTTGATCAGCCCCTTGTAGATGTTGCGCAGCTCAGGCTTGGACATGTTGTCTTTGGCATCCAGCACCTCCAGCGCCTTGCGCTCGGTGGCGGGCAGACGGCGGCCGGCCTGCGGGCCCTTGCCGGGGTTCTGCGTGGCGTTGGATCCCAGCACCTGATGCGGATCCTCGATGCCCAGTCGCGCCCAGGCCCGCGCCTCCGGGTCGCCCATCGGCCTGGTGGGCCGGTCCCAGACCTTGTCCTCGGAGAGCTGGGCGTTCATCTCGGCCTCGGTGGTGCCATGGAAGAAATTCCAGCGGGTGTTGTACTCGCGCACATGCTGCTGGCAGAACCAGAAATAATCGTCCAGCACATCGGGGGCTTTGGGCGCGCGGTACTTGCCCGCGTCCTCGCAGCCCTCATGATCGCAGACCCGCGTAGAGGTCTCGGAGGCGCCGGACATGCCCCGCCGCCCACGCGGATTCTTCTTCTTGGCAGAAGAGACTGACATATCAAAACCGAAGGGATCGTTTTTTCGCATGGCTGCACCTTTCCGACTCGAGGCGATCACTCTAAACGTGTGGCTGTCGATGGGAAGGGGGGTGCCAAAAAAAATGCCCCCGCTTGGAGGGTTTATGACGGTCAGAGACGAAATTGAGAGCGCCTTGCGCGCGGCATTCACGCCATCGCGGCTGGAGGTGGTGGATGTGAGCGAGGATCACCGGGGCCATTCGGGGTTTCGCGAAGGCGGGCAGACCCATTTTGACGTGGCGATCACCGCGCCCGAATTTGCACCGCTCAGCCGTGTGGCAAAACACCGCGCCGTCCATGCGGCACTGGGGGAGGCGCTGATCGCCCGCATCCACGCCCTGTCGCTGGACATCGCGTCCTAGGTCAGGGGGCCGTTCCCCGGAGGGGACTGCGGCTTTGGTCCTGAAGGCTGGGTTCCGGAAGACTGGGTTCCGGAAGACTGGGCTCCTGAAGATTGGGCAGCAGATGCCTTGCGCGCGGCGTTTCTTGCGCGGGCAAGGATGCTGAGCGATGCGCCGATCCTGCCGTCACTGCGCGGCGCGCTGCCCTCTGCGGGGTCCGGGGATCCGGTGCCAGCAACATTTTGAAAATCAACCTCATCGGTCTCATAAGGCGCGTCAGCAGGGGCGGGCAGGTCTTCGGGGCGCGGGGCCGGCAGCAGCTCGGGGCTGAACAGCGTCGCATCGGTCTCACTTATGCGGCGAAACACCAGCACGTTGCGCCATTCGGTGGTGGAGCCGGTAAGCCCCGAGCGCTCCACCGAGGGCAGCGTCTCGGCGCGCTGATATTCCCAGCCTTGACCGGCCATGGCGTTCATCAGCGCCTCAATCGCAAAGGAGAACTTTGCCTCCGCGCTGCGCACACCCTGGGCCTTGATGCCTCGGGTCGGGGCAGGGACGACCTTGTATTCGTAGCGGGGCATGGCAATCTTCCGAAGTGCAGGCATTAGCTGAGCATTTGTGTAGCGCGCTGCGGGGCGAAAGGGAATATCTGCAGCGCCGGATGTGATGCCGTCAGGGCTGCTTGTGCACAATGCCGATCCGGCGGCCTGCGCGTTCGGGCAGTGGCAGATGCGCCTGCGCTGCTTTCATCTGTGCCAGATTGGACAGAATCACCTCCGGCATCGCCGCCACCTTCGGCTTCTCACCGGACTGGTCCACATGCAGCGTCAGCGCCTCACCCGTCGCCGCGAGCCAGCCATCCGCATGCCACAGCTCCTGAAAAATGTGGAAACGCTTGGCGTCGAAATCAATGAGCTGGAAGGTTGAGGTGACCAGATCGCCCTCATGCAGCTCCCGGACATAGCAGATGTGGAATTCCGCGATATAGGTCGTGCAGCCGGTCCGGTCCCGGTAATCGGGCCCGAAGCCGAGACGCGGATAGGCCTGATCGGCGCATTGATCCATCAGGACCGAATAATAGGCCATGTTCAGGTGGCCGTTATAGTCGATCCATTCAGGCAGGACGGGCATCGGGGCGGAGCGAAAAATATCATTCATGACACGACGCTAGCATGAGATTTCGCAGGGCGCGAGGTTGAAGTGCGCGGGCCGGGGCGTCTGCGCCCGGACGCAGTTGGGGCCCGTGGTCCCATCCAATCGCAGCGCTCCGGAGCCTGCCTGCGCCTGCCATGGCAAGATCAGCCCTGAAGTCTGGCCGCCACCAGATCGTTCACCAGTTTGGGACTGGCCTTGCCGCCGGTCGCCTTCATCACCTGCCCGACGAACCAACCTGCGAGCTTGGGGTTCTCCCGCGCCTTGGCGACCTGATCGGGGTTGGCAGCGATGATCTGGTCCACTGCCGCCTCAATCGCGCCGGTGTCGGTGACTTGTTTCAAACCCTCGGTCTGCACGATTTCCGCCGGATCGCGGCCCGTGGTATAGGTGATCTCGAACACATCCTTGGCGATCTTGCCGGAGATGGCGTCGCTGGCGATGAGGTCGATGATGCCGCCCAGGCGGGCCGGGGTGACGGGGCTGTCGGAGATGTCACGTTCGTCTTTCTTGAGGCGCCCGAACAGCTCGTTGATGACCCAGTTGGCCGCCATCTTGCCGTCGCGGCCCTGCGCAGTGGCTTCGAAGTAGGCGGCGGAGTCCAGATCGGCCGTCAGCACGCTGGCATCGTAATCGGACAGGCCGAAGTCACGGATGAAGCGCGCTTTTTTGGCGTCGGGCAGCTCGGGCAGGGTGGCTTTGATCTGGTCCACCCAATCCTGCTCCAACTCCAGCGGCAGCAGATCTGGATCGGGGAAGTAGCGGTAATCATGCGCTTCTTCCTTGCTGCGCATGCTGCGCGTCTCCTGCTTGTCGGGGTCAAACAGGCGGGTTTCCTGCGTGACCGTGCCGCCCGCCTCGACAATGGCGATCTGGCGGCGTGCTTCCACGTCGATGGCCTGCTGGATGAAGCGCATGGAGTTCATGTTCTTGATCTCGCAGCGCGTGCCGAGGTGGGAGAAATCACCCGTTGCCTTGTACTTTTCGTATTGCCCAGGCGCGCAGATGCTGACGTTGACGTCCGCGCGCATGGCACCGGACTGCATGTCGCCATTGCAGGTGCCCAGATAGCGCAGGATCTGGCGTAGTTTGGCGAGGTAGGCGGCGGCCTCCTCTGGCCCGCGGATGTCAGGGCGGCTCACGATTTCCATCAGGGCGACGCCGGTGCGGTTGAGATCGACGAAAGACATCGTCGGATCCATGTCGTGGATGCTCTTGCCCGCGTCCTGCTCGAGGTGGATCCGCTCGATGCCGACCAGACGGGCGGTGGGTTTCTCCCCCCCGACCCCCGACCCCATCTCCACCAGCACTTCGCCCTCGCCCACGATGGGGTGGTAAAGCTGGCTGATCTGGTAGCCTTGCGGCAGATCGGGGTAGAAATAATTCTTGCGGTCGAACGCGGACCACAGGTTGATTTTCGCCTGCAGGCCCAACCCCGTGCGCACCGCCTGCTCGACGCAGAAGGCATTGATCGTGGGCAACATGCCCGGCATCGCGGCGTCCACAAAGGCCACATTGCTGTTCGGCTCCGCCCCGAATTTGGTGGAAGCTGCCGAAAACAGCTTGGACTCGGAGGCGACCTGCGCGTGAACCTCCATGCCGATCACCAACTCCCAATCCTGTTTGGCCCCCGCAAGGGTGCGGACTTTGGGGGAATCGTAGAGGAGATCGAGCATCGGAGCGCCTTTCGCTTGAGGATGATGCCGGTTTAACGGCGGGTGCGGCGCGGGGCAAGTGGCCCATATGGGGGCTTGAAGCGCGCGCGCGCGGTGCTACCTTAGGAGTACAAGAGAAGGAGCAGTCGATGCCCAAACTCGTTAAATTCTATATCATGCATTGCGCCATCGGTTTTGCCGTGGCGGGCGTGTTCACCGCGCTGATCCTCTATTATAATGTCGCCAACCTTTGGCACCTGATCAGCGGCTCCGACATCGGTTTGATGGCGGTCCTGGTGTTCTGGATCCTCAACGGGATCGTGTTTGCCGGGGTGCAATTCGGCGTGGCGGTGATGCTGCTGTCGGACGGCACCGATGAGGACAGCGGCCCGCGCGGCGGCTCGCAGATCGGGGAGATGGTGCCGGTGCGCGTGGCGGCGGAGCAGCGCAATCCCAAACTCTAGGCAGGGTCTGCGCCTGCAAAGGCTGTTTAGTGGTTTAAGCTTACTTGCTGATTTACTCCGCGCGGTTTGCAACAATCGGCCTGTACTTGTGACAGAGCGTTCATGTTGAGTGCATAAAGCGTTGGACCAGAAAGAGGGTCTGCAGGGGCAATCCGGAACCGGGGATCATCCGCAGGCTGGTGCCGCAGACCCTCTTTGAGAAGTTTTGCGGTCCTCAGTATGTACACCGCTTCTGGTTAGACAGTGCAACCAGCACCTCATTGCGCTTGTTCGCAGCCTCGAGTGCTTGTTGCGCGTTGGAGTAATTGCCGATGACGGCTGGCCAGAACAACAATGCGGCGGCGACATTCTGACCCGAGACCGTCTTGCCTTTCGCGGCTTCTGCCCTGATCTGTTCCAGCTGGGTCAGCTGCACGCGGATCTGCTCACAGCTGAGGCTGTTGTCGTTGACCGAGCTGGTCTGGACGATATCGGGCGAGACACATCCCGATGTGAAAAGGGCCGCTCCCAGCACCAAGGCGCTGATCTTTCTGAGGGTCATTCTGTTTCCTGTTTTGAAATTTCCATCCTCACCAGCTGTGCTGCCTAAGCTTTGAGATTGGATTAATTTCAGGAACCATGCGGAAGAAATTACCGTTGCGGGATCAGCCCGGTCGCTTCGCACTATTGTTCGACCCGCTGGATCGTCTCCAGATAGTCGAGCAGACCGTCCATATCCGCATTGGTGATGCGCGGGCCGCTGCCGGTGCCTGCATCCGTGTAGACGTGCTGCAGGCCTACGGTTCCAAATTCCGGCATGGCGGCGTCCGGGTTCTCCGTCTCAATCGATCCGAGGACAAAGCGCTGGATGAAGGCGCGTGGGAAGGCGCCATCGTTGCGCACGGTCAGCGTCGTGAGATCGGGTGGCGGGCCGCCCAGCCCCAGCGATGCAGCCCCGCCGCCGTCGCCGCTGCGCCCGTGGCATTGGGCGCATTCGTTGACAAAGATCGTCTTGCCGCGCTGCACGCTGTTGGGGGTCGTCAGATTGCCGCCGGTACAGGCCACGAGCAGGGCCGCCCCCAGCAGGGGGGTGAGGATCCGGGCCATTGGTCCTGTGAATGTCATGTGATGCTCCGCTCTGGTTGTGGCGGCGCTTGAGAAGAAGCCTGCGGCGCGCGTTGGAGCACAGACTGCCACCGCCGGGGGCCGCGCGCCTTGATCCATGTCAAGGCGCGCGTTTCTGTTTCAGGTGACCTGCGCCTTGAGCACACGGCGCAGGATCTTGCCGCTGGCGGATTTGGGGATCTCGCTGACAAAATTCACCCGGTGCAGCTGTTTGTAGGAGGACAGCGTCTTGGCCAGATGCGCTTTGATCGCGTCCTCCGTGGGCGCAGGATCGGCCGCCACCACAAAGGCAATGGGCACCTCGCCCGCCTCCGGATCGGGCAGGCCGATCACGGCGGCGTCAATGATGCCGTCCATCGCGACCAGCGTCGCCTCCAGCTCTGCGGGGGCCACCTGAAAGCCCTTGAATTTGATCAGTTCCTTGAGCCGGTCCACGATGAACATATAGCCTTCATCGTCGATATAGGCGATGTCGCCGGTCTTGAGCCACCCGTCGGGCGTCAGCGTCTCGGCAGTGGCCTTTTCATTGTTGAGATAGCCCATCATCACCTGAGGACCCTTGACCCAGAGCTCGCCCTCCTGACCTGTGTGCAGATCTTCGCCACTCTCGGGATCGACGATGCGGCACTGCGTATTGGGCAGCGCCGTGCCGGAGGAGCCTGATTTGGGCCGTCCCAGCGGGGTGGTATGCGATACCGGGCTCAGCTCTGTCATGCCGAAACCCTGCACGGAAACACAGTCCAGCCGCCGCGCCACCGCGTCCGAGACTTCACCGCCCAGCGGGGCCGCGCCGGAGAATACCTGCTCGATGCTGCTCAGATCAAAGCTGTCCACCAGCGGGTGCTTGGCCAGCGCCAGCGCCACGGGCGGCACGATCCACATGCGCCGGGCCTTGTGATCCTGACTGATCTTCAGAAACAGCTCCAGGTCGAAGCGCGGCATGGTGACCAGCGCGCCGCCGCCCGCCAGATGGACGTTCATCAGCACGGTCATGCCGTAGATGTGGAAAAACGGCAGAAAGGCGGCAGCAACCTCGCCCGCGCGGAAATCGCCTGCTTCGATGATCTGATCGACGTTGACGACCAGATTGCGGTGTGACAGCCGCACGCCCTTGGGCAGGCCCGTGGTGCCCGATGAATAGGGCAGCACCACCGCGTGGCTGTCGAGGTCCACGGGCACCTGATGCTCCAGTGGGGTGCCATAGAAGGCCTGCAGCGCTTCTGCGCCTTCCGCCTCGCCCATGACCACCACGGGCTGGCCTGCCGCATTGGCGGCAGCGGTTTGTGCTGTGTCCAGAAACATCGGGACGGTGATCAGGATGTCCGCGCCACTGTCGCGCAGCTGGTGTTCGACCTCGGAGGCGGTATAGGTCGGGTTGATCGTGGTGACCGTGCCGCCCGCCCAGGCCACGGCATGGAACACCACGCAGTAATGCGGCACGTTGGGCGCCATCAGTGCGACGGTCTTGCCCGCGCCCAAGCCGCGCGCGGTCAGCCCTCCGGCCAGCGCCTTCACCTGCGCCATGAACTCGGCCGCGGTCAAGCTGACCCCGGACATGCCGCAGGTCAGCACGGTCTCCCCGGGGCGGGTCACGAGGCTTTCGAAAACCCGTTCGGTAATGGATTGATCGCGCAGAGCAATGTTTGCGGCGGCGGTGTGATAGGTCATGTTGTTCTCTCTCCCTGAGGCGCGCAGCTTAGGCAGAGGTGTCAGTGCTGTCCAGAGCGGGAAAGCCCGTCAGAGCGGGCCCGCTGTGGCACCGCTCCGGGTAAAGGTGATCTTCTGGCCGTCGTCGATCTCCGCGCGGAAGATCTCTGTCAGCAGCTGCAGGGCGGTCTGCTTGCCCGATGCGGCGAAGCGGCTGGGCGAGGACACGCGCAGGTTGTTGACGAATCCCTGCGCCGCATGGGCCCAGACCATCGGGTGCAGTTCGGTCAGGTGGTCGCGCACCAGCCAGTCGGCGCAGGCGGCGATCCGCGCGCGGTTCTTGTCAGCCGCAGCAGTGCCAGAGCGGGTCTGTCCCATGGTGCTCGCACAATAGGCGGCCAGCAAGTTGATGGTATGCGG
>Ga0136559_1000431_pt1 | contig 14331 bp, 11 predicted proteins | sample AntRauMeHopE1496_FD_104633 | JGI IMG/M metagenome (GOLD analysis project Ga0136559, IMG submission 104633) | Saline lake microbial communities from Rauer Islands, Antarctica - Metagenome Hop E1 #496 | ecosystem: Environmental > Aquatic > Non-marine Saline and Alkaline > Saline | place... | reverse complement strand
CAGAGGTGAGTCAAGTATGCTCTTTCAACGAATCGTAGATAATGGGAGGACGGCGATGCCGTATCTGGAAAGCCTGAAGGTTTTTGTGCGTGTTGTTGAATTAGGCAGCATTACGTGAGGGGGGCGCGATTTGCGCCTGACCCCCGCTGTTGCCAGCAACCGCATTAAAGAACTGGAACGCCGGTTGGATGTGCGCCTGTTCAACCGCACCACCCGCAAACTGTCCGCCACAGAAGCGGGGCGCGCGTTTTATGAAAAGGCCCGACAGGTCGTCCAATCGCTGGAAGACGCCGAAGCCGCAATTTCCGATTTTTCGCAAAACCCCCATGGCACGGTGCAGGTGTCCGCGCCCCTTGGCGTTGGCAAACGCCTGATCGCGCCGCTGATCCCCGAATTTGTCGACCGCTACCCCGAGGTTTCGATCCGTCTGCGCCTGTCGGATCGAAAGGTCGATCTGCTGGATGACGGGATTGATGTGGCGCTGTTCATCGGGCGGCCGCCGGATTCCGACCTGAAGCTGCGCAAGATCATGGATACGCCGCGCCTGTTGTGTGCTGCCCCGGACTATCTGGAAAAACACGGCGTGCCGCAGCACCCAGATGATTTGAAACACCACAATTGCCTGCTGCTGCGCTATCCCCGCTCGCCTGAATGGTACTGGACCCTGCAATCCGCCGACGGCCCCAAACGCATGGACGTCACCGGCAGTTACGATTCCGATGACGGCGATGTGTTGACCGCTTGGGCGCTGGCCGGGCGGGGCATAATCAACAGGCCAAGGTTTGATGTGGCCGAGCATTTGAAAAGCGGTGCCCTGGTCGAGGTTTTGCCCGAAACGCCGCCAGAACCCGCGCTGTTCGGGTGCCTGTATCCGCATCGGCGCTTGCAGGACAACAAGGTCAGATTGCTGATCGGCTTTCTGGTCGACAAATGCCGCGAACGGTTGTCCGTGGTTCAGGACGCCCCCGCGAGACGCAGTGCGGGCGGCGTATAATCTGTTCCTGCCATCACGGCCATACGCGCCAACACATCGTCGCCTTGTTGTGCCAACCAATACAGCAGGTCGATAAACACCCAGTTTTCGGCCAGTTTGTCGTCACGGCGTCGATAGATGTCGATCACCCGAAAATCGCAGGCCGTGTCATTGGCGGGCAATCCCATAAACCCGCCGCGATGTTTGGCGGTAAAGTTGGGCCAGCCAAAGAAACCGCCATACTCCCCCTCGGCCAGCCGCGCGACGTGGCCGGTGCCTGTGCGCTCGTAAAAGGCGGCGCGAAACGGCCCCGAATGTTGTTTCGCATAACGTTCAATCGTGTAGGTCGCGCCGATACCCGCAGGCCCCCACCAGATCATGTCGTCGTGCCAGGTGCGCGCCAGTTCATCCACCAGCGGCAGGCCAAGTGCCCATGTGCCAAGGTCATTGATCATTGCGTTCATTGCGGCCAGGGTTGCGATTCCCGCGTGTTCCGGCTGTGCGTCATGCAACAGCCCGCCGTGGGACGCTGGCCCGGGTTGGACCATATGTGCGCCGGTTTGCGGGCCAAACGGATTTTGCCCCGCCTGCGCCATCAAGTGCGGAATATCAACGTGCAGCATCGTTTCGCTGATTTTACCATTTTCGACGCGGTTAAATTCGCAATACCGTAAGAACGTCATTTTGCGGGTCGGTACGATGCCCAGCCATGGCGCATCAAACAAACCCATCAAATGGCCCATCGACACGACCCAAACACCGTCACCGACCGAATTTGCCCCTGCGAAAAAGATATCCTCGCGCCGCTGCACCTGAGTGAACGAGGTTAAAAAGGGCGCCCAAAATGCTGCCGTTGCCGCCGCTGCCCCCAGCTGCTCGTAAAACGGATGCACACCTCGCCAGTGCCAATCCGGCGTGGTGTGCTGCGCAAGGGTAGTGCAAATCGTGTCCGCCTGCGCACCCTGCATCGCCTCATACACCCTGCGCACGACCGCTTTTGCGTTCTGAAGGGTTGTCGACATTACAGCGTCAAACATGGTAAATTCAGCCTTTCACGGCACGCGCGCTCAAACCGGACAGGATTTGACGCTGCAAAAACAGGATTAGAAAAAGCACGCATAGTATCGGCTGGATTTTACGCAACAGCAACACCGCAGTGGCCGCGTGATCTGTATGGACCGGCGAATAAACCGACAGCCGTGCGCTGGCGTCAGGTCTCGATTTTCATGGTTGAATCGAGTGGAAAGACGGGGCGGGGAACCTGTCGATAGGGCAGTCGATCATATTGCACCGTGCACAACGCGCCCGTGTCGCAAACGACAATACGACCTGCAATGGGTGCGAAAGCTGCGCGAAAATGCTGCATGGATTTCAAGGCGACCACCGATTTGGTGACAGGGTCTATCCCGAAGGTCCGGAACTGTTGCAGGTCCAGCATCTGGTGGGCGATTGACACGATGAGGATGTCGATGCCTGCGACGCGCAAAACTGCTGTTGCACCGAAATTGCGCTCTTGCCCGCTCATGATCGGCCCGTCTCCGACGACGCGGCCCAGGCCTTTCCATAGCAGCGTTCCGGTTATATTCAGCGGCCCGCCGCCGAACTCCGGCGCTGTTTTGCCACCGACGGGCAGGGTTGCATCGTCGCCCACGGCCACCTCTTGCAAGATCGCGGCGGCCTCTGCGTCGATCAGCGGGCCAAAACAGGCGTTTTCGACTTCGGCGTCCAGCAGCGCCTTCAGCAACGCCGTTGCATCGCCATATGCCCCGGCACCCGGATTGTCGGCATAGTCGGCGATGATCAATGGTCCGCCGCCAGCCTTCCAGGTCTGCGCAATCCCGGCCGCATCGCTTGCCGAAAGGTACGTGTTGAGCGCGCCATGGCGCTGGTCCCAGATGTCCTGAGCGATGTCTTCGGCAATGGCCAAATGCGGCGCGGCGTCACCTTCGCCCGTCACCAGAACCGTCGGGCCTACCTCGGCAATATCGGCGCAAGGGAAGGCGCCATTGATGCTGATCGCATAGACATCTTTGCGCGCCTCGTAGGCGCGGGCGCGGGCGTGACGGTCGATCATCGGGCCGATATCTGTGCGCCCGCCGTCGGCTTCCTCCAGCATGGGGCGATGGGCGCGATGGGTCACGGGGTGGATTTCGCCCATCATGGTGCGGTGCAAAAGCTCTGCGGTGCGCAGGCCGGTGGCGCGGATGTCGACATGGGGATAGGTGGTGTACGACACGAGGATTTGCGCATGTTCACACATGGCGCTGGTGACGTTGGCATGGGGGTCGAGCGTGACGGCGACGGGTAAGTCAGGGCCAATAATGGCGCGCAGGCGGCGCAGGATCTCGCCCTCGCCGTCCTCATAGTCCTGCGTCACCATTGCGCCATGCAGCATCAGGAAAACGCCGTCCCAGCCACCCTGTCGCGCGGCTTCCATCAAGGGCGTCGTCAACGCCTCGAACGCCGCGCGGGTGACGCGCCCGCCGGGGCCGGCGGCGGCGCTGTTCGTGTGGGTGATCGTCCAATCGTGGCGGCGGCCAACCTCCAGCAGACCGGCAAGTTCCGTGTTGGCGTTGCCCCGCACAGCGATGGCGCCTGGGCCATCCAGAAAATAGCGGTCGCGGAACGCTTGCAGGTCGGTGGGGCGGATGCTGAAGGTATTGGTCTCATGCGAGATTTCAGCCGATAGAACGTTGAGGCCCAAGGCAGGGTTCCTTCCAAGTCAAATGGGGTGGTGGCAGGCGACCGAATGGCCGCTTTCGGCCTTCAATACGGGCGTTTCGTGGCGACACAGCGCGCTGGCGTTCGGGCAACGGTCTGCAAAGGCGCAGCCGGGGGGCAGGTCGAACGGGCTTGGCACCTCGCCCTCAAGCGGTGCGATCAGGCGGCGCTTTTTCGGGTCCGGCTCAAACGTGCTTTCCATCAGGGTGCGCGTGTAGGGGTGGCGGGCAGGGGCGCTTGTGTCCGGCAATGCTTCGACAACGCGCCCCAGATACATCACCAAGATTTCGTCGCAGAAGTATTTCACAAGGCTCAGGTCGTGGGAGATGAACAGATACGTGAGGCCCAAATCGGCGCGCAGGTCTTCGAGCAAGCCGATGATCTGCGCCTGAACCGATACGTCGAGCGAGGCGGTTGGTTCGTCCAGCACCAGCAACGACGGGCGCAGCGCCAGTGCGCGCGCGATGCCGACGCGTTGTTTTTGCCCACCCGAAATCTGGTGCGGATAGCTCGAGGCGAGGCCGGGGTTGAGGCCGACCATTTCCAGCAGCGCATCTACTTCGTCTTTCATCGACCTGTCTGGTGTCACGCCCTGCACCTCGAACGGCTCGGCCACCGCGCGGCGGATGGTGTAGCGCGGGTCGATGGCGGAATACGGATCTTGGAACACCATCTGCATCCGCGCGCGCAGCTTGCGCATCTGCGCAGGGGTCTTGGCCAACAGATCGTCGCCGTCAAATGCCACGGTACCGCCCGAGGGTTCGATCAGCCGCAGGATCAGGCGTGCAAGGGTGGATTTGCCGCAGCCGGACTCGCCCACCACGCCAATCACGCGGCTTTGGGGCAAATCGAAGGACACGCCGTTGACCGCATGCATCGAGCGCGCCTTGCGGAACGCGCCCCCGCCAGAAGAAAAGCGTTTGGAGAGGTTGCGGACTTCAAGCAGGTTGGGCATGGGGCATCTCCGCAAAATGACAGGCGGCGCCGGTATCGCCGTTGATGCTAAGCTCGGGCGGATCGGTGGCGCAGATGGGTTCAGCGCGGGCGCAGCGGGGATGGAAGGGGCAGCCTTTGGGGTAATTCATGACCGTGGGCACCGTGCCCGCAATCCCGCTCAGGCGTGCCGTGTCGGCCAATCCGCGCGGGATACACGCGATCAGGGCTTGGGTATAGGGGTGGCGCGGATGCTCGAAGATCGCCCCGACAGGCCCGTATTCCACGGCGCGGCCCGCATACATCACGACGACCTTGTCGCAGGTCTGGGCCACGACGCTCATGTCATGGGTGATCAGGACCAGCGCCAGATTGCGCTGTTTCACCAGATCATCAAGCAGGCGAATGATCTGCGCTTGGACCGTGACATCAAGCGCCGTGGTCGGCTCGTCCGCGATCAGCACATCGGGGTCGGCGGCCAGCGCCATGGCGATGACGATGCGTTGCTTCATGCCGCCCGACATCTGGTGCGGATAACGCTCGCAGATCAGCGCGGGTTCCGGAATGCGCAGGGTGCCAAGGATTTCTTCGGTGCGCGCGCGGGCTTGGGTCGCGGTCATGCCAAGGTGCAGGATCGCCACATCATCAACCTGCGGGCCGATCTTTTTCAGCGGGTCCAAAGACGTCATCGGGTTCTGCGTGATGAGGCCAATCCGCCCGCCGCGCAGCTTGCGATAGGCGCGTTCAGGTAGTTTGGTCAGGTCCTGGCCGTCAAACTCCACCGTGCCAGCCGTAATGCGCCCGCCGATCAGCGGCAGAAGGCCCATGACGCTCATCGCCGTCAGCGACTTGCCGGACCCGCTTTCGCCGACGATGCCAAGGGTTTCGCCCTTACCCACCGAAAAACTGACGCCCGAGAGCGGCTGCACCGCGCCGAACGCCACCCCGAGATTATGGACATTCAGCATGTTCATGCCCCCCGCAGACGATCGCGGATATCAAGCGCGCGGATCAGCTCGTCGCCAAACAGGTTGACCGCGATGACCGTGACCGCGACAGCGACACCGGGGAAAATGATGACCCACGGGCTGAGGAACAGCTGCGCCGTGCCCGATGACATCATTGCGCCCCAGCTTGGCGTGGGTGGCTGCGCGCCGAGACCGAAAAAGCCCAGCGTCGCCTCCAGAACGATGCCGTCGCCGATGGCCAGAATCCCGACCACGATGACCGGCGCGATGGCGTTGGGCATCAGGTGTTTCAGCAGGATGTGCGAGGGTTTTGCGCCAAGGTTGATCGTGGCCTCAATAAATGTCTCGCGCTTGAGGCGGACGATTTGCGCGCGGGTCAGACGGGTGAATTGCGCGAGGTACGCGATGGCAATGGCGAAGGTGGTGGAGGTCAGGCCGGGGCCGAGGATCGCCACGAAGATCAGGGCGAGCAGGATGTCGGGGAAAGACCACGTCAGGTCCACGACGGTCATCACCACACGTTCGAACATGCCCCCGAAATACCCCGCCGCAGCGCCAAGGGTCATGCCTGCCGCCATGGAAATGCCGATGGCCGTGGCGCTGACCGAGAGCGAGGTGCGTGCGCCGTAAATCACGCGGGACAGCACGTCGCGGCCAAATTCGTCCGTCCCCAAAAGGTGCGGCCAAGCGGGGGCGGCATTGGCGTTCATCAGGTTCTGATCGGCATAATCGAACGGTGCGATCCACGGCGCGAACACCGCGACCAACACCAGCAAGACGAGGAACCCGCCCGCCACCATGCCGACGCCCGAGGCGAACGCGCGCCCGATGCTCATCCGCGCAAACGCATCGAGGGATCGGGCGGCCATTCCAGAAACTTTCATGATTTTTTCTCGCGAATACGGGGATCCATGGAGGCTTGCGCCACGTCTCCGATGAGGGTTCCTAGCATGACGGCCAGCGCCAGCATCAACAGGCAGGCCTGCACGACGGGGTAGTCGCGTTGCCCGAGCGAGCGGATCAGCAGCGAGCCGAGGCCGGGGCGGCCAAACACGAATTCAACCGTCACGGCACCGCCGAGGATCCAGCCGATACGCAGCGCAAGGATGGTAACGACGGGCAGCAGCGCATGGGGCATGAGGTGGCGAAACAGGATCGTGCCCGACGACAGGCCCTTGGCGTGCAGCAGGGTCACGAAATCCTCGCGCCCCGCGTCCAGCAAGGCCACACGGGTGACGCGCGCCACCAGCGCCACGCCGCCAAAACCAATGGTGAGGACCGGCAGGACAAGCGCCTTCCACCCGCCCGCGCCCGATACGGGGAACCACCCCAGATTGACCGAGAAGAACAGGATCAGCAAAAGCGCCAGCCAGAAGCCCGGCACGGTGGACCCCAAAAGGATGAAGCCGCGCACAAAACGATCCAGCACGGGGTTGCGCACCACGGCAGATATCGCGCCGAGCGCCATGCCAACGATGGAGGAAAACAGAAACGCCAGCCCGCCGAGGGTGAGGCTGTAGGGCAGGTTTTGCACCACAAGGTCCGCCACGGGGCGGCGTAGCACAATCGCCTCGCCAAACTCGCCCTGAAACATATTGCCGACCCAGACAAAATACTGAACCAAAAGGGGTCGATCAAGGCCGTAGCGCGCGATCAGCGCCGCGCGGTCTTCGGCGGAGGAGCCGACGCGCAGCAAATTGTCGATGGGATCGCCCGGCAGCAGGTAGACGATCATGAAGATCACGACCGAGATCGCGAAGGACACCGGGATCAGCATCATCAGACGTTGGAGCGTGTATCGAAGGATCATCGCGGTGCCGTCCTTTTCTGGAGGAGGTGCGCGCGGGCATTATTGCCGCGCGCACCTTTATCACTGGGGCGGCTTATTCGACGACCTGGATGTCAACGAAGGTCTGGCCCCGGAACCGCGAACCACGCACCGGATCGGGCACGGTGATCGCGGTTGAGTTGAACGCGATGTTCTGGGTCGGCTGATAGATCGGCACGAACAGATGCTGGGACAGGACGTATTCGTGATACGCGGTAAAGTTCGCGATCCGTTCTGCCGAAGTGGTGCTTTCGGTCATCGCCACATCGTTCAGGCGTTGCCCTTCCACGTCCGTCCACATCGACACGTTGGGATAGCCCAGACGATTGCCGCTGAAGAACCAGTCCAGAATGTCGGAGTTGTTCCAGTCATAGCTGCGCACGGCAAGCTGATGCCGGTTCTCGCGATACTCATCGCGGATGGTCGAGGCATCAAAAACCGTGATGGTAGCTTCCATCCCGATGTCGCCCAATTGGGCTTGCACCACTTGGGTCAGGCGGGTCAGCTCGGTCGTGTTGTTGGTGAACAGATCGACGGACAACCGCTCGCCGTCCTTCACCCGCACACCGTCATCGCCCATGGTCCAACCGGCGCCGTCCAAAATCTCTCCGGCGCGGGTCGGGTCGTACATGACGTTGAGGGCGGGATCGACATTGGCTTCGGGCAGCGAGGAAATCAGGAAGTTGCGCGCGGGGGCGCCAACGCCGTTGTAGATGGCGGCAACGATGGAATCCTGATCAATCGCCATGGTGGTGGCCTGGCGCACAAGGATATCGTCAAAGGGTGCTGACGTCACGTTGATCGGCATATAGATGATGCCGACACCGGGCATCTGGATGATGTCGATATTGGCCTCTGCCTCGAGGATTTGCAGAAAATCTGTTGGCACGCCCAGCAACAGGTCAATCCCGCCGGTGCGCAATTCAAGGAAGGCGGTGGATTGGTCGGGGATCTCGCGGAAGGTAAACGTCTCGATGTGACCCGCGCCGGTGTTTGCGGACAGATCGGACCCCCAGGTGTAATCCTCGTTGCGCACAAGAACGGTTTCCAGGCCGATTTCAAAGCTTTGCAATTCATAGGGGCCGGTGCCAACGGCGCTGGTGACGCCAAAATCGTCGCCAAGTGCTGCGTAGGCAGTGGGCGAGGGCACGCCCATGAAGGCGCTGGCAAGATTATAGAGCAGGTTCGGCTCTGGCCGTTCCATGTTGAAACGCACCGTCAGATCGTCGATCACATCAACGGAGGCGATCGCCTCTACCAGATATTCGTTTTCAGTGCCGGCGTAGCTTGCGATCCACGTTTGGACGGCTGCGGCATTAAATGGCGTGTCATCATGAAATGTAACGCCATCCCGCAGAAAGAACGTCCATGCCATACCGTCGGGCGTTTCTTCCCACGAACTGGCGAGGTGCGGATGATAGGACTGATCCGCGTCCTGCTCGACCAAACGGTCAAAAATCAGCGACGTCGCGGTGTTCAGCCTGCTGGACGCAACAGGGTTATACGCCGTGGCGCCCAATTCATTGGCCGAGAAGGCGACAGTAACATCTTGCGCCATCAAGGGCGTGGAAAGAAGGACAGCGACCGATACGATCGCCGATCCTGTCAGAAGCCTGGTCTTGGTCGAATATCGCATGGTGGTCATCCCTGTTATGATTTTTGTTAAATTCAGGTCGTGCGGCGGCCCTGCAGACGGGTGCCGGTGGTGTCGCCCACATGGCCGACGAAACGGCTGTGCAGATCGGCGATTTTGTTCATGCGGGCTTCGACTTCCGGCCCAAGCTCAAGAAACACGCCGTTGACCAGAAGATTGGCGAGGCTTGCCATCTGGGCGGTCGATTCCCAAAACAGGTTCATGGCGGTCGGCACGACGAACATTTCATCGGCAAGCGAATGACCCCAATCACAATAGGGATCGGTAATCAGCGTCACGGGGATACCGACGGCTTTGGCCTCTTTCGCCAGCATTTACACGTGGCGCGAATAGCGGCGGGCTTCAAAGATCACCAGTGTCGCGTCGGTGTCTTCCAGGGCCAGAACTTCGGCAAAGTTCCCGCTTGCCCCGTCAAGAAGATGCACGCCTTCGCGCAGGTATTGCAGCTGGTTGACGAAAATCTGCGCCATCCCACGTTCGGTCTGGAAGCCCGTCGCAAAAACCCGGCGCGCGGTTGCGAGTCTTTTGACGACAACGTTCCACTCCGGGCTGTGCGCTGTTTCATAGACCGAGACGAGGGCGGCCATCTCCAGTTCCAGCCCGCGCGACAATTGATCCTCGCCGGCCTGTGTGCGGGCGCGTAAATCGCGCAAACGATCACCGATGAGCCAAGGTTGATCGCCCATGTCGGTCTTCAGATTGGCCTTCAGGTCCTTGAACCCGGTATATCCGATGGCGCGGCAAAAGCGGCCCACTGTCGGCTCGCTCACCGCGACCTTCGCGGCGAGGCTGGCTGCCGTCTCGAAGGGCAGCGTGCCCATGTCCGACAGCATATAACTCGCCAGCGCGCTGTCCGCCTTGGAGGCCGTCGGAAGCGCCTCGATCAGGCGGTCGCGCAAGGGTTTGGTCATCAGGCTCTCCATCGTTATAGCACATTAGGAAAGAAAACTTTCATAGAGTCAAACAAAATAGTTTTTCTTGCAAAATTATCGCATTCGGCATCTTTTGTGCGGACCCGTGCCCGACAACCGGACCGGCGTGTCAAAAGGCCAACCCAGTATGATCTATGATGTCATCGTGATTGGCGGCGGAATTTCCGGCGCATCTGCGGCTTACGAACTTGCGGACAGGTGCACAGTTCTGGTGCTGGAGGCCGAATCTTCTGCCGGTTACCACAGCACGGGCAGGTCTGCTGCGTTGTTCACCCGCAACTATGGCGGCGCGGTCGTGCGCCAGATCAATGCCGCCAGCGCACCGTTCTTTATGGCCCCGCCCGATGGCTTTTGCGACGCGCCCCTGCTGACCCCGCGCGGTGCGATAACGGTCGCGGATGAGGGCAGCGTGGCCGGTCTCGCGCCGCTGCTGGCGCTGTCCGAAGCGGGACACGAGATTGTCGAGATATCACCGCAAGACGCAATCACCCGCGTGCCTTACCTGCGCCCGGAGCGTGTTGCCGCCGCGATTTTCGAAGCGGGTGTCACCGACATTGACGTTGCGACCCTGCATCAAGGGTACATCAAGGGCATAAACCGTCGCGGCGGCACAATCCTGAAAGGCGAGGGCGTTACAGCCTTGCGCCGCCAAGACGGTGTCTGGTTTGCCGAGACCAAACGCGGCACCCATCGCGGCAAAACGATTGTGAACGCAGCGGGGGCTTGGGCGGAAGAAATTGGCCAGATGGCGGGGGCCGCGAAGATCGGGTTGGTGCCGATGCGCCGCACGGCGATTGTCGTCGATGCGCCGACTGGATTGGACGTGAAGACCAGCCCGGTGGTCGATTTTCTCGCGTCCGGAGCGTATATCAAACCCGAAGCGGGCAAGTTGATGGCCTCGCCCGGTGATGCGACGCCGACCGTCCCCCAGGATGCTCGGCCGGAAGAAATGGATATTGCCGAACTGGCCCATTGGATCGAGACGGAAACCCTGATCCCCGTGCGCCGCATCGCCCATTCATGGGCGGGTCTGCGGTCTTTCGTTGCCGATGAGGCGCCCGTGGTCGGATTTGATCCGCAGGCACCGGATTTTCTCTGGCTCGCGGGTCAGGGCGGCTATGGCATCATGATGGCACCCGCGCTTGCACAGTTTGTGAAAACGCTTGTCACGGATGCGTCTGCGGCGTCGCGGGAAAACACAGTGGTTGATGCGCGACGTCTGTCCCCGCATCGCTTTGATGCTTGAACAAGAGGCGGATGTTCGGTCCCACGGTTTGCCGGTGCGCACGTCATGCAAACGGCGCGCAGGTGTATTTGCGCGCCGTGAACCTTGATTTTCGCGGGTCTAAAGATTGCCGATTGACCAAAAGAATGTTTCGCCCGAACTGTCGGCGGTTCCATCGTTGTCTGTACTGACCCATGTCGCACCGTCGGCGAAGATTGCCAGACCCTCGACTTTGTCCACGACATACCCGTTGTAGGCCGCCAGATCCGGCAGCAGGTCATAAACCGCGTCCTTGGTCACAACGGGCAGGGTGCCTCCAAGCGCAGCAGGCACCATCTGATCAAGGCCGATGCGGTAAATCCTTTTGATTGCGGCATTCTCGCCAATCTGGTTGTCGCGTTCGATGACATAAACACTGTCCCCATGGGCCGTAATTTCCGACAGGCCGACCCAACCGGTCTCGACACGTTCCTTGGGGTAGAGGACCGCGCCCCAAGTCCCTGTTTCGATGGTATAGGCCAGCAGTTTAACATGATCCGCAGGATCGTCCGCCCATTCGCGCTGGACTGCCATCCAAAGCGTACCGTCAATCAGCGTGATGCCTTCAAACCCGAACCGCTGCTCACCCGCAAGAAGCTCTGTCGGCAGGCTGATCTCTTCCTCGATCTGACCGTCAGCGCCGACGCGGTAAATTCCGTGCGGGATCATACGATCCGTCCGCCCTTCCGATGCCAGCCAGAAGCCCCCCTCGCCGTCGCGTGTAATTCCTTCGAGGTCCAGCTTTTGCGCCGCGAAACCACTCCGCGTGACGGGAAGTGCTTCAATGATCTGCGCCGGTGTTACAGTGGTATCAATTGTGAAAATCTTAGGTTGATAGCCATAAAAGCTATCATTGACGGCGTAGACCAGACCATCTTCGCCCGCGACCATGCCTGAAAGTGCACCCCACCCGATGAGTGGGTCTGCTCCCGCCGATGTAAGCTGCGGATAGGCGGCTGGCGCATTCTGGTAGGCGTAGATCATAACGTGACTGCGGATACCGCCATCCTCGATCAGGTCGGCCTCGTTTGCCGTGACAAACAGGCCGCGTGACGGGATCGCAATGGCACCTTCCGGCGCAATACCCGAGGGAAGCATTTGCGTCAGGACCGGTGCGCTTGGGTTAGTTACGTCATAGACGCCAACAATCGAGGCGCGTTCCGACAGTATGAAAACATAGGGCGTGCCGTCAAAAACAGCGAACTCCATGCCCTCCGGTTCCACGCCCTTCGCGTCCGAGCGTTGATCCGGATAGTGGCCCAGTTGAACGATGGCATGTTCAAACGTATTACCCGCCTCGAACACTTCGGTGCCGTCCTTGTTGAAAATGGTCCAGCCACGCGCGCCGCCGTCCATATCGCCTTCGTTGGCGATTGCAAAGTGGTTGGTGTCGATCCACTGAACGCCATCGGGCTCGCGCAGGCGACCGGTTTGGGTTTCGGTGAACAGCAACGCACCGCGTTCGTCCGTCGCGTCGATGTTTGTCAGATCCACGGCACCCGCGGAGAAATGGTTCAGGATTTCGCCGGTTTGACTCATTAAGACGATATGGTTGTTTTCTTGCAGTGTAACGACGATTTCACCGGCGGCGTTGATGTCTACAAATTCGGGCTCGGGGTCGTCCGGGCCGATATCCGCCAGGCCATTCACGTTGATTTTGACCATGCTTTCGCAAACGGGAACCCCGTTTTGGATGGCGATGGTCACCACATAGCCGCCGGGCATTTGGCCAAGCCGGCCATCAGCCAAATCCTCATCGCGCTCGTTTTCGATTGCGATGGTGATGAAACTTCCGTCCGGCGCGATTGCCGTGCTGTCGGGCTGACCGCCCAGATCGCAGGCGGCGACCTGTTGCAGGGTTACAAGATCAAAGGCCATCAACACGCCCGACGGTGCCGTGAAACTTTGTGATGTGTTGACCGCTGTCATAGCGATGTCGTTCAACACGGAAACGGCGGTCGGCTCGCCACCAACGTCGATCGTGCCTTTTGCAAGCGGTGCCGCCGGGTCCGTGATATCAATCATCCCGATCACACCGAGGGGACTGTCGGAATAGACCAGGGTCATCCCGTCACCCGATGCACTGATTATTTCTGCCGATGATTGTGCTGAAGCATCTTGGGCGTTGGCAAAGGTTGCAAAGCTGCTGATGCGATTGAAATTCATTTCAGCCGTACCGCTTGTTGCGATGATCGACATGACGGAGGTCATTCCGAGTAATTTGAGTGACATTCGAGATTCCTAATATGATAACTCCGTGCGGATCATCAGGCTGCTTCATGACGCCGGGGTGACGTTTGTGTAACGGTCCGATGAAAGTATCCCTGCTGCGAAAGCCGGTCTTTGCGAAAGATGCCGTAATTGACCGCGTAATTCGAAAACAGGCGCGCGCGGTGTCGCGGCCACGGGACCGGACGATTATGCGTGTTCGCGATTAGGTACAGGGACAGGCCGAGCAGGACTTACCAGCAATGGCGCAAAAGTTTGAATGTTTCTGACAGCAACAAACTGTCCTTGCGGTGGTCTAACGCGATAAAACACAGACAGGCCGGTACCGAAACCGCATCGGCCACGGCCAGTCCGAAGGTTTGTTTCTGATGCAGGGCGACGGAATCGCGACACAGGCTGAGGCCGATGCCGGATCTGACCATCTCCAGCATCGAGGGCTCCTGATCGACGAGGGCGACCACGTTGGGACAACAGCCCTGCTGCGCAAAAATCGACGCCAAAAGCCGGTTGTGGACCGATGTATCCGGCGTGCCGATCCACGGGAGGGCCGCCAATGACGCCCAATCCGCCCCGTCCAAGTGTTTTTGCCAGCCGATCGGGCCGATCACCTTGTAGGTAAAATCTGCCAGCTTGACCGCGTGAACCGCGTCGTCGGTGTCAGGCCCCGCGCCGGGCAACTCGTCTGGTCCGCACAGGTAAAACCCCGCGTCGATCCGGCCTTGTCGGACCCATTTCAGGATATCGCCACTGACCCCGTGCACAAGCTGTGTCTCGATATCGGGATGTTCGGCGCGCAGATGCGCCAGAACGCGCCCAAGCCGGATGAACT
>Ga0136559_1000429_pt1 | contig 14357 bp, 14 predicted proteins | sample AntRauMeHopE1496_FD_104633 | JGI IMG/M metagenome (GOLD analysis project Ga0136559, IMG submission 104633) | Saline lake microbial communities from Rauer Islands, Antarctica - Metagenome Hop E1 #496 | ecosystem: Environmental > Aquatic > Non-marine Saline and Alkaline > Saline | place... | reverse complement strand
TATATCTTGAAGATTACCTAGCCATCGGTTGACTCTTATTCCCTTTCACTTATATTTACAAAGCTAATTTTTCATAGTAATACAAACATAGGAGCTATCGGAATCAACACTACTACGAATGAGTCCGCCTCTGCTTACAACTTCTCCCGATACCTATCGGGACTATCTCTCGATTGTTTCGATTGAATATTTCCCTTTGACTTGTAGCGAATCCTAATGCGGTAGCCTTAATCAAGTCTATCATCCATAAGCAGATTCCCAAGTTCCATAATTAAGCCCAAGTAAAGTTCTTGCCACCTGAATGATCCCGATAGATATAGGGACTTTACAGAAAATAAATAGGTTATCTCTGTAATTAATGTTATTGCTAACATTACTTTTCACTCCGTATCATACTCCGTAGCTTTTGACTGAAAATAGCAACTTCTCGACGCCTCGTCAGTGGTTTACTTTCGTTCAACTCCATTACTCACACCTTGCCAACCTCGTGGATTGGATTCTCCTAAACGCTCAGCACCATTGCTCTTTAAAACAGCACCTTTAGGGGGTTTAGAGCCATCGCCTATACAACGACTCTGATGGACCTACCATCATCTTAATTACAGCATTCAACCATTTTATTTATTGCCATGGCTGATTCTTGGCACACTATGGTTAGTTGCGTGGTTAAACACGAAAGTTAGCAAATAAAAACCGAATAGAATATTCCGCAGGAATGTTCGTAAGTCGGCAGTGGCCAAGCAATTAATTATACACCGTGTTGTGCTTTCGTTATTTTTTTAGTTCGGATTCAATTAAATCTAGAATCTCCAGAATTCTCAGACGTAAGGCCTCAGATTGCAAATTTGCAGCTTTATTCAAAGTAATAGCGCTTCCAAGCATACCTTCCAACTTCCTGCTAATTAATATCTCATTCAAGGTTGCACCCAGCTTTGAGGTTCCAATATTAATTTTATATGACTCCTCGTTATGATCTAGTAGCCAAAGATGTTGAGAATCGTTCATAAAACTATTAGAGACATCTCTGCCCAAACCTAATTCTGACAGAATTAAATCAAATTCACCATTTACAGAATTACTCCATGTCACTTCAATTTCTCGGACTCCTACTACATCTGACGACCAATTTGATAATAAACGCTTTAATCTATGATTGCGAATTAGAATTAAATTACCTGAACTCGTTAAGTCATTTTGTATTGGATCGTATGTTGGGTCATGAAAAGTGTTAGCAAGGTTTTTAATTACGCTGTCTCGAACAACTCCATCGGGTTTATCAAAATCCCTTAACAATTGGACTGCCGAAACAAGGATTTTTTCTCTGGTCGTCATTTTTTCTTCTAATTGCATGAGGTTTGCTTGATAATCTTCTTCGAGTTGTTTGAGGACAACTTGTTCTTTTATTCGGTCCTTTCTTTGTTCATTCCAATTATTAATTTGAAGAGCTATCAAAATCCCAATAACCACAAGTACTATTTCACCAATAGCATATTTAAAATACTTTCCAGTTTTGTTTTCCATCAGCAATTTTTGGCGAATTTTTCTAAAGAATTTTATCATTGGTTAGCGGTTTCTGGTAATGAAGCACAACGTGCCTCGTATATGATTTGTTGCGACATTAAGCACGAAGTTAGTAAATAAACACAGATTAAGAAGTCCGATAGGATTTCGTAAGTAAGCACAATCCATAGCAATGAATTATATACGGTGTTGTACCGTCGTTAATTTTTAAAATAGCCGTGGCTGACGTAGGAAGACAAACAGCGTACTAATGATAAATTACAATTATGGAAACAATTATTGAAAACCCAAAATTAATAAATGCTATCGCAGTATTTAATTACATAAATGACAAAGCTAAATTCTATAATGATAAATGGAATAGAGCGAGAAAAATGGAAACTATTGATAAGCATTTTGAAACTTATAAAATGTATCGTGATTTTAGTTATAGAGCAACTGAATTGATTTTCTCTTTGAGACGTGCTGAAAAATTTGGCGATGGCAGGCAATGGTTTGAAATGGACGGAAAAAGATTTAAGGAATTTAGAGCGGAAATAAAAGCAGAAAGAAAATTAAAATTTGAACAAAATTATAGAGTTCATTTACATTTTATGTCTGAAAGTTTACGTGCTGATTACGGTACTTTTGAATGTGATAAATGTAAAAGTGAATTTTATCACAGCCCAAGTACTGTTTATAAAGGTTCGCTTAAAATACACTCAAATTGTTGCGGAAATTGCGCTAATAATCTAATGAATTGGAATGACCAAGTAGAAGTATATTATTGATTTTTTAAAGCGTGCGAGTAAGTTCGGCTATTTTAAAAATTTATGCGGTACAACATCCGTATAAACCCCATTCAAATATTTGTTATAGGGTATATATCTATTTAGGACGTTGTTTTATCTTTATCTAAATTAATACTTTCACGCATAATATCCAATAAACTTTTTATCGCTTTGTTATTCATCGCTAAAACTCGTGTGTAAATTTCTGTAATTTTGGAGCTATTACGACCTAAAGCGGCCTAGATATGTCTTAAGCTTGTTACCCGTTCCATACCAGGTGTGGCAAAACTATGATGTAAAGGGTGTGGACTGCTCCAAGGGTTTCCGTTGGTGTCTTTCACAGCTCAGCGATCCTCGTGATGATTACCAATATGCTAAATATAGTAAACACACTGATCACAATAATTGTTGACGTTGAAAGATCCGGAAATAACTAGTCAGATACCTTTGATAATTTCATACGTTAGTTTTTAATTATTTCGTAGCCTATAGTTTTAAAACTACCACCGTTGCTATCAGGAGCACTGCAAGCGGTCATCCCTACAATTAAATCCATTAGTGCTTCCAGGATAATAAAGTCGCCTTTACCACTTTGGGGAGGTAAAACCTTTAAGTTTCCTTCCTGATCAAACTGTACATTCATAAAGGCATTGAAAGCCGTGGGTATCTCATCCTCACTAATATTAAAAATGGCAAGATTCTCTTTCAAATTGTTTTGACAGCTGGGATGTTTTTTTTCTATGCCGTACATAATTTCAAATGTTTGTTGACTGCATGGGGCTAACAAGACATCATTTCTTCCATTCGTATCTTCCATAACCTTCATCATTCGACGCCCCCTGTTGCTCCACAAATAATTGTCTTTTGTGATCAAAATACGTTCTTCAAAATCCATCGTTTTACCAGCAGAAAAAGATTCTCTCACATCCATTGAATTGAAGAAAACAACATCACTTACTTGTTTTCCAGAGATGTCTATGATCTTTAACAAACTTCCCTTTGATATTTTAAACGCAACACCAGATTGCTTTTCGATAATATTCATCTTCAATGAGCTTTAAATGGACATTCCCAATTTGCACTTACCTGACGACCACTATATTGTCTGGCCTCGCTATTTGTTCCAAAATCAGACAACATAGGATTTACAAACCCTTGATAACTCTTATCCCTATGTCTAATGAGATCGCGAACTCTATCATATCTATTAGTCTCTCTCAATTTTTCAAATTGCGCATGAAGGTTAAAAACTATCATGGTATAAGGTGATTTACGGGCAAATCTTGAAGAGTTGGGATGCATCCCAACAATGTAAAACGAAGTTTTATGCAAGCTAAAACTAAAGTTTTTATCAATAGGATCAGCAGATGTGTCTCATCCTAACATAGCGATACACTTGAACTCGTGAGTAATACCAATTTGTCCTTCGACTATCCCCTATAATCTGATTGTCGCTTATGATGGATAAATTATAGATCAAGTCTTATGCATTGTAATACAGCGGTCTTATAGTCTAATTGGATACAACTATTCTAAAATAGAGTAATACTTAACTGCACATCCCAATTGGCGCGAATTTCAACAGGCTGTGCTTCGTAGAGGACAGGTTCGGGTTTTAACCGCTTCAGAAAGTTTCCTGTATCCCATTTCCCATTGGCGTTTTTATCATAGACCAATCTTATAAAGTAAGACCCCGGCATAATCAATTTGAAATTAACCGTGGATTTTTCGGTTTCATATACTGTAGATTCAACTTCGCCTTTCTCATTCACCAATTCAACAATAATGGGAAATTCTTCAACATTGGTGATGGTGAGACTAAGGTTCCCGAAATCTGCCAGTGCTTTTGTGTTGTATCTATAACTCAAGCTATCATTTTGAGTCTCAAAAAAATCGGTAATAGCGCCTGGTAATAGGTCTATTTTATAAGCTTGTTGCTCTTCTTTTTCAAATTTGAAAGTCAGTTGGTTATACAACGTGTCTAAAGTTAATTCGAAATCGATTGCCAATGAGTCTTTGTTAATGAGGCTGATGGAGTCTTTTTCGAAGCCAACTATTGGGGTGTTTGCTTTGAGTTTAAAATCGGCTAGCAATTTGTTCTTTTTAATAGTTACTTCTGAAATTTTTAAAGAGTCTTCTTCAATTTGCTTTGGCCTGAGTTCCAACGTATCTATTCGACCTAGATTGCTAAAGGTAAATAACAAGCTGTCTTTTTCCAGATAGGGTTTATACCAATAGTGAATGGTGTCGGTGTCTTGATCCCTAAAGTACTTAGCCTTAAAATCACCAGGCGCCTCAGAAATCAGATCGATTTTATAGTCTTCAAGAATTCCCTTAAAACCAAATTCAAACTGTTGCTTGGAGACCTGCTTAGGTCTTACCGCTTCAAACTCTAGCTCTTCTTTAAAGACAAGAATATCATAGAGTTGATCTGAAGGAATTTTAACGGTATCACTTACAAATCCTATTTTATCTTGGGCGGGATCAAATTTATAGTTGTTATTTTTATCGGAGATCGCCACCATTTTATAATTCCCCGGCTTTATATTATCCACACTAAACAAGGAGGTCGAATCTCTAACAAAAGAAATATATCTCGGTTTGCCTTCATAAACAAGAGAGTCCGTATAATTCGAATCTAAAGCATAAAGCATTACAGAAATATTTTCATCAGATATTCTACTGAAAGCATCAAACACATTGCCCTCTACTTGAAGCGAGTCCACATAATTACCCGTGGAAAACACGTATTTAAAATAAGGGAGTTTATTGCCTTCGTTATTATCTTCTATGCTTTTTCCAAAATTGACAGTGTAGGTTGTGTTCTCTTCTAGCGAATCTCTAGGAATATCCAGGCTCACATTTCTACTCGCCTGTCCCATAGGAAAGATGCTAGGACGTGGTTCTATAGGAGGTGAAAAGAAAATTTGCTGACTAGCATCTTCCAATTTCACAAATTCATTGAAATTGATAATAACTTGACTTTTTTTATAATTGGTCGTGTAATTTTCTGGGATAGAATTCACAAATTTTGGGGGATCTAGATCTCTGGGTCCACCATCTGGTCGTCCTCTTTGGGCACAAGAAGAAAGAATAGAAACTAATACAATAAACACGGTTAGTCGTGAAAAGTGAATTCTCATTTTCGGGAATTATTTTATACAAAGAAACAATAAAATATAGATTTTATTATTTGGTAATGGCCATCGTTGCAATGTTTAGTTTTATACCCTCAGCATCCTTCAAAGCTAAATAGCAAGCTTCTAAGGTGGCTCCAGTAGTTACCAAATCATCCACAAGTAATATATGTTGACCGGAGACCTCTTGGAGATGTTCTGCGTAGAAATTATTACCCACAACTTCAGACCTTGCTATTCGGCTTTTGAATACCTGAGTTTTGGAATTGGAACGTCTTTTTAAGATGGTATCGGTATATTTTGCCGATAGCTTTTCAGCAATAGCTTTTCCAAAACCTTCTACTTGATTATAGCCTCTTTCTCTCACCCGCTGTTTATGTAGAGGAACTGGAATAACGACATCAATACTCGTTTGCCAACCTGCTTCAAACAAAATTTCTCCTAACCAACTGCCTAAGTAAAAACTCAGTTCTTTATTGCCCCTGTATTTTAAATCGTGAATTAAAGCTTGGATAGGTCCCTTTTTTTCAAAATAGAACAGACTTGCAGCCCGTTCGAGTTGAACCCTGCCGTAAAGGATCTTATGCAAATCGTGATGGCCATCAAAAAAGTTGGAGTAAAGCGGTAATTCATGCCTACAAAAGGTACATATAAACGCTTCATCTTTAAGTAAGACTTGCTCACAACAAGCACAGAGTTTGGGAAATAATAAGTTTTTAAAGTCCTTAAACATCTGAAAATAAATTGATTGATTAAAGTTAGGGAAAAAATCGTTTCAGAATAAAAAAAGAAGAAGGTAGAACCTCAACAGATAAAGTGTCAATAATTTACAGTCGAAAACGCATTATCAAGAAGCGTTTTTTTACTTTTGCGGTATGGCAAAAGAGCAAGATAAATTCAAACACGTAATATCCCATGCTAAGGAGTATGGATATATATTTTCCTCCAGTGAAATCTATGATGGCTTAAGTGCTGTTTATGATTATGGGCAAAATGGAGTTGAACTCAAAAACAACATTAAAGCCTATTGGTGGAAAAGTATGGTCCACCTTCATGAAGAGATAGTGGGCTTGGATGCGGCAATCCTCATGCATCCCAACACATGGAAAGCTTCTGGTCACGTAGATGCTTTTAATGATCCTATGATTGACAATAAGGATTCTAAAAAAAGATACCGGGCAGATGTTTTGGTCGAAGACTATGTTGAAAAGATAGAACAAAAGGCACAAAAGGAAATTGCAAAAGCCAAAAAGCGTTTTGGAGATGCTTTCGATGAAGCTGAATTTGTAAGCACTCATCCTAGAGTTGTAAAATACAGATCCCAATCCAAAGAAATTTTAACGCGATTAGCGACTTCATTAACCAATGAAGATTTAGAAGATGTCAAAGCCCTTATCGAAGAACTCGAGATTGCGTGCCCGGTAAGCGGATCTAGAGACTGGACCAAAGTGAGGCAATTCAACTTGATGTTTGGCACCAAGTTGGGCGCTTCTGCAGAATCGGCAACCGATCTCTATTTAAGGCCAGAGACCGCCCAAGGAATTTTTGTGAATTTTGCCAATGTCCAAAAATCGGGTAGGCTTAAAATCCCTTTTGGGATTGCTCAAATTGGAAAAGCCTTTAGAAATGAAATAGTCGCTAGACAGTTTATATTTCGCCAACGGGAATTTGAACAAATGGAAATGCAATATTTTGTTCGCCCTGGAGAAGAACTCAAATGGTTTGAACACTGGAAAGTGTTAAGAACAAAATGGCACCAATCTTTAAAACTTGGTGAAGAAAACTACAGATTCCATGATCACGAAAAGATGGCGCATTATGCCAATGCAGCTACCGATATTGAATTCAATTTCCCTTTTGGCTTTAAGGAATTGGAAGGAATTCACTCCAGAACAGATTTTGACCTTAAAGCGCATGAAAATCTATCTGGGAAAAAACTTCAATTTTTCGACCCAGAGCTTGGTGAAAATTATGTGCCTTATGTCATTGAGACCTCAATAGGTTTAGATAGGATGTTTCTAGCTGTTTTTTCGAGTGCTTTACAAGAGGAAACTCTTGAGGACGGTAGCTCAAGAACCGTATTAAAGCTTCCTTCTATACTTGCCCCTGTAAAAGCGGCTGTGTTTCCACTATTGAAGAAAGATGGCTTACCAGAAATTGCTAAAGAGCTTCTCAAGGAGTTGCAATGGGATTTCAATGTTGTTTATGATGAAAAGGATGCTGTAGGGAGACGTTACAGGAGACAAGATGCAGCAGGAACCCCGTTTTGTATCACAGTAGATCATGAGACCAAAGAAGATCATTGTGTGACGATTCGCCATCGAGATACGATGGAGCAACAGCGTGTTCCTATTTCTGAAGTAAAAGCTATTATACAAAAAGAAATAGATTTTAAAACGTGGCTAGAGTCTTAAAAGTTTGACTTTAATGCCCGTTTTTTAATTAAATTTTCGATTTAAATCATTTATTAACCGGTTATTAACAGGGAAAACTTTAGATTCTCCTTAAATTTGACTCTAATCTTAATAAAATATTAATAAAATGGCGAATAACACAGGAAATACAATTTTAGCATTATTAACGGGTACAGCTCTTGGAGTAGGTTTAGGCTTATTGTATGCACCACAGAGTGGAGATAAAACTAGAAAGCAGTTGAGGGATGAAGCAGATCATCTACAAGAAAACCTAAATAAAAAATATAAAGAAACGTCTTCTCATTTGTCTGATTTTACTGCAGAAGCCAAAAAAAGCATCGAGGAAAAGTTAGACAAAACTTTTTCTAATGCTAGTACCAAGGCCGATGGAATGCTAAGTAAACTTGAAAGTGAATTGGAGCAGTTAAAAAAGAAAAATTCTAATCTTCAAAAAGAATTGAAGAATAAATAACCTTTAAAATTTCTTCATGAAGAATCATTTAGGTGATCACTTTGATAACTTATCTCAAGATACCAAAGATGTCATAAAAAATTCTATAGAATTTTACAGGCTCGATCTCCTCAAGAAAACGGCCTTAAGTATAGTCACTGGAGGACGTTTTGTATTAATAATAGGAATCCTAGTTTTAGTACTCTTTTTTGTGTCTTTGGGTTTTGCTTTTTTGATAGGTAATACTTTGGGCTCGGTATCTTATGGGTTTTTTATAATTGGTGGTTTCTATATTATAGTGCTGATTATCGTAGGTATTTTCGGAAAAAAATTACTGGAAAAACCAGTATTTTCATTCTTGAATAGTATTTTAGAACCAGATAATGATTTGGAAGAGGAGTTGAAAAAAGAACTTGAAGAGACTGAAACTTCAGACTAATGAAGAAATACAATTCATTTAAGGAAATTGATAAGGATCTAAAGATTCTTAAGTTAGAAACTCAAATTAGTAAACAAAAAGCTAATATTGACTTGGTATACATCAAGCGCGCTTTTTCGTTTACAAATATAGTTGCTGAGCTTATTTCTTATTTTGGCCAAAAGGCTGTTTATGCTAAAATAGGAACTCAGATATTGAGAAAGTTTGGATTATAGGTTCTAAAATTTTTAAATATTAAAAAAGGCTTGTGAAAATTTCACAAGCCTTTTTTAATGTATGTCTACCAAACTTTTATATTTAATCTGGTTTTTCTTGAATCGCTTTACGATCGTTTTGCTTTTTCATCTCTTCACCAATCTGGCTAGCGGCAGTAAAAGATGCTATCATGTCGTTGAGCATATTGCTACCCGCTTCAGGAGAATTTGGCATAAGGATTAGGTTGGAGTTGGTTTGGCTTCCTATAGATTGAAGGGTGTCGTAATGTTGAGTCACCACAATTAATGCTGAAGCTTCTTGAGAGTTAATTCCTACTTTATTAAGCACCTCAACACTTTCCTCGAGACCTCTAGCTATTTCTCTACGTTGATCTGCAATCCCCTGTCCTTGGAGCCGTTTGCTTTCTGCTTCAGCTCTGGCCACAGCAACAATTTTAATTCGTTCTGCTTCACCTTCAAACTCAGCTGCTACTTTTTCGCGTTCTGAGGCATTAATTCGGTTCATGGAGTCCTTCACCTTATTATCGGGATCAATGTCTGTGACAAGTGTTCTTATGATGTCGTAACCATAATCTAGCATGGCATCATTAAGCTCAGACTTTACAGCATTCGCAACATCGTCTTTACGCTCAAAAACATCATCCAACTTCATTTTTGGCACTTCTGCTCGAACCACATCAAAAACATAAGATGTAATTTGAGCACTTGGGCTCTCTAGCTTATAAAAGGCATCGTAGATTTTGGCTCGAGTCACTTGGTACTGAACCGACACTTTAAGATGAACAAACACATCATCTTTTGTTTTAGTCTCTACATTGACATCCAATTGCTGAATTTTGAGATTGATTTTCCCAGCGATACGATCTACTATTGGAATTTTAAAATGCAATCCCGAATTCCTTATACTCAAGAATTTCCCGAAGCGTTCTACCAAAGCTGCTGTTTGTTGCTTCACTGTGAAAATTCCACTTACAACGATAAAAAAAACAATTACCACTATAAAAATACCTACAAATGTTTCCATAATAATTAGTTATAAAATTTTACATAAAAATAGAACTTTTTCGACTGCATTGCGCCGAAAAACGATAAGATTAAGCCAATTTCTCAATGGCATAATTCAATCTAGATATGCTATCCTCTTTGCCTATAGATGCAGCAATATGAAAAACATCGGGTCCACTCATGGACCCTACTAAAGCTAGTCTTAAGGGTTGCATAATTTTACCAAAGCCTAGACCTTGGGTGTTAATCCATTCTTTCACTTCACTCTGAACAGTGCTTTGAGAAAAATCTTCAATACTTTCCAGCTTTCCTATTAAAGCTCGCATCCATTCTTGTGAGTCATTTTTCCAAGCTTTTTTAGCCGATTTCGAATCAAATTCTTTAGGAGACTCAAAGTAAAAGAAAGAAAGCTCCCAAAATTCTGATACAAACGCAGCTCTTTCCCGTATTGTTTCAACGACTTCCTTTACGTAAGCTTGTTGAACATCTACTCCCTTGTCATTCAGAATTGTTGAAAATTCCTGGACCAATTTAGAAACGGCCATTTCTTGCATATAGTGATGCTGAAACCATTCTGTTTTTTCAGGATCAAACTTAGCTCCAGATTTATGAACCCTTTCTAGTTCAAAATGTTCTGTAAGCTCTTTGATAGAGAAGAATTCTTTTTCGGTTCCATCATTCCAACCTAGTAAGGCTAACATATTAGTTAATGTTTCTGGGAAAAATCCTTCTTCGCGATATCCCGAAGAGATAGCTCCTGTTTTAGGGTCTTTCCATTCTAAAGGAAATACAGGAAATCCAAGTTGATCTCCATCTCGCTTACTCAATTTTCCTTTTCCACTTGGTTTCAAAATAAGAGGTAAATGAGCAAATTTTGGAGTTTCCCAACCAAAAGCTTCATATAAAGAAACGTGAAGAGGCAATGAAGGTAACCATTCCTCACCGCGAATTACATGTGTAATTCTCATAAGATGGTCATCGACAATATTTGCTAAGTGATAGGTTGGCAAGCCGTCACTTTTAAATAGAACTTTATCATCTAGGACTTCGGAATCTACTTCTATAAACCCTCTAATTTCGTCATGAAAGGAGAGTGTTACAGATGATTTCGTCTTAAAACGAATAACATAGTCTTCCTTGTTATCTAGTTTGGTCGCCAGCTCTTCGGCAGAAAGAGTTAAAGAATTATTGAGTTGATTTCTATTTTTTGGTCCGTAACTGAATTTCGTATGCTCTTGCTCTGCTTCTTTACGCTTCGCATCCAAGTCTTCCGGGCTGTCGAAGGCGTAGTAGGCATTATTGCTTTGGATCAATTTATCTACATACTCCACGTAGATTTCTTTGCGTTCGCTTTGCTTATAAGGCCCAAAATCTCCTGGTTTTCCTGGACCTTCATCGAATGGAATTCCACACCATTCCAAAGTTTCTTTAATATAGTCCTCCGCGCCTTCTACAAATCGATTTTGATCGGTGTCTTCAATTCTTAGTAAAAAATCACCTTGGTGTTTTTTTGCAAACAAGTAGTTATACAAAGCAGTTCTCACGCCGCCAATATGAAGTGGTCCTGTTGGACTTGGGGCAAATCTCACTCTTACTTTAGTATCCATCTTCTGTTTTTTTACAAATATAAAATATATATTGATGTTTACAGACAGGAAATAATGGTTTAAGAAAGTCACGAGTTTAAGAAGTACTAGGTGTATTAAAAAATCGATTATATTTGATAGGTGGACTAGGATTTCTCCTGAGAATATACCAAATAAAAAATTCAAAATTAGGGTTTATACTGATGTTAGAATCAATACAAAAAAAAAGTGAATGGAAAATGAATTTACAAAGGCAATGTCGGAACGAACCGATGAACAGTTAATAAAAATTGTAACAGCAGAAAGAGATAAGTATAATCCAGCTGCAATCGATGCGGCTGAATCTGAAGTTGCAAAACGGAATATCTACACGAGTAAATTTGAGGAAATTAAAGAAAAAGCGACTGCGGAAAGAGTTGCTAAAAAAAAGGTTGACTCAAGCGGAGTTGGTTCAGGAAAAAGATTTTTAAATTTTATCATTGACTTTTTCGCCTATATGATTGGAGCCTCTATTTTAGGCTTTATTCTCAGTTTTTTTATCAATACTTCTGATGAGTTATTTCTACTTCTTTTTTCATACTTATTGTTTTCGGGAACTTACTTTGCTTATTATGCTATTATGGAAATTAAATTCCAAAAAACAGTTGGGAAGTTTGTAACCAAAACTAAAGTTGTAAAAATGAACGGAACGACACCTGAAAACTCTGACATTATTATGCGGACTTTTTGCCGATTTATTCCATTTGACAGAGTTACGTTTTTATTTATGAAAAATGGAATTCACGATTTCCTATCAAAAACGACAGTGATAAAAGACAATCTTGCGAAAAGTTCTATTGCCTAAACCGGCTATATTTAAAGCGAATTTGGGTACTAAATTTTGAGAATACTTCTCCGTATAAGGTCAAACCAAAAGAATATCATACTTTAATACCTCACTAACGACAGCCACAACCCTTACCCATCACTTGTCAAAGCAATATTGACTAATAAGACCTTTGAAAAACAGCTTTAAAGACAAGACCACAAGAAAAAGACTAATAAATAAAATAATGACCCCTTTTCAACATAAACTAAACCATAAACTGTTCAATTCCAATGATTAAGAAATTGCTATTTTCTTTGTTTTCAATTTTTCTAGCTTATCAGTCAATAGAGTTACTTAATTTATTGATCCATACAAATGCGACTGAATTTTCTTGGATTGCAATCCTTGGTATTTCACTACTTCTAAATCTATTTATTACGGGCATTTTTGCCTTTCTGGGTTTTGTCTATAAAACGAACACGCTATTGCCGAGCTCGTATTATCAAATTAAGAACTCAAAAAGCTTAACAATTATCTATAGACGATTAGGCGTAGAATTTTTTAAAGCCCTACTTCTTAAAGCTTTTTGGGGGAAAGAGAAAAATAGAAAAAAATATTTTAGTGGAGCAAAAACGGGGATTGGAAATTTTGACTTTCAAACTAGACAATCGGAATTTGGTCACTTAGCCTCTTTAATAGCCGTTTTGATTGTGTCTTTTATTTTACTAATAAAAGGACATCTGGCTATTTTTATTCTAACCACTATAATAAATTTAATCGGTAATCTATATCCCATTATTCTGCAAAGAACCCATAGAATTCAGATAGAACGGCTTACAAAACTCTTAGAAAAGAGAAAGTAATTAATAGGGTATTTTAGAGATATAGAAATGACCGTTTCCAAAAACACAAGTTTATGATGCGCTTAGGTGTATTAAAAATCGGTTATAATAGATAGGCATCTAGACTTCTCCTGAATATAAAACCTGTAAAATAGGTAAAACTATGGCTAGGATGGATGTTATCGCCAAAAAGACAAAACACGGAGAATTAAGGTGTTTTTAATCCTATTTTAAGATCACAAGTTGGACCAACACAAACTATCGATAACGTTTTAAAGATTGTGACATTAACCTATAAAAAACTTTTGGAAAGTATACAAAAAAAAGTGATGGTCTAGTTCGGAATAAAACAAAACTTAATAGATATATAAGCTACACTAAAGAGCTAAATAGGGTTTATACAAATGTTAGGCGCGATCTCAAAACACATAAAGTATTATTAAATATGTTTTAAATTGTATAAAATATAAGATATTAGTTGAATAATTAGTTAAATAATTAATAAGATAACCTATCGTAATCAAATACGAGAATTGATTATAGATAAGATGAGTACTAGAAAATTAAAAGCTGGAGATTGTTTATTGTTGGGTGCAATTGCAATAGACTTAGAAGTAAGTATAACACCCATTAGTGAGGCCTTCACACAATTAAATCATTCAAGAATCATTAAATCGCCACCAAACTGTGGCTTTATAATTCCCTAACTAAGCAATTCAATTACAAATGATTTATATCAACTTATTGCTACTTTAGAAACTTTAGTTATTGAAAATTCTGTCTACTCAAAATCATTAATCGAAAAAATTAAAAACAGCAAAAAAAAATTAACGTATCAAAAAAGGCAATCACCGTTAATGTTATTGACAGGGCTTCAAAGAAGGTAGTTGAGACCGGAACTACTGAAAGCGAATTTATGACCCTCCCTATTTAAAAGGTAAAATTCATCCTGCGGTAGTTAGTATTTTGAAGCAATATCCGGTTAAACCAATTAAAAATAATTTACAAACAAATAAAATTTTTCATCATGACAGAAATTAAAATAGGCCGGATTCAAGTCATAAATGCAACTTCTGGGTTAAATAATAATTGATCCATTACAAATATAGGATTTTCATAATTGAACCTTTTTCTAGGTCTTAGATTTAATTTCTCTTGTATCTGTTTTA
>Ga0136559_1000428_pt1 | contig 14363 bp, 13 predicted proteins | sample AntRauMeHopE1496_FD_104633 | JGI IMG/M metagenome (GOLD analysis project Ga0136559, IMG submission 104633) | Saline lake microbial communities from Rauer Islands, Antarctica - Metagenome Hop E1 #496 | ecosystem: Environmental > Aquatic > Non-marine Saline and Alkaline > Saline | place... | reverse complement strand
CGCTGAATCGCGCCGAACAGGCCGGGTAAATTGTCAACATATCGCTAATGCGATTGCGCTGTGATACGAATAAGCCAACAAAGAACTATGACGAAGCAATGAATTTGATCGTCTGGTCTGACAGGCAAACGAGTAGACTAGGGCATATCTATGATTGGGCGGTGGGCTTCCAGACGGGTTGAGCTTGAAGCGGAACAGCCGACCGGTTTTGATGCGTTCGAGTTGCGGCTGGGCGATCTGATGCGCGGCGAGCGGGCCACCATGGGCAAGTCCCTGCTCGATGTGCAGCGCGAATTGCGCATAAAAGCCTCCTACATCGCCGCGATCGAGAATTCAGATCCCGATGCTTTCGACACACCCGGCTTTATCGCGGGATATGTGCGGTCTTACGCGCGCTATCTCGACATGGATCCTGACAAGGCCTTTACCGCCTTCTGCGCCGAAAGTGGCTTCAGCGTGGCGCATGGCATGTCCGCCAAAGCCTCCGTGATCAAGAAACCCTCCCGGGAGGAGCGACTGAGTCGCAGCGCGGAGCATGATATTTTCTCGCGCCCCGCGATGCCTTTTGCCCCGGGCGGCGATGGCTTCATGTCCCGGATTGAGCCTGCGGCGATCGGCTCCATGGCGGTGCTGGTTGCGCTGATCGGTGCCATCGGCTTCGGCGGCTGGACCATCATGCGCGAAGTGCAGCGTGTGCAGGTGGCCCCGGTGGACCAGACGCCTGTGGTGCTGTCCGACCTTGATCCGCTGCAGGCTGGCAACGACGGGCCCGGCATTTCAGGCGTCGATGTCGTGCAGCCCGGTGCGCTGGCGGATACGCCTCGCGTCGAAGCGCTGGACCGGCTGTACCGCCCTGCAGCACTTGACGTGCCTGTTCTGGTGGCGCGTGATGCCCCGATCTCCACGCTTGATCCGCGCAGTGGCGGGCTGTTTGAGGAAACAGGCGGACCAATGTTTGCGGGTATCACGCCCGGCGGTTTTGCAGCGCAGACTGCAGCCGGAATGCCGGATTCTGGTGACGGGCTGATGGCCGGTGCCGTGGATGGCGCGCTGGCAGAGGCGCTGGGCGTTCCTGTCCTGACTGCGGGTCTGACCGTGCCGCAGGTGCTGGAGGGTCCGGCACCCGCCGTGCAGGTGGTCGCCACCGGTGAGACATGGGTGCGCATCACCGCCGCCGATGGCACCAACATTTTTGAGACGGTCATGCAGAAGGGCGATACCTTCGACGTACCCGCCATGGAAGATCCGCCGACCCTGCGCACCGGCCAGAGCAGTGCCGTCTATTTTGTCATGAACGGCACGTTTTATGGCCCCGTGGGGGGGCGCGGCAGCGTGACGTCGAATGTGCCGTTGCAGCAGCAGGCGCTGGCCGAGCTGTACCAGCCCGCACAGCCCGGGCAGGACAGTGCGCTGGAAACGCTTGTTGCTGAATTGCGCGCCGGGGCTGCCACCGACACCGCGCTGCCAGCCGCGGACTGAAAACCGCCTGCTGCAGCGTGGGGATTTCCCAGCTTTTGATTGCGTATCACCCCCTGCAAAGCTAGGTAAAGGGGGAATGATTTCTGTCTGGTGAGGGTAACATGTCGCTCAATCATATCCGTCCTTGGCGCAACATTTACCGCCGCAAATCGCGCCAGATCATGGTGGGCAACGTGCCCGTGGGCGGCGATTCCCCGATCACCGTCCAGACGATGACCAACACGCTGACCACCGATGCCCGTGCCACCATCGCGCAGATCCACAGGGCGGCAGAGGCGGGGGCCGACATCGTCCGCGTCTCCGTGCCTGATGTGGAAAGCTCCAGGGCACTGCGCGAGATCGTGCGCGAAAGCCCGGTGCCGATCGTGGCGGACATCCATTTCCACTACAAACGTGGCATCGAGGCCGCCGAGGCGGGGGCCGCCTGTCTGCGGATCAACCCCGGCAACATCGGGGATGAGAAGCGCGTCAAAGAGGTCATCAGGGCCGCGCGCGACAACAATTGCTCCATCCGCATCGGCGTGAATGCAGGCAGCCTCGAGAAGCATCTGCTGGACAAATATGGCGAGCCTTGCCCCGATGCGATGGTCGAGAGTGGCCTTGATCACATCAAGATCCTGCAGGACAATGACTTTCACGAGTTCAAGATCAGCTGCAAGGCCTCTGACGTGTTCATGGCCGCCGCCGCCTATCAGCAGCTGGCCGAGGCCACCGATGCGCCCATCCATCTGGGCATCACGGAGGCCGGGGGGCTGATTTCCGGCACGGTCAAATCGGCCATCGGTATGGGCAACCTGCTCTGGATGGGCATCGGGGACACCATCCGCGTCTCGCTCTCTGCCGATCCGGTGGAGGAGGTCAAGATGGGCTTCGAGATCCTCAAATCGCTGGGCCTGCGGCACCGGGGCGTCAACATCATCTCCTGCCCCTCCTGCGCGCGTCAGGGCTTTGACGTGATCAAGACGGTCGAGGCGCTGGAAGTACGGCTCGAGCATATCAAGACACCGATGAGCCTGTCGATCATCGGCTGTGTGGTCAATGGCCCCGGCGAGGCGCTGATGACCGATGTGGGCTTTACCGGTGGCGGTGCAGGGTCGGGCATGGTCTATCTGCTGGGCAAGCAGAGCCACAAGCTGAGCAACGAAAAGATGGTCGATCACATCGTGGAACAGGTGGAGGCCCATGCCGCCAAGCTGGACGCCGAAGCCGCCGCTGCCGAAGCGCAGGAGGCCTAGCGCATCCCGAGGCCCATCTGCATCAGCATCTTGCGCACCGGTGCGGCCCCGTAAAGCGCCGAGAGGCCTGCGGCGCGGGCATCGCGCGCGAGGGTGCTGCCCGCCTGGCTGGCGCGGTTCAGCAGATCAATGCCGCGTACCCGCAGCGTGATGTCGCCGTAGCGGGCCTTGTGGTAGGCCGCCAGCATCTCCCCATCGCCAAGCCCTTCGGGCCGCGCCTGCGCCAGATCCAGCAGGGTCGCGATATCATTGAGCGACATGTTCAGCCCCTGCGCGCCGATGGGCGGCATCACATGGGCCGCCTCCGCGATCAGCGCCAGCCGCTCGCCATTGAGCCGCTCGGCATGCTGGGTGATGATCGGCCAGATCTGGCGGCGGCTCACCAATGTGAGCGGCCCGAAATGATGCGTGGATCTGACAGAGGCTGCCTCCTCGAAGGCGCCTGCGTCCATCTCCAGCCGCTCCTGCGCCAGTCGCCCGTCATCCATCCAGACCACGGCCGAGCAGGGCATCCCGTCATGGTCGGGCAGCGGCACCAGCGTGAACGGACCGCCGGTGCGGTGGATCTCGGTGGAGACATTTTCATGGGGAATGGGGTGGGTTACGGCAAAGACCAGCGCCTTCTGGCCGTAGCGCTGGGTCCGCACGCCGATGCCCGCTGCCACCCGCATCGGGGAGCCCCGGCCATCAGCGGCAATCACCAGCTTTGTATCGAGGCTCGCCCCGTCGCTCAGGGTCACCCGGGCACTGCCTTCGCGGGTAAAGAGCCGCTGCGTGCCGACGCCCGGCCTGAAATCAACCGTACCCAGGGCACCGAGTCGCGCCAGCATCTCGCGGCGCAGCAGCCAGTTGGGGAGGTTCCAGCCGAAGGGCTGATCGGAAATCTCTGACGCGTCGAATTCACGGGTCACGCGCGCCTCGGGCTCCGGCCCGCCTGCGTCGATGATCCGCATCACCTGCAGCGGTGCGGCATGAGGGGCCAGCGCGTCCCACAGGCCCGCCCGCTCCAACAGGTCGCGCGCAGGTTGCAGCATCGCGGTGGAGCGCAGATCAGCCCCTTCTGCGGCACCGTCTGTCACGGGGGGCGTCGGATCCACACAGACCACATGGTAGCCCGCCGACCCAAAAGCCGCCGCAGCCGTCAGCCCGGCAATGCCGCCGCCGGAGATCACGATGTCACAGGTGTCGCGCATGAGGGGCCTCTTATCTGACAAGTGATTTCAGGAAAGAAGATAGATCGTCGGTGTGGAACTGCACATGCGGCGCGTCCGCACGGGTGGGGGCCACATGCACTGTGCGCATCCCCAGATCATGGGGGACGGCCAGATTGCGGGCGTCATCCTCGAACATCGCGGCAGTTTGCGGGGTCAGGCCGTCTTTGGTGAATATGGCGTTGAAAGCCCCCGCTTCGGGCTTGGGCAGAAAGCCCGCATGCTCCACACCGTAGATGGCATCAAACAGCCCGGTGAGCCCGCGCGCCTCAAGCACCCGCTCGGCGTAGGGGGCGGAGCCGTTGGTATAGACGATGCGCCGCCCCGGCAGGGCGCGGATCCGGGCGGCCAAGGCGGGATCGGGCGTCAGGCTGTCCATTGATATATCATGCACGTCGGTCAGATAGGGGGCCGGATCCACATCATGCTCACGCATCAGGCCCGCCAGCGTGGTGCCATGGGTGTGCCAGTAGTGGCTGCGCAAGCGGTCCGCTTCTGCCCGCTCCACGCGCAGGGTCTGCATCACCCAATCCGTCATCCGCACTTCGATCAGATCGAAAAGACGCGCCTCCGGAGGATAGAGCGTATTGTCGAGATCAAAGACCCAATGGGTCACGTGGGAAAAGGCATCATAAGGCATGGATGTCTTGGTAGGATGCGCGGGCGCAAGGTGCAAGGGGGCGATCAAGGCTAGGCGGGCGGGATGCTTGGGGGTATTGTTCGGGCACAAGAAACAGAAAAGGCCGCCCATGCCCCCCCCTGCAAGCTTTCCCACACCGCCTGTCCGTCCCGGCAATACCGATGCCTATTCGATGATCCTCGATGCGATCGACACCGGCACCTACCGCCCCGGCGACCGTCTGGTCGAGAGTGAGCTGGCGGAGCGCTTCGGCGTGTCGCGCACGCCGGTGCGCGAGGCACTGCAGCGGCTGGAGACGCAGTCCTTGCTGGTGCGCGACGGGCGCAGCCTGATCGTGGCATCGCTCGATCACAACCAGATGGCTGAGCTTTATGTGGTGCGCGGCGAGCTGGAGGGGCTGGCCGCCCGTCTGGCCGCCCGCAACGCCACCGAGGAGGAAGTGCGGCTGCTGCGCGAGATGGTCGAGGCGGACAATGCGCTGAAAGACCAGCCTGCGGCCCTTGCACGTGCCAACCGGCGGTTTCACAAGCAGATCCATCTGGCCTCGCACAACCGGTTTCTGGTGCAGCAGCTGGATCTGGTGCACCGCTCCATGGCGCTGATGGCAACGACATCGCTTGCGGTGGTCGGGCGTGGGGCCATTGCCCAGCAAGAGCATGACAGGATTGTCTCCGCCATTGAAGCGCGGGACGGGGATGCCGCCGACGCTGCCCTGCGCGCCCATATCTCCGTGGCATTCGCGACCCGCCTCAAGCAGGAGGCGGCGCGCCGGGAGGCGGAAGCTTAATCCTGCGGGGGGCTGATCCCATGCTCCGTCTTGTCCCAATAGAAGGGAGCCACGATCAGTTCCCAAAGTGCCTTTGCCGCCGCCAGCGCGCCCATCGGAAAATAAAGCGGCAGGGTCAGCACATAGGGCATCAGGTGCCGGTGCTCGCGCCGCGAGACGGCCACCATGGAAATGGCCAGATTGCACAGCTCCGAAAACAGGAAGAACCACATCATGAACAGCGCCACCGGTGCGCCAAGCGTCAGCGCGACAGGATGTTCAAACCCCGCAAGGATGATCCAGAAGGACCACAGCAGCGGGGCGGTCATGAACTGTAGAAACGTCGCCAGCAGCAGGGTCTGAACCCCCAGAAACCGGATCAGCCCCAGATCGCGCAGCAACGCCCCGGGGGCGCGCATGTGCACCATCCAAGTGATCAAAAATCCCTTCAGCCAGCGCGAGCGCTGCTTGACCCATGGCCAGGCGCGGCAATTCGCCTCCTCCAGCGTCACGGTCGGGATCAGTTCGGTGACATAGCCCTTACGCGCCAGACGGATGCCCAGATCGGCATCCTCCGTGACATTATGGGCGTCCCATCCGCCCAGCTCCTCAAGGATGGCGCGCCGGAAAAACAGCGTGGTGCCGCCCAGCGGGATGACCAGGCCAAGACGTGCAACACCGGGCAGGATGACGCGCCACCAGGTCGCGTATTCGATCGCAAAGCACCGCGACAGCCAGTTGGTGCGCGCGTTGTAGTAATCCAGCACCCCTTGCAGGCAGGCCACATGCGCCGGCGCGTCGCGGAACCGCGTGACAACTTTCTCTATCTGGTCGGGTTCGGGCGCATCCTCGGCGTCCCAGACCCCGATGATGGAGCCGCGGCAGAAATCGAGTGCGTAGTTCAGTGCGCGCGGCTTGGTCGTCAGGTCGCCGGCGCGGGGCACCTCGATCACGGAGATCCAGGGGGGCAGCTGGGTTCGGGCGATCGTGTCATGTGTGACATCGTCATCAGCCTCGAGCACCAGAACAACCTCAAGCAGGGATTTGGGGTAGGTGAGCCGCCCCAGACGCTGGATCAACTTGCCCGCGATTTCCTTTTCCCTGAGCAGGGGCACCAGAATGGAGACTTTTGGCAGCGGAAACGCTGAGCGGTCAAAGGACGGCAGACCTTCGGTATCCTGCGGCAGTCTGCTCATTTGCGCGACAAAAGCCGCGAGTTTCAGCGTCATGCTCATGATCAGGGTGACAAAGGCGATCAGCACCGCGATCGTAAAAGTCCACTGCGGGGCCAGAAGTATCGCAGCCCCCAGCGCCACCAACAGCCCGTAGCCAAGCGGGGCGCGGAAGTGCGTCCGCCCCTCCCAGCTGCGACAACTCTGGTCGGCAGGCACCCTTGTAGCGGCGGCGCTGGCCAGTTCATGCCCATAGAGCGTGCTGATATGCTTGCGGATCTGGCGGTCGTCCACCAGCACCGGCAAAAGTCTGGTCCCGCGCTCTCCCATGCACAGGCGCAGTGCATTGAAATCATCAGGGTGGGCGGTGCCGACCAGCATGGCATCCCCGATTTTCATCCAGGGCACGCAGGTATGGCGCAGGCACAGGGCCGAGGGCAGGCTGCTGCTGAGCGCGGGATCCGGTGGATCTGTGGTAAGGTCCGCCACCGCGATGTTGTGCTGGCGCGACAGCATGAGCAGGATGTCTTCGGGGCGGGCCAGCCCTTCGGCCACCAGAATTTCGCCCAAGGGCGCATCGATATGGCGCTGCAGGTCCAGCGCATGCACCAGATCGCTCTGCGTTATGATGCCCGCATTCACCATGATCCGGCCAAGCGGCAGCTGCACCGACGGAGGTGTTGCGACCTGCGGATCCGGCAGACGCAGGAGAAGGTCGCTCATCGCGGGCCTGCCTGAAATCGTTTGAACCAGATCCGACGGTGTCAGGTAGATCTTAAAATTTGGTTAACGCCTTGAAAACCAATAGCGTCAAGAGGGGCGGTGTTGAAACGGGGTGTCTTCAGGCACCCAACGCAGCCGCAGAACCCAGTTTGCGGTGTTCCATCGCCGCTGCAAACCGCTCAAACAGGTAGTAGCTGTCTTGCGGGCCGGGAGAGGCTTCCGGGTGGTGCTGGACCGACCAGACCGGGCGGCCCACCATGCGGATCCCGCAGTTGGAGCCATCAAAAAGCGAGCGGTGCGTTTCCTGCACGCCCTCTGGCAGGGACTGGCTGTCGACCGCAAAGCCGTGGTTCATCGATGTGATTTCAACCTTGCCGGTCTCGATGTCCTTGACGGGGTGATTGGCACCGTGATGGCCATGGCTCATCTTTACAGTCTTGCCGCCCAGTGCGAGCGCCAGCATCTGGTGGCCCAGACAGATGCCGAAGACCGGCAGATCGGTCTTCTCCAGCATGTCGCGGATCATCGGCACGGCATAGACGCCAGTGGCCGCAGGATCGCCGGGGCCATTGGACAGGAACAGCCCGTCGGGGGTGTGGGCCATGATGTCGTCATAGGTGGCGCTGGCGGGCAGCACGGTCACATCGCAGCCCGCAGAGGCCAGACAGCGCAGGATGTTGCGCTTGGCACCATAGTCGATGGCGACGACCTTGTGCAGGGGTGCTGTCTGGGTGGGATAGCCGTCCGGCCAAGCCCAGCGCATCTCGTTCCAGCGGTAGGATTGCGCGCAGGTCACATCGCGGGCCAGATCCATGCCGACGAGGCCTGCAAAACCGCGCGCCGCTGCCACCAGTGCGGCGATGTCGAAATTTCCCTCCGGATCATGGGCCAGCGCCGCATGGGGCGCGCCTTGCTGGCGGATCGCGCGGGTCAGGCGGCGGGTGTCGATGCCGCCGATGGCGATGCGCCCGCGGGCAGCCAGCCATTCGGACAGATGCTGGGTCGCGCGCCAGCTGCTGGGATCCGTGGGCATCCATTTCACCACCATGCCCGCCGCGACCGGATCGGCGGTCTCGTCGTCCTCCGGGGTGGTGCCGGTATTGCCGATGTGCGGGAAGGTGAAGGTCACGATCTGGCCCGCATAGGAGGGATCGGTCATGATTTCCTGATAGCCGGTCATGGCGGTGTTGAAGCACATCTCTGCCACGGTCTGGCCGGTGGCGCCAAATCCCATGCCGTAGAACACTGACCCATCGGCAAGAACGAGGCAGGCTGTCGGGCGGGGGGAAGCAGCAGAGGCCATGGTCGTATCCTTGTGATGGGGCGGGGCTCCATGCGGTGCATGTCGCGTCGCAAGCGGGGTGAGCCTATAGCGCTCAGCGGGGCGGGTCAAGATTGCGGAGGAAATGAATACAGCTTTGATTTCAACGGGCTGCGCCGTTTGTGCTGCCATTGCATCCGGGGGTGCAATTGGGTAATCTGCGCTCTCTTGGAATTTTGTCTAAAAGGCGCCTCATGGACCTGCGTACCCGCATCACGACCGATCTGAAACAGGCGATGAAAGACAAGGCGGTGGACCGGCTGTCGACGCTGCGGCTGGTCAGTGCCGCGATCAAGGACAAGGACATCGCCGCCCGCGAAACCGGCAATGATGAGGGTGTCGGCGAGGATGAAGTGCTGGCGATCCTGAGCAAGATGGCCAAGCAGCGGCTCGAATCTGCCCGCGCCTATGAGGAGGGCGGCCGCCTTGATCTGGCGGAGCGGGAGCATTCGGAGATTGTGGTCATCGAGGAATACCTGCCCCGGCAGCTCAATGAGGCGGAGACGGTCGCGGCCGTGGATGCCGCTGTGGCGGAGGTGGGTGCAAGCTCCATCCGGGATATGGGCAAGGTCATGGGGCTGCTGAAAGGCAAATACACGGGCCGGATGGATTTCGGCAAGGTCGGCCCGCTCCTGAAAGAGCGGTTGTCGAACTGATCTTTCAGACGGGCGTATCGCTCACCGCCTGAGCGCGCGCTGCAGATCATCATAGAGGGCGATCCGCTCTTCCTCGCTCAGGAACGAGCCGATCTCCACTTCGCGGCCCTTGCCGCGCAGGGTGACGTAATGGGGCACCGGACCCTCATCTTCATATTTGGTTACCTGCGTCCAGTAGCGGTCACAGTCCCATTCCAGCACATCGCCCTTGGGGTTCGTCCGGGTCAGCCGCGCTGTCTGCTGGTCCAGCTCCAGTTGCTCAACGATCTGGCGGGCCTTGTGGTTGCTTTGCAGTGCCCAGTAGATCGCCCAGACCGTGCCGAGCGTGAAGGGCAGCATGCCCCACAGGATCGGCGAGCCGAGCAGCATCAGCACCGGCAGCGAGATCAGGGTGAACGTGCTGAGCACAAAGGCGGCCATGCCGCGCGCAGGCAGTGAATTATGCGGCCACAGACGCATGGTCTGCGGGGTGCTGTGGGGCGGTGATGTCCATTCATACGGCATGGTGTATTTCTATCCGGATCGCTGCGCGGATCAATGCGACACTGTGTGTCTCACTTCAGTTTTCCATAATGCACCACATGCAGCCCCGCGCCGTAAAGGGCCAGCACCAGCGCCAGCGCAGCCCAGTCCAGCAGGGAAGGCCCCGTGCTGCCGCCTGTGGCCATCGCGAAGGTCGCAGCCAGTGTCAGCCCGAGGGCCTGTGCCAGAACCGTCGCCACGGTGAAATCATGATGCGGAAACATCTGCTGCAGCGCCCAGAACAGCGGAACAAGGCCCGCAAGGCCCAGGGCCGCAAATCCGGTATAGGTCAGATCGGCGCTGTTCGGGCCTGTGAGGGTGTAAGGCGTGAATACGAAACCGGCGGTGATGCAGACCAGACTGGCCAGCAGCAGGCTCAGATGGGCGGCAGGACCGAATCGCCGCAAGGCCGCCCAGAGCTGGGGAGCCAGCAGAACCGCCACGACACCAAGCTTGACCATAGCGTTCCTTCCCGCTGCGGTGATCCTCACCGTTTCGCGCTGCGCTCATGAGCGCCGTATGAAAAGAGGGGCCCCAACCGCCGTTGGAGCCCCTTTCTAATCTGCCAGACTGCTTCAGTGGCTGTGCTGCTTGTCCCAGTCCTCACGCTTCGGCAGCTGCTCGAAGGTATGCTCCGGCGGCGGGGAGGGCAGGGTCCACTCCAGCGTATCCGCATATTCATTCCACGGGTTGTTGGCGGTGACGCGCTTGCCGCGTGTCAGGGTCCAGGCCATCACACCGAAGAAGAACAGGAAGGATCCGAAGGACAGGAAGGCACCCATGCTCGACCACCAGTTCCAGTAGGCAAAAGCCTCCGGATAGTCGATGTAGCGGCGCGGCATGCCCTGACGGCCCAGAAAGTGCTGCGGGAAGAACGTCAGGTTGGAGCCGATGAACATCGCCCAGAAGTGCGTCTTGCCTGCCCATTCGGGGTACATGCGGCCGGTCATCTTGGGCAGGTAGAAGTAAATCCCTGCAAAGATGGTGAACACAGCACCCAGCGACATCACGTAGTGGAAATGCGCCACCACATAGTAGGTGTCATGATAGTAGCGGTCCACGGCGGCCTGTGACAGCACGATGCCCGTCACGCCGCCGACGGTGAACAGGAACAGGAAGCCGAAAGCCCAGAGCATCGGCGTCTCGAAGGTCACCGAGCCGCCCCACATCGTCGCGATCCAGCTGAAGACTTTCACGCCTGTGGGCACCGCAATGACCATCGTGGCCAGCATGAAATAAGCCTGCTGGTTCAGCGACATGCCCACCGTGTACATGTGGTGGGCCCAGACGACAAAGCCCAAAGCACCGATCGCGATGATCGCCCAGACCATCGGCAGGTAGCCAAAGATCGGCTTGCGCGCAAAGGTCGCAATCACGTGGGAGATGATGCCAAAACCCGGCAGGATGATGATGTAGACTTCCGGGTGGCCAAAGAACCACAGGATGTGCTGATACAGCACCGGATCACCACCGCCCGCCGGATCAAAGAAGGCAAAGCCAAAGTTGCGGTCCATCAGCAGCATCGTGATCGCACCGGCCAGAACCGGTAGGGCCAGCAGGATGAGCCAGCTGGTCACGAAGATCGACCAGGCAAAGAGTGGCACCTTGAACAAGGTCATGCCGGGCGCGCGCATGTTCAGGAAGGTCGTGATCATGTTGATCGCGCCGAGGATCGACGAAGCACCCGACACGTGGACCGCGAAGATCGCGAAATCCATCGACATGCCGCCTTCTTTCACGGAGAGCGGCGGATACAGAACCCAGCCCACACCGGAGCCCGCCTGACCATTGCCACCGGGCAGCAGAACCGAACAGATCGCCAGCGACGTACCCGCCACATAGAGCCAGAACGACAGGTTGTTCATCCGCGGGAACGCCATATCCGGCGCGCCGATCTGCAGCGGCATGAAGTAGTTGCCAAAGCCGCCGAACAGCGCCGGAATGACCACAAAGAACATCATCAGGATGCCGTGGCCGGTGATCAGCACGTTCCAGAGGTGGCCGTTGGGCGTACAGGCGGCGGAAGAATCAGCGATGAAGCGCGCGCCTTCCATACACATGTACTGCACGCCCGGATGCATCAGCTCGAGGCGCATGTAGATCGTGAATGCCACGGCGATGAAACCGACAAATGCCGAGACGATCAGATAGAGAATACCGATGTCTTTGTGGTTCGTAGACATGAACCAGCGCGTGAAAAACCCGCGCTCGTCTTCGTGGTCATGCCCGTTGATGGCTGCGTCTGCCATGCGGTGCCTCCTTGGCTTGGTATTGAAATAGCACATGCGCCTGTTGGCAAAACGCATTGCTGTCTTAGAGACCTTCTAAAAGCAACTGACCCACAGGGCAATGGGCACGATGGTCGCAGGGGGAAGTATTTTCAAGGCTGGAACGCAGATTGTTGCATATTTGGAAGGCCCTGACGCCCATTCGCCGGGGGGGCCGGATGTGAGGTGGAGGGCCCTGTGCATTTGAACGATTGCGTCCCCTATGGCGCACAGAAATTAACCCTATGGCGCAAAGAAATTAACGAATGCGCAAGTCATTTTGGGCAATGATGCAGCCGCGCCGTGCTGCAGGGGCGCCAGCCAGACAGGGAACCCGTTGTGAGTCAGACCGCTCCGCTGCTTGATCAAACCGCTCTGCTGCCGGCGCAAAACGCCTGCTGCGGTCCTGATCCCGGTTTGTCATCGCTGGACCGGGTGGTAGGGACGATGCCCTGGCGGGGCGATGTCTTGAACCATCCGGCGCGCGGGAATGAGCATGGCAGCCGCGCAAGCCCGGTTGCAGAGCCTGAGCAGCGGACCCGACGCGGCCGAGGAACGCCTGCAGGCAGTGGCATATCGCTCTGCTGCGGGCGCGTGATCCTGGCGCGGTGCGGCAATGCGCTTGGGCGGGAGGACCAGCCCGGTGGGGGTGCCGAAGCCAAACTGTTTATTCCGAAAGAGGACAGGCACCATGAAAGAGGACTGGCACCATGAAAGAGGACTGGCACCATGAAAGAGCCTGACACTGACACGTTCCAACAGCTTGAACGGATCCTGCTGGTGGACGATGATGCCGTGACCAATATGATGCACCGCCGCGTGATCGAGCGGTCTGGCCGCGCCCGTGCCATTGATGTGGCCACTGACGGCGCCAAGGCGCTGGACCTGCTGCGCGCCGATCTTGCCTGCGACCGTCCCTTGCCTGAGGTGATTTTTCTGGACATCAACATGCCGGGCATGGGCGGTTTCGCGTTTCTGGAACATTATGCACAGCTGCAGATCGGGGCGCAGACCCAGCTGATCATCGTGATGCTGTCGACATCCCTGCTGCCTGCAGATCATCGCCGCGCCCAAGCGGACCCAAACGTCCACAGCTTCTGTGACAAGCCTTTGTCGTTGGAAAAACTGCTGGAGTTTATGGCGACCTTCAAAAGCCGCGCGGCTGGTCGCGGCTCCGCAACCTGAGGGCTCCACAGTCTGAGGGCTCCACAGCCTGAGGGCATGATGCGCAGGTGCGAAACAGCAGGCTCCGGGCCGCGCGTCAGGCCCTCACCGGCGTTTCTCCAAACACAGGGGCAAAGCTGCGGAGCAGGGCCACATCGACGTCCTCCATGCTCACTGGCAGGCCCAGATCGACAAGGCTGGTGACCCCGTGTCCGATAATGCCACAAGGGACAATGCCGCCGAAATGGCTCAGATCAGGCTCGATGTTGAGGGATATGCCATGGAAGCTGATCCATTTGCGCAGGCGGATCCCGATGGCCGCGATCTTGTCCTCGGCGATGCGGCCCATGGGGTCCAACGGCTTGTCAGGGCGCGTGACCCAGACGCCAACCCGTCCGGGCCGGATCTCGCCCGTGACATTGAACTCCGCCAGCGTGGCAATCAGCCAAGCCTCGAGTTGCTGCACGAAAAGCCGCACATCGCGTCCGCGCGCACCAACATCCAGCATCACGTAGGCGACCCGCTGGCCGGGTCCGTGATAGGTGTATTGCCCGCCCCGCCGGGTCGCAAAGACATCAAACCGCTCCGGATCGGTGAGGTCCTGAGGCCTTGCGGAGGTGCCCGCCGTATAGAGCGGTGGATGCTCCACCAGCCAGATGCACTCCCGCGCCGTCCCGTCCAGAATCGCCGCAACACGTGCTTCCATCCAGGCCTCTGCAGTGCGAAAGCCGGTCAGGCCGGGGGAGGTGATCCAGTCTATCATGCTCTGTCTCTAACGGGCGCTGGGGGGCAAGGGAAGGGCATCAAGCACCGGCTTGCTACCTGCTCGCTTCCGGCCTGTTGCGTCGGCTGCCCGCAGTTTTGCGTCACAGGCAGTGCATCGTGCAGGCCGGTCCGCCGCAGGCCGCCATGGAGGCCCATACCCACGTCAGGATTCCGCCCTGAAGAGCGCGGGCTCGCTGTGGTGCAGAATGCCGCAATTGTGGAAAATACCGCTTGAGCTATTCTGCGCCCCCGGCTAAGGACTGGCTCACCATCCATGGCGTGCGGTCGTGGCGGAATGGTAGACGCGCAGCGTTGAGGTCGCTGTGGGGTAACACCCGTGAGAGTTCGAGTCTCTCCGACCGCACCACTTCACATCTGTTACTACAAAAACCACCTAAAGCCTTGAATGGTAAGGCTAAATTAGGTGTTCGAAGTCCTTCTT
>Ga0136559_1000421_pt1 | contig 14507 bp, 11 predicted proteins | sample AntRauMeHopE1496_FD_104633 | JGI IMG/M metagenome (GOLD analysis project Ga0136559, IMG submission 104633) | Saline lake microbial communities from Rauer Islands, Antarctica - Metagenome Hop E1 #496 | ecosystem: Environmental > Aquatic > Non-marine Saline and Alkaline > Saline | place... | reverse complement strand
TTGTTAAAAAAAAGATTACTATTGGTAGTTCAAAAAGTAATCCGCTTGCTACAGTAGAGGTTCTTAATAAACTAATGTATGAATCTAGATCAATATCGTTAAAAATCTGGCTACTTACATTATAATTTGCTAAAAAGTTGACAGATAAAGGCGCTATCATATAATAACCAAATAATACACCAGTAAAAAATAAAACGGAAGCAACTGTGATAAATAAAGCAGCATATTTCTTTTCATTATCATATAAAGCTGGCCGAATAAATTTCCAAAATTCCCACAAAACAAAAGGGAAACCAAGAATAAATCCAGCAGTTATAGAAGTCCACATGTGTGCAGAAAATTGTCCGCCCATTTCTCTACTTTGAATTCGCATAGGAATTTCGGTAACGCATAGACTTTTATCTAATCCAAATCTTTGGGATAAATCACAGAAAAATTGGTAGGTAATAAAATCAGGATTTTTTGGTCCAAAAATAATTTTGTCAAATATAAAATCACTAAAGAAAAACGCAATTGTAGCACAAGCTAGTATTGCAATAGTACTTCTTATTAAAAGCCATCTTAATTCTTCTAAATGGTCCAAAAAGGACATTTCGCTCATGTTTTTTTTAGCCATTATACAATTCCTTCTTTTAAAATATCGTGTAAATGTAGTATTCCTTTATAATTATTATTGTCTAAAACTACTAATTGTGTTATTGCATTATTTTCTAAAATATCTAAAGCTTCCGCTACTAATACATTAAAATCTATGTTTTTTGGATTTGTTGTCATAATATCTTTTGCAACCAAATCTGCAAAAGTATCTCTGGTATTTAACATTCTTCTAATGTCTCCATCAGTAATAATTCCAATTACTTTATGGTCTTCAATAACAGCAGTTACACCTAGTCTTTTTTCAGAAATTTCCATAATTACCTTTTTAATACTAGCATTTGGAGCAACTTGAGGAGCATTTGCAGTGTCTAACATATCTTTAACTTTAAGTAATAATTTTTTACCTAAAGCACCACCAGGATGGTATATTGCAAAATCTTCATTTTTAAAATTTCTAACTTCCATTAAAGCAACTGCTAAGGCATCTCCTAGGACCAGTTGAGCAGTAGTACTATTTGTAGGTGCAAGATTATTTGGACAGGCTTCCTTTTCTACATGTGCATGTAAAACTAAGTGAGATTCTCTTCCTAAAAAGGAATTTAAATCAGAAGTCATTCCTATTAAGGTGTTTCCAAATCTTTTTAAAAGCGGTATTAAAACTTTAATTTCAGGACTATTACCACTTTTAGAAATACAAATTACCACGTCTTCTGGCAAAACCATTCCTAAATCGCCGTGAACCGCTTCAGAAGCATGTAAAAATAAAGAGGGAGTTCCTGTTGAATTTAGCGTAGCAACTATTTTTTGAGCAATAATAGCGCTTTTTCCTATTCCTGTGATCACTAATCTTCCTTTCGATTTAAAAATAACATCTACGCTTTTAGCAAAATCTTCGGTCAAATAATCTACTAATGCTGCAATGCTTTGACTTTCAGATAAAATGGTTTTTTTTGCTGATTCTAAAATAGTTGTTGTTGTATTCAAAGTTGTTGTATTTATTGTTTTGTGTATTTAAAGATTATTGTATCTTTATAGATGCAAATTTAGGTAAAATCATATTAATAGAGAATGAAACTAAACAAAATTGATTTACACAAAGAGTTAAAAAAATATTTTGGCTTTAACCAGTTTAAAGGACTTCAAGAACAAGTCATTAATAGTATAATTTACGGAGAGAATACTTTTGTTATCATGCCTACAGGTGGTGGTAAGTCTTTGTGTTATCAATTACCAGCTTTAGTTTTAGAAGGAACAGCAATTGTTGTTTCGCCTTTAATTGCATTGATGAAGAACCAAGTAGATGCAATGCGAAGTTTAAGTTCTGAATACGGAATTGCACACGTTTTAAATTCTTCCCTAACAAAGACAGAGATTAACCAGGTTAAGGCAGATATTACTTCTGGAGTTACAAAATTATTATATGTTGCGCCAGAGTCTTTAACGAAACCAGAATACATTCAGTTTTTGCAAGGTGTAAAGCTCTCTTTTGTTGCAATTGATGAAGCACATTGTATTTCTGAATGGGGACATGATTTTAGGCCAGAATACAGAAATTTAAGAAATATTATAAAATTGCTTGGAGATATTCCTATTATTGGTTTAACTGCTACAGCTACTCCAAAGGTGCAAGAAGACATTTTAAAAAATTTAGATATTCCAGGTGCAAATACTTTCAAAGCATCGTTTAATAGAGCGAATCTATTTTATGAAGTGCGACCAAAAACAAAAAATATTGAAGGAGATATAATACGTTTTATTAACCAAAATAAAGGAAAATCGGGTGTTATATATTGTTTAAGTAGAAAAAAGGTAGAAGAAATAGCACAGTTATTACAAGTTAACGGCATTAGTGCAGTTCCTTATCATGCAGGGTTTGATTCTAAAACAAGAGCCAGACATCAAGATATGTTTTTGATGGAAGATGTGGATGTAGTAGTAGCAACTATTGCTTTTGGAATGGGCATTGATAAGCCGGATGTTCGTTTTGTAATACACCACGATATTCCAAAATCATTAGAAAGTTATTATCAAGAAACAGGAAGAGCAGGAAGAGATGGAGGAGAAGGCTATTGTTTAGCCTATTATGCTTATAAAGACATTGAGAAATTAGAAAAATTCATGTCTGGTAAGCCTGTTGCTGAGCAAGAAGTTGGGTTTGCATTATTACAAGAAGTTGTTGCTTATGCAGAGACTTCAATTTCTAGAAGAAAATATTTATTGCATTATTTTGGTGAAGAGTTCGATTCTGTAACAGGCGATGGTGCAGATATGGATGACAATATGCGTAATCCAAAAGAAAAAGTGGAAGCACAATATCAAGTGGTTACCTTGTTAGAAGTTATAAGAGATACAAAGCAACAATTTAAAGCTAAAGATGTTATTTTTGCTTTACTAGGTAAATCAAATGCAATGATAAGTGCACATAGAATTGATGCCCAACCTTATTTTGGAGTAGGTAAAGATTTTGAAGATAAATTTTGGATGGCACTTATAAGACAAATTCTTGTAGTGGGTTTAATTGAAAAAGATATAGAAAGTTATGGCGTAATTAGATTAACGGAGAAAGGGTTAAATTTTATAAAAAAGCCCTCTTCTTTTAGTATGTCTAAAGACCATGAATATAACTTATCAGAAGATGATACTATTATTTCAGCTAAATCAACAGGAGTTTTAGATGAAGTTCTCATGAGTATTTTGAAAGACTTACGAAAAAAGGTCGCCAAAAAATTAGGAGTTCCTCCATTTGTAGTATTTCAAGATCCATCTTTAGAAGATATGGCACTAAAATATCCAATTTCATTTGAAGAACTTGGAAATGTTCATGGAGTTGGAGAAGGTAAAGCAAAAAAATATGGAAAAGATTTTATTTCTTTAATTGTTCAGTATGTAGAGGATAACGATATTATTAGACCAGATGATTTGGTTGTGAAATCTACAGGTTCTAATTCTGGTTTGAAGTTATATATTATTCAAAATGTAGATAGAAAATTAGATTTGAATGATATAGCTAAAGCTAAAGGGTTATCTATGGATGACTTTATTAAAGAAATGGAGCAAATTGTTTACTCTGGAACAAAATTAAATATAAAGTATTGGGTGGATGATATTTTAGACGAAGACCAACAAGCAGAGATTTTTGATTACTTCATGGATTCTCAATCGGACAATATTAAAGATGCTCTTTCTGAATTTGACGGAGAGTATGATATAGAAGAATTACGACTAATGCGTATCAAATTCATTAGTGAAGTAGCTAATTAAATTAAAAAAAAGCCTTGAAAATATTTTCAAGGCTTTTTTTTAATTTAATTATTTGGAGTAGTCTTTAAATATATAAATCCAAATTAGTCTAGATATTTTAATGTTTACAATTGAAAGGCTAAGAATTACAAAAACAATAATTGGAAATATTCGTAAATCGAATGCTTTTTCAAAAAAAGGAAACGCAATTAAATAGGTTAATAACGCTTCAGCACAACCAAGAGCATAGTTAACAAACATTGCCCCAAAGAAAAAACCAGGCTCTTTCTCAAATTTAACAGAGCATTTTTCGCACCTTTCATTCATTTTAGGAAATCCAAATCCGAAATTCACAATTCCATTTTTAAAGACTTTGCCTTTTCCGCAATTAGGACATTTATTGCTAAATAAATCTTTTACTAGCGTATTCATTGTTTTTATTTTTAGCAAAGATACTACAAGATTACTTTTGTTAAGTTTTGTATCTTCGCTAAAAAGTGCACAAAAAAGACATTTAGTTTATGAAGAAATACCCTGTTTACGGAATTCATAATTTTGAACAAAATGTATTCTATAATAATTTGTATGTAAATTCATTTAAAGACCACTTTAAAAACCATCATTTTATTGAAGAGTTACATCGGCATGATTTTTATTTGTTAGTTCTATTTACTAATGGTTCTGGAAGTCATACAATAGATTTTGATACGTTTGAAATAAAAAAAGGAAGTTTGTTTTTAATGCAGCCTGGGCAAATTCACTCTTGGAGTTTATCTAATGATATAGATGGTTATATTATGTTTTTTTCGAAAGAAATATTCAATCTTCATTTTAAAAGTAAACAAATAGAGCACTATTCTTTTTTTCAATTGTTTGAAAATAAACCATTTTTTTTGTTGCCTTCCAATAATTTTGAGAAAGCTATTCTTTATTTTAATATAATGCTTGAAGAATCTAAGCAGGATAATTTTTATAAGAAAGACGAACTTTTAAATTTATTAGACTTACTTCTTATTGAAATTTCTAGTTTTTCAAGCTCTAAAACTCAACATCAACAGCCAATATATAATTATAAATTAAAGCAGTTTGAACTTTGTTTAGAAGCATATTATAAAACAGAAAAAGCACCTTCTTATTATTCGGAAGAACTTTCAATAACCTTAAAACATTTGAATAGAATAACGAAGTCTATTTTAAATAAAACAGTAACTGAATTAATAACGCAAAGAGTACTCCTTGAAGGGAAAAGATTGTTAGTTGAACGTAAATTAAATGTTATGCAAATAGCAGATGAGCTTGGTTTTTCAAGTGCAAATTATTTTATAAAATTGTTTAAAAAAAAGGAAGGAATAACTACTAAAGATTTTTTAAAGAAAGTTTCAGGTTAGTTCAAAAAAGAAGAGTCCGATTAAATTTCTTTAATCGGACTCTCTGTATTTGTGTGAAAATAATTATTACATCATTCCTGGCATTCCTCCGCCCATAGGTGCAGAAGCGTCTTCTTTAATGTCTATTAACGCACATTCTGTAGTTAAGATCATACCAGCAACTGAAGCTGCATTTTCTAAAGCTACACGTGTTACTTTTTTAGGGTCAATGATTCCTGCTTTTAACATTTGAACGTATTCACCTGTTTTAGCATTAAATCCGAAATCGTCTTTTCCTTCTAATACTTTAGAAATAACAACAGATCCTTCACCACCAGCATTTTCAACAATTGTTCTCAGTGGAGATTCAACAGCTTTATTTACTATTTGTATTCCAGTTGCTTCATCTGCATTTTCGGCCTTTAAACTTGCTAATACTGCTTTTGCTCTTACCAAAGCAACACCACCACCGGCAACAATTCCTTCTTCAACAGCTGCTCTTGTTGCATTTAAAGCATCGTCTACTCTGTCTTTTTTCTCTTTCATTTCTACCTCAGAAGCAGCACCAACATATAAAACAGCAACACCACCAGCTAATTTTGCTAAGCGTTCTTGCAATTTTTCTTTATCATAATCAGAAGTTGATGTTTCTACTTGCGTCTTGATTTGGTTAACTCTAGCTTTAATATTTTCTGCATCTCCAGCGCCATTAATAATAGTTGTATTGTCTTTATCAATTGTAACATTTTCTGCAGTACCTAACATCTCTAAAGTAGCATTTTCTAAAGAATAACCACTTTCTTCTGCAATTACAGTTCCTCCTGTTAAAATTGCAATATCTTCTAACATTGCTTTTCTTCTGTCTCCAAAACCTGGAGCTTTAACTGCAGCAATTTTCAATCCACCTCTTAATTTATTTACTACTAAAGTTGCTAATGCTTGTCCGTCAACATCTTCTGCAATAATTAATAAAGGTTTTCCAGATTGTGCAACTGGTTCAAGGATAGGAAGTAATTCTTGAAGGTTAGATATTTTTTTGTCGAATAATAAAATATAAGGATTGTTTAATTCAGCAACCATTTTATCTGCATCTGTAACAAAATACGGAGAAAGATAACCTCTGTCAAATTGCATTCCTTCTACTACATCTACATAAGTATCTGTTCCTTTAGCTTCTTCAACAGTAATAACGCCTTCTTTTCCTACTTTATTAAAAGCAGTTGCTATAAGTTCTCCAATAGTTTCATCGTTATTAGCTGAAATAGAGGCAATTTGCTTAATTTTGTCTGTTGAGTTACCTACGGTTTGCGATTGTTTAGCTAAATCAGCAACAATAGCTTCTACTGCTTTATCGATTCCTCTTTTTAAATCCATTGGATTAGCACCTGCAGCAACATTTTTTAAGCCTTCTTTTACAATTGCTTGCGCAAGTACAGTTGCGGTAGTTGTTCCGTCTCCAGCTAAATCATTAGTTTTGGAAGCAACTTCTTTTACCATTTGCGCCCCCATATTTTCTAATGGGTCTGCTAATTCAATTTCTTTTGCTACTGTAACACCATCTTTAGTTACAGATGGTCCTCCAAATGATTTGCTAATAATTACATTTCTACCTTTTGGTCCAAGAGTAACTTTTACTGCATTTGCTAATGCATCTACACCTCTTTTTAGTCCGTCTCTAGCTTCTATGTCGAATTTAATATCTTTTGCCATTTTATTATTATTTTAGGTCTTAAGCATTGTGCTCAAAGCTTATTAATTTGTTTTAATTTATAAATCTTATTTTTTACAATATTTCTGTTAGATTCTAAATCCTTTGTTTTTTCTTAATTAAGGTTTTTAAATCTTTTGAAAGGTTACGTAAATATTCTGTTTCTAAAGTTGAACCAGAAGTATTATTGAGTAAGTAATTGAATTCTTTACTAGTAATTCTAAGACAAAACGCACTAATTTTTTAGGCATTGAAAAAGAACTTCATTTTAATTGACTAGAGTATCTAAATAATTCTTTTTTTGTAAAATAGAATTGATTTCATGTACTTACAAAGTCAAATCTTGATTTATTTGCTAAATACTCTATTAGTTAAAGCTATAATATTGCGTATATTTCTTCTTCTTTCATAATTAGGTAGTCTATTCCTTCATATTTAAGTTCTGTTCCAGAATATTTACCATATAAAACCGTATCACCAATTTTAACAGTCATTGTGTAGTCTTTTTTTCCACCTCCTACGGCTGCAACTGTTCCTTTTTGTGGTTTTTCTTTTGCAGTGTCAGGAATAATTAGCCCAGAGGCTGTTGTAGTTTCAGCAGGCATTGGTTCAATTACTACACGGTCTAAAAGTGGTTTAATTTTTAATGACATATGTTTATGTTTTTTAGTTTGTTATTTAATGTTGTATTATTACTTTTCAGAAATTATGCCAAAGCTATTTTTTGACACTTTTGCATACAAAAAATGCCAGCACTGACAGGCTGGCATTTTTGTATGTTTCAAATATTATTTTGCTGCTTCTTCTGTTGTTCCAGGAGAAGTTTGAGTTTCTGGTTGTGTAGCTATTGGAGTTGGAGCTATAGTTGTTGTTGGTACAGCAATTTCTTCATCATTTCCTAGTATTTTTGAACCACCGTTTGGAGTGTTATTAAATGCTAAAGTAGATAATAAAATTAATGCAATTAATATACCACCTAAAGTCCAAGTACTTTTGTCTAAAAAATCTGTTGTTTTTTGTACACCACCCATTTGTTGTGAACTTCCAAAGGTAGAAGATAATCCACCTCCTTTAGGGTTTTGTACCATAATTGCTAAAATTAATAAAAAGCAAACTATTGTTATTAAAATTAAAAAAATTGAAAATCCCATAATTAATTATTTTGTTGTAAATCTCTTATATTTCTTATTCGGTCTGCAAAGAAACTACTTTTTTCTGGATATTTCAAAATTAATATCTCATAAGCTTGTATTGCTTTAGTATATTTTTTTTGTTCTAAATATATTTTAGCTAATGTTTCGGTCATTAAATGGGTGGGCTCGTCTTTGCTAGTGTTTACGTTTAAAGGGATTTTTGTGTTTTCCTTTATTGGTGATATTCTTGGATTCAGCTCAATGAATTTATCTACTAGCTCTATTTTTTTTTGTTTTTCGGTATCAATTTCTACAATTTCTACACTTTTTTCTCTTGCAATCGGTTCAAATTTTGTCAGGCTTAACCATTCATGAAAGGAATGTTTTTCATTATTTTCAAATAAAATTGGTTTTTCTATTTCTAAATCTTCTTCAATTGTTTTTTCTTTAAAAGTAATAGCTGTTTTTTCTTCTAGCGTAATTACGTTTTCTTTTGGAGAGAAATTTTCTTCTACAAATACAAATTCAGGTACAATTAGATCTTCAATTACATTTATATTATTGATTTTTTCTAAATGCTCTTCTATTAAATCTTTTTGGAGTGTTTCAAAATTTTGGAGTGTAATGAAATCAAATAGTAAACTTCGTTCAAAAGTGTAAGCAGCCGTTTTTTTTAACTCATAATTATAGCGAAAACTATCCTGATTTAATAGACCTTTTAGATGCAAAACTCTAGCTCCTTGAAAATATGGAAACTGTTGTAATACAGATTCCAAGGCCATAGTCTGTTTTTCGTTTATGCCTTCAGATTTATTTAATAAATAGGTTAAATCAGATGTATTCAATTATTTTTTTTTTAAAAGTTTTAAAGTATTACCATTTTGCAAGCGATGCGTTAAAAATGTCTTGCGTAATTCTTTCAAAAATAATGTCTAAAGAATTAGTTAGTTGTGAACCAGTTAACTGAGTGTTTGCGTCATAATCGTTAAAAAACGAAAATCTTTTTTCAAAATCGTCTTCTTCTTTGTTTTTATTAGAAAAACGAACAACTACAGTGATTGTCAATCTATTTTGCGCAGCCGTTTGATTTGCAGTGGCAGTCATTGGTGTAATTCTATATTCTACAATTTCTCCCTCGTATAGTAAGTCGCCACCTTGGTTAATAAGGTTTAAATTGGTTTGATTTTGTATAATTTCTTGTAATTCAAGAGTAAATGTTCTTTCAATTCCTGGTTCAATTAAGGCTGCATTATTTTGAAAATAGTTAACTTGAAAGGTTTTTGCATCAATTTTACCAGTGCCAGTAAAGTTATAAACAGAACAGCTATTTAAACTTAGTAAAATAAAGACAGAAAGTATGTAAATTGTTTTTTTCATATTTTTTTTATAAATCGTACTGTTTAATTTTTCTGTAAAGTGTTCTTTCAGAAATTCCAAGTTCGTCTGCTGCAGCTTTTCGTTTTCCTTTGTTTTTTTCTAAAGATTTTTTAATTAATTCTATTTCTTTAGTTTCTAAACTAAGTGTTTCCTCTTCTTCTACTGTTTCTGCAAACAAATAATTTTCGTCATCATTTTCGTCTTCCTCTAATTCTTCCTCTTGAAAATCTTCTTGACTGGATGCTGCTAATAGTTTAGTTTGCGTTTCTTTTTCAAAGATAGAACTATCTTCGTTTTTGTCGTAAATTCTTTTAATTAAATTCTTATTGTTCTCTTGTATGTTGTCATTTCCGTTTTTCATTAATTCTTGCGTCAATTTTTTCAAATCGTTCAAGTCACTTTTCATATCAAATAGAACTTTGTACAAAATGTCTCTTTCGTTACTAAAATCACTCTCTGATTTTTTAGTATTAACAACAGAAGGCAAGTTATTACCGTTTTCTGGCAAATAACTTTGTAAAGTGTATAACGTAATTTCTCTTTTTGTTTCTAAAACAGATATTTGTTCGGCAATATTTCGTAATTGTCTTATGTTTCCATTCCAACGGTAACGTATTAAATACTGCACAGCTTCTTCAGATAATTTGATAGGAGGCATTTTATATTTATGCGCAAAATCAGCAGAAAATTTTCTAAATAAAAGATGAATATCGTCTTTTCGTTCTCGTAATGGCGGTAGTAGAATTTCTACAGTGCTTAGTCTATAATATAAATCTTCTCTAAATTTTCCTTTTTGAATTGCATCAAACATATTTACATTTGTGGCTGCAACAATTCTAACATTTGTTTTTTGTGACTTTGAAGAACCTACTTTTATAAACTCACCATTTTCTAAAACACGTAACAAACGTACTTGTGTAGTTAATGGTAATTCGCCCACTTCATCTAAAAATATTGTTCCACCATCTGCAACTTCAAAATAACCTTCTCGCGCATTTGTAGCGCCAGTAAAAGAGCCTTTTTCATGCCCAAATAACTCACTGTCAATAGTTCCTTCTGGTATTGCACCGCAGTTTACAGCAATGTATTTACCATGTTTTCTGTGCGAAAGAGAATGTATTATTTTTGGAATACTTTCTTTACCCACACCGCTTTCTCCTGTAACTAATACAGAAATATCAGTTGGGGCAACCTGAATTGCTTTTTCTATTGCGCGATTTAGTTTTGGGTCATTCCCAATAATTTCAAATCGTTGTTTTGTGGCTTGTATACTTTCCATAGTCATTGCGAGGCACGAAGCAATCTCTTTTTTAACCGCAAATTTGCAGATTTATATTAATTTCTTTTTGATGCTCAATGTGATGTAAAATTATTAAAATTTGAATGTTCTTTATTTTGGTTCTTTTAACCTTTTAAACACTTAACCTTACCATCTTTTTACATCATTATTTCAGAATATCCAATTGCTTTTCCTTTTAAAGTAGCCGATGAACAATCATAAACTTCCACCATTACAAAATCTCCAGGTTTGTAGTTTTCTTTTGGGAAAACCGTAACCATGTTTTCAGAATTTCTTCCGCTCCATTCTTCTTTTGATTTTTTAGACTCTCTCTCTACTAAAATTTCAACTGTTTTTCCCAAAAAGCGTTGTGTTCTTTCTAAAGATAGTTCTTGTTGTAAATTTACAACTTCTTGTAAACGACGTTTCTTTACTTCTTCGGGCACATCATCTTCTAGTTTTCTAGCAGCCATGGTTCCAGGTCTTTCAGAATAAGAAAACATATAACCAAAATCATATCTTACATAGCGCATTAAAGATAAAGTATCTTGGTGGTCTTCTTCGGTCTCCGTAGGGAAACCTGTAATCATATCTTGCGAAATGGTACAATTTGGAATAATTGCTTTAATTTTATCTATTAAAGCCATATATTCTTCACGAGTATGCTGGCGATTCATTTCTTTTAAAATTCTGGTGCTTCCACTTTGTACTGGTAAATGTATGTAGTTACATACATTTTGATGTTTTGCAATTATATGCAAAACTTCTTCATGCATATCTTGTGGATTGGATGTAGAAAAGCGAAAACGCATTTTTGGAAAAGCAATTGCAACCATATCTAATAACTGTGCAAAATCTACAGATGTTGCTTTTTGCATTTCTGACGATTTTTCAAAATCTTTCTTCAATCCGCCACCATACCAAAGGTAACTATCTACATTTTGACCTAAAAGGCAAACTTCTTTATACCCTTTGTCCCACAAATCTTTTATTTCTCCTAGTATACTTTGTGGTTCTCTACTGCGTTCTCTTCCACGAGTAAAAGGAACTACACAAAAAGTACACATGTTATCACAACCTCTTGTTATAGAAACAAAAGCATTTATTCCGTTTGTGTTTAAACGCACTGGCGATATGTCTCCATACGTTTCCTCTTTAGAAAGAATTACGTTAATAGCATCTCTACCTTCGTTAACCTCTTTTAGTAAATTAGGAATGTCTTTATAGGCATCTGGACCCACAACTAAATCTACAATTTTTTCTTCTTCTAAAAATTTTTCTTTTAAACGTTCTGCCATACAACCAAGCACACCTACTTTCATTTTAGGATTGATGTCTCGTTTTACAGCATTATATTTTTGTAGTCTTTTTCTAATTGTTTGTTCTGCCTTGTCTCTAATAGAACAAGTGTTTACCAAAACTAAATCTGCTTCTTCAAGAGTATCGGTTGTATTATATCCCTGTTCGTTAAGAATTGAAGCTACAATTTCACTATCAGAAAAGTTCATTGCACAACCGTAACTCTCAATAAAAAGTTTTTTTGTGTTTTCTTTTTTTTGTTCTAAAACAAGTTTAGTTCCTTGCTTATTTTCTTCAATTATCTTCTCCATAAAAAGTATATCTCTTTTTTTACAATTGCAAAGATAATATTAAAAAGTAATATATGACAACTTGGCAGTAATAGATTAGCGTTTTTTTTAAGAAGCTTATCTTGCTGTACGCTAAAGTAGTTAAAAATAAAAGCGCTTTAATACCCTTTACAATTGCTTCTTAGGTCGCATTGTAAAGGGTTTAAAAACTGCATTTCTTTTTTAACTAGCTACCGCTTCCATCAAGGCTAGTTTTAGTAAAAAACACAGACTTTAGTTATATATTAAAAAAAACTTATACTTTTGCGAAACAAAAATAATTGAAATGGCAAAAAATTTAGTTATCGTTGAGTCACCTGCGAAAGCAAAAACTATCGAGAAATTTTTAGGAAAGGATTACCAAGTAGAATCTAGTTATGGACATATTGCAGATTTACCTTCAAAGGAAATAGGCGTAGATGTAGAAAATGGATTCAAACCTAAATATGAAGTTTCGCCAGATAAGAAAGCTTTAGTAAAAAAACTTAAAGATTTAGCTAAAAAAGCAGATATGGTTTGGCTAGCTTCAGATGAGGATCGCGAGGGAGAAGCAATTTCTTGGCATCTAGCAGAAGAGCTTAAATTAGATAAAGACAAAACAAAACGTATTGTTTTTCACGAAATCACAAAGTCTGCCATTCAAAAAGCTATTGAAAATCCTAGAGGAATAGACTATAATTTAGTAAACGCACAACAGGCTCGTAGAGTTTTAGATCGTTTAGTAGGGTATGAATTATCGCCAGTTCTTTGGAAAAAAGTAAAAGGAGGCTTGTCTGCAGGGCGTGTGCAATCTGTTTCTGTTCGTTTAATAGTAGAAAGAGAAAGAGAAGTTCAAAACTTTAATTCACAGGGTTCTTTTAGCATTACTGCAGAGTTTACTAACGAAGCAGGAAAATCATTTAAGGCAAAATTGCCTAAAAATTTCAATTCACAAAAAGAAGCAGAAGCTTTTTTACAAAATAATATAGGATCTGCTTATAAAGTAGCCGATTTAGAAACAAAACCAACAAAAAAATCACCTGCAGCACCATTTACAACTTCTACATTGCAACAAGAAGCTGCTCGTAAATTATATTTGCCCGTTGGAATTACCATGCAAATTGCGCAAAGATTATATGAAGCCGGTTTAATAACTTATATGAGAACGGATAGTGTAAATCTTTCAAATGATGCAATGACAGCTGCAGAAGCAGAAATTATTCGTTCCTACGGAAAAGAATTTAGTAAGCCTAGAAAATTTACATCAAAAAGTAAAGGAGCACAAGAAGCGCATGAGGCAATTCGCCCTACAGATATGTCTTTGCATACTGTAAATATAGATAGAGATCAAGCTCGTTTGTACGATTTAATTTGGAAACGTACATTGGCATCTCAAATGAGTGAAGCACAATTAGAGCGTACTAACGTTAAAATTGAAGCAAACAATCATAAAGAAATTTTTGCAGCAAGTGGAGAAGTAATAAAATTTGAAGGTTTTTTAAAGGTGTACCTTGAAGGACATGATGAGGATGAAGAAGAGCAAGAAGGAATGCTCCCTGCAATGAAAATGAATGAAAAGCTAGTTAATAACTACATTCAAGCAACAGAGCGTTTTTCTAGACCACCAGCTCGTTATACAGAGGCTGCTTTGGTTAAAAAATTAGAAGAATTAGGAATTGGACGTCCATCTACTTATGCGCCAACAATTTCTACAATTATAAATAGAAATTATATTGAAAAAGGAACTTCTGAAGGTGTAGAAAGAAAATATACACAGGTATCTTTAATTGGAAAAGAGATTAAATCAAAAGTTTTAACAGAAAATGTAGGTTCAGATAAAGGAAAAATGGTTCCTACAGATATTGGAACAATTGTAAATGACTTTTTAGTTAAAAATTTCTCTGCTATTTTAGATTATAACTTTACTGCAAAAGTGGAACAAGATTTTGATGAAATTGCAGAAGGGAATGTAGACTGGGCAGTCATGATGAATGATTTTTATTCTAAATTTCATCCAAATGTTAAAGAAGTAGAACAAAACGCAGAAAGAGAAAGTGGTGAGCGAATTCTAGGAACAGATCCAAAATCTGGTAAACCACTTTTGGTAAGATTAGGTAAATTTGGTCCTGTTGCACAAATTGGAAGTGCTGATGATGAAGAAAAGCAATTTGCAAGTTTAATGTCTGATCAAAACATTGG
>Ga0136559_1000419_pt1 | contig 14521 bp, 9 predicted proteins | sample AntRauMeHopE1496_FD_104633 | JGI IMG/M metagenome (GOLD analysis project Ga0136559, IMG submission 104633) | Saline lake microbial communities from Rauer Islands, Antarctica - Metagenome Hop E1 #496 | ecosystem: Environmental > Aquatic > Non-marine Saline and Alkaline > Saline | place... | reverse complement strand
TAATTTTATTCCCAAGATCTCAGGATAATTTGCCTCCGCACTGAGAAGATCAATCTCATATTCCTGATCATTGAAAGTCACCACTGACTCAGCAAGATAATTCCCTACATAATTCTGACTTCCGCTCACAGCTTCCACAATTGAGATAGCAGAAAGCTTATTTTTCAGTGCCAAAAAACCGTCAGATTCGGGCACGTTAACAATGATTTTATCTGAATTATCATAGCCCCAGTCTCGATTTTCATTCAGATAGTTCGTTTGGAGAAACGCTATTCCGGCGACAATACTAATGATGGCAAGGGTGAATTGAAAAGTAAGCAAAACCGAAGTCAAGATACTTTTGCTTCCAATCTGCTGATTTCCTTTCAAAATATTTACCGGCTTGAATGAAGACACAAAGGCAGCTGGATATAAACCTGATGCCAAGGTGATACCAGCGGTAAAACTAATCAAAAATGCCCAGATGTAGGGATCATTGAAAAGATCAATTTTGAGGCTTTTAGACGCAATTTGATTGAACCCCGGTAAAAAGATAAACACCGCCAGCAAGCATCCGAAGCAAATAGCGAGTACACAAACAATCAAATTTTCACTTAAAAACTGGATCATGAGTTGAGACCTCCGACTACCGATCACTTTTCTGATTCCAATTTCCTTTAGCCTTTTGGTAGCCATCAAAATAGAAATATTGATGTAATTAAAAACTGCAAGGATCAATACAAAAGCACCGATTGCACCTAACAAGATTTGTGGTCCGATCGCTAAAAAGCTGATTACGCCATTCTCAATCTGCTCAGATTCACTGACCAAATCGGTGTATGCGAGCAGCTCCAAATTGAGGTAGGGCTTTTCAGGATTAATCTTATTTTGACTTTTTCGAATGCCTTCCAATCCGGCACTAAGGGCATTGGGATTACTTTCACCATCGATTTGCACAAAAGTCCACAACTCAGAATTCCAAGAATCTTTCACTGAAACAGCTGACTCCAACATTTCCTGAGTTTCAAAATTCACCAAAAGATCGAAATTAAATATTTCCATATCATTCAGCTTTTCGAGTACCCCTCCTACTTTGTATTGAATCTCTTTTCCATTGGTAACCAAGGTTATTTCTTGGCCTATTGGGTACGTATCTCCAAAGAGCTTCTCTGAAAGTTCATAGGTTAAGATCACCTGATTTGGCTCTGATAATGCCTGTGGATAGCCGTACTCCATTTGATATATGAACATTTCCATAAATCCAGGATCCACATACATCACTCGTTGTTTAAAGCTTTCCCGCTGATGAATCAATACCGGAAAGCCGGATTTTACCCGTGTTTGAGACTTGATTTGGCTAAATTCATCCTTTAGCAATTCTGCAATCGGTTCGGCAACAGTCCCATACCTGACTTTTCCTTCTTTCTCATCTACTGCATAGGTCAGCTGATAAATCTCATTTTTGTTGGGTTGGAGCATTCCTTTAAACCAGATTTGCTCAATAAAAAGATAAGCCACTAAGCAGCATCCTACCGCACAGGCCAGTCCAAAAACAGAAATAAACGTAGTTGCTTTTTGCTTGAGGAGATTTCTCCAGCCAATTTTGAAGTAATTTTTTAGCATTGAGGTATTCATAGCGCTATAGTTTGTCAGTCTAGTTTTTGTGATATTTCCCCATCTGAAAAAACTGAGGACATGAATGAAAAATCGGAATCGCGCATAGCGCAATCCTTTTTCCTCCAGATTCAAATAAAAAATCTCGTAGGCATCTCCTTGGATTTGCTCCAGCTTTTCGGCACTGCAGTAGAATTCCAAAAAGTGATCAGCAAGTTTTGGCGGCTGATGGTTGCGCTTAATATCCATAAGAAAAATCCAATGCAAAGGGCGGAAGCTGTTCAAATAGCTTATTCCTTACGGTTTTGACTTGCTCGATTGCTGCTCTTCCAGTAGCTGAAAGTGTAAAAAGGCGCTTTCTCCTGCCGCCTCGCTCCTCAGTGGCTCCTCCCATTTTGGATCGAAGAAAACCCTTTTCCTCCAGTCGATTAAGTACCGTATGGATCGCGGAGATGTTGACACTACGCCCTGTCTGATTTTTGATTTCTTCTAAAATAGAAACCCCGTATGCCTCTTGATTTAGGATTCCTACGGTTAGCAAAACCAACTCTTCCAATTCACCTAAATGATACCCTTTCATCTTTAATCAATTATTTTATTTACAAATATGAATGTAATGTATTTAATACGCATTTGTAAAACAAATAAATGTGACGAATTAGGCTATTGCCAATTAAAAAATAGTTTAGCCATTCTACCGTTTTTGCTCATCTGCCCGAGTTTTAAAGTTGAATTTTGAGGACTCAGATTTGATAAGTTTTACAGCATTCATTGAATTACAGAAAACCCTTCTTCTTTCTTCGGTGACAAAAGTCAGATTTAGGACTGCCTTTAGTTAACTTTTTCGCTTTCAAGAAGAAATAGCTTTGCACAGCTCAATCAAATTCAAATCAAAACATCTTTTTCATGCTTAAAAATGCCAGTCAGCACAGTTTTCATATTCCGGTGATGGGCCTCGGCTATACGGTTGATACGCCTGTCAAAGTTGCCAAATTCGGTATTTCAAGTGTTGCTTCCATTATGGATGACCACCTTTTGGAAGATATGCGGAGATTGTATTGCCGCAAAAATCATTTGGAATACCTTGAAATCAAGTCTGATGCTATAGATTCCCGAAGCATGAGAATTACCGCATATTTGGATCTAGTCGATCACCTTGTAACAAGCCAAGTGGAATATTTGAAACAGTGTGATTGGAACGAAGACCCTCAATTTGCGAAATACCTTAGTTTGATCCCCCAAAAGCATCCTATTCACAACCTGTTGTCTCTTTATTTTAATGCAGTGAAGCCGGATAAAGTCGATTTAGCTACTTTGATTAAATCCGAAATTGTCCCGGGAAGAATCGATGTCAACATTATGACTAAAGTGGACAAAATGAACTTCGACAAGGAAGGCAACCCACTCCCGAGAGAATATTCCGATGCGCTATCCGCCTTGAAGGGCTTTGCAAAAAGTAAGGTGAATGGCTCGGTTGTCTTTTCTGCCGGGATGAATCCGTCACTTTACGGATACGCGGAAAATTTCGACTGCTTCTTTCCTGATCATTTGGGGAAAATTCAAAAGGGAATTATCCTGAAAGTGAGTGATTATCGCTCGGCCTTGATTCAAGGAAGATTTCTGGCTAAAAAAGGGCTTTTTGTTTCAGAATTTAGAATCGAATCAGGACTAAATTGTGGTGGACATGCTTTCGCAACAGACGGCTTTTTAGTGGGAACAATACTGGAGGATTTCAAGACAAAGCGTCAAGAGCTTTATGAAGCAATTTTCAGCACCTGCCAACAGACTCTTACCCAGTCTAACAAAAACTCTCTTTATGCCTCGCAAGAGATGAAAATCACCTATCAAGGTGGAATTGGAACGCATGCAGAGGATTCTTTTTTGCAGGAATACTATCAACTTGACGGCACGGGCTGGGGTAGTCCTTTCCTGCTTGTTCCAGAAGCTACTGCTGTGGATTCGGATACATTGGATCGGATCTTGAAATCTAAAACATCAGATTATTTTCTCAGCTATGCATCGCCCCTAGGGGTACCTTTCCACAATCTTAGAAATTCAAGTGGTGAAGAACAACGCAAAACTCGGATCAAAAAAAATCGGCCCGGGTCGCCCTGCTACAAGAAATTTTTAGCTTCGAACAAAGAATTTACTGAAAAGCCCATCTGCACTGCTTCCAGGCAATATCAAGATCTTAAAGTAAAGGCGATGGCAACCCAAAACATCGAGAAAGCTGAGCTTGACAGAGTTCTAGAGAAAGACTGTCTCTGTGAAGGTCTCAGTGCTCCGGGAATCCTATCGGCAGGCGGAACGCCCCGAAGAAACCTAGTTGCGGTGACGATCTGCCCGGGACCAAATCTCGCCTATTTCAAAAGTACTTATTCACTTAAGGAAATGGTAGATCACATTTATGGTAAAATCAGCCTAAAGCTCGATCCCGAGCGACCACATGTATTTGTAAAAGAACTTCAACTCTATGTGAGTTATTTCAAAAATGAAATCGAACAATCGCTCAAGGAAAAAAGCCAAAAACAGCAAAACCACCTGAATAAGTTTCGAGAAAATCTGATTGAGGGTATATCCTATTATCAAGAACTGGCCAACTCTGTCAGCATGGATTCAATAGATATTATTCAGAAAATGAAGAGTCAGTTTTCGCAGCTTAAGTTTGAAATTGAATCCTGCTCAGAAGAAATGCCTTTCGAACCAACTTTATCTTAAAAAAACAAGAAAATATCCATCAAAAATGATTTAAATTGGTTGTAAATGCCTTTATATGAACACTTACACCATCCTCGGAGCCAACGGTAATATTGCCAAAGAAGTATCCAAAGCACTTTCCTCACCTGACTGCATGATCACACAATTCAGTCGCAGTCCCAAAAAGGTAAATGAAACTGACCTTCTTATTTCCGGTAATTTATTGAATGCAGAAGAGGTCTCCAGAGCAGTTGCAGGCTCTGATGTGGTATTTTTATTGGCAGGAATTCAATATTCTTCCAAAATCTGGAAGCGTGACTGGCCAATCATCATGCGAAATACGCTTCATGCATGTATCACTCATCAAGCAAAACTGGTATTTTTTGACAACATGTACACCTTTGATCCAGATGAAGTTGGACACTTGACAGAGGGAAGCAAAATGGCTCCTCGGAGTGAAAAGGGAAAAGTGAGAAAGCAAATTCTGGACATGCTTTGGAAGGAAGTTGAAGCAGCTAAACTCACAGCGCTTGTCGCCCGTGCCGCAGATTTCTATGGACCTGAAGCTTCAAATAGCTTTTTAAATAATTTGGTAATCGATAAAATGAAAGCTGGCAAAAATCCGCAATGGCTTTATGCCGGAGATAAAAAACATTCATTTACATACATTCCCGATGCTGGAAAAGCTACCGCTTTCTTGGCTCAGCAAGAAGATTCTTGGAATCAAAGTTGGCACTTGCCGACAAGCTCAGCTTATCCATCAGGAAATGAAATCACTGCAATCTTGAATAAAAAGCTTAATAAAAACCTGAAGCTTCAAGTCCTTCCTTCCATTGCAGTCAGTTTATTGGGATTATTCATTTCACCGCTCCGCGAGATAAAAGAACTGCGCTATCAAACCGATTCGGATTATTGCTTCGATTCTTCAAAAATTGAGATGGCCTATGGCTTGAAAGCAACTCCAATCGAAGCTGGTTTGGAGGCTTGTCTTTAGATGGATTTGTGAATTAAATCACGAAAGTTGATCTAAAGATCTCCGTTTTCGCTGACAACGGCAGATAATTTTGCGGTTAAAAAGATCAACAACCAACCGTTTTGACAAACCGTTATTTTTTAAATTAATGCAATTCCAACCAAAACACGAGATCGCTGAAATCCCTGATGCTACAATCAAAATGCTCCATGGTGCTGTTTCCGATCATTCGGTGTTCATCAATTTAAATTTAAATGTGTATCCGCTATTCTGCCAGTGAGGGACGTACGAAAAATAGAATTTGCTAGAAACTTTCAATGAACCCCACATCGGTCATCAGTCATCGGTCTTCGGTGCTTTTCATCAGAGAAAATAAGGCTGCTGGCGTCATTCCGTGCAATCGTATAAATTTATTTTCCCTTCGCGGCCTTTGTGGTTAACTGAAGTTCAGATTTTGGCTTCCCGATGACCATCCCTGATGTAGTTGAAGCTTGTTCCAAGGATTTTCAATCTAGAAAACTTTTCAAATCTTGGAAGTCTCAAAAAACCGCCGCTTTTAGTCCCTCTTATTTCCATTTCCGATGTTAGCCCATAAATCTGCCAAGAGCTCCCATGGCACTTGTCCACGTTTCTTAGTCTCAGAATTGAGAACATCAGTAATGTTTTTCATTGCTTCCTGATTGGCGATACCCATAGCATCTCCTATCGCCTTAGCTACTTGATTGACTAGTTCAGAAGGCTTACCTGAAGCCCAAGCTTTTCCATACTCGATCCAATAGTCGGCTTGCTGCGAGGTAGCATAACTATCAGCTGTGTATGCACTAGGCTCATATGCTGGGGCAAATTCAGCTACTTTTTCGTTATAAGTAATCAGCCTATTTCCTTCTTTAAAGTCCGCAAAGGATTGCTCCATACTTTGCTCTGGCCATCTAAGTTCCATTCGTCCTTCGGCAGGGCGATAGACTGAAGTAAATACTGTCCCAAAGCCGTCGTTGTATTGGCAATTAAATAAAGGCGGAGCTAAAAATGCATCTACAATACCCTTAGCAGTCTGTTCAGATTGAGCTATGGTTTGGTTGAGAAAGGCTTCTCTTTCGATTGTTTTTGAAAATTGTGCGTGCTCCGGCCAGTCGATTTCTCCCTGATGATTCGTTGAAACCTTGAAATCGGTAACCTTAGGAGGATGATCAGGGGCTATCTGCAACATTTTATATGCTCCTGTTTTGTCCAGTAACATAATATTATAGGCCATGTGTGAGGGTATCCGCATAAATGCCGCGACTCCTTCATCCACCGTATCGCAAAATTCTAATACGTAACGGATTATAAATGGAATACCAAATCCATTTCCCGCCACTTTCCGTCCTCCGAAAGTAAGCGATACGACTAGGCCGCTTTCGTTCATTCCGTCGACCAAACCTGACAGACAATCTCCGACACCCATTACTTCTTTGCCATTCCATGCAGTTTTGATAAGTGTTCCCTCGCTTAGATGGGGATGGTAATCATAATTGCGGACGAGTTGGGGCGGAGAAATAGTGATAGCTTGGGAACAACCTGATATATAGGCTGGAGGCTGGTAACCTGTGAGAAACCGAGCAGCCACAGGGTCATCTCCTGCAAGCTCGCATAGTCTTCTATAAGTTGGCATGTACTCAGGCATGAACTTCTCTAATTGTTTCTGAGCAGTTGCCAAGTCGACTTTTTCCAAAGCTCCCTTAGAAACAAACCACGCTTTGTATGCAGGCCAATGCGTATTAAAAAGCTTTTGCCATTTCGAGCTCGGTGATTTCTCGGAAATAGCACTGAAATTAAGTTGGAGCATTATGAAAAAGGAGTCAAGTAAAACTATCTAATTGGGTTACAAAGGTATCCTTAAAATCTGGGAATTGTATATTTTTATCAGTATTCTATTATTTAATTGTCTTAAAAAAAGGCTGTTTAAGATTTGACTTTCCAAGTTTAAGTGCTTCGAATCCATATAGCCATTGCGATTTTAATCTCGGAGCTCCCCCCAAAGATTCTCATTCCTTGAAGGCTAAATTAAATAAATCGAAAGAAAAACCTCTAGAGATAAACCCTGTTTCTCAAGTGCCATGCGTGCTTCTGAGGTTAAAAGAATCAACAGCCAACCGTTTTGGCGAATCGTTTTTCTCTTTTTTGGCATTGTTTCGGCAAAAACCCGAAACTATGTTAATGAATCTTTCCGGCCACAGCGGGCAGGTGCAAAGATATCGGACCCATGGTACTGTTTCGGGTCATTCGGTATTCTACATTCTTACCGTCGGAAGGTAGGCCTCATTTCAAATTTGTGAAACTTCTGCTCCCTCAGATCTTGATTAACTTCCAGAGATAAAGCATATTTATCAATTGATTTGCACCCATTACGAAACCTCCGCGTCCTTTGTGGCTAACTGACATTCAAGAAAAAACAACTCTTTTCCCTTTCTGCAATTCCCTTGCATTGCCATTTATCTAATTTTGAATAAATGGTTTTAATCTATGGGACACTCACATTCGCACCACGGTCACAAGCATAGTTCCGGAAGCAATCTGAAATTGGCTTTTTTCCTCAATTTAGGCTTTACCATTTTAGAGATTTTCGGTGGACTGTATACGAATTCGGTCGCTATACTTTCGGATGCAGTACATGATTTGGGTGACAGCTTTTCATTAGGCTTAGCTTGGTATTTGAATAAAAAATCAAAAAAAACAGCAACCAATCAGTTTTCTTTCGGGTATCAGCGCTTCTCGTTAGCTGGGGCTTTTATCAATGCCTTGATATTATTAGTCGGCTCCATCTATATCATCACCGAGGCGATACAGCGATTCCAAAATCCTGAAGTCTCCGATGCTCAAGGCATGATCCTTTTTGCATTGGTGGGCGTCTCAGTAAATGGATATGCGGCATATCGAGTCTCAAAAGGCGCCAGTCAAAATGAAAAAATAATCAGTTGGCACTTGGTTGAGGATGTTTTGGGATGGGTGGCAGTTTTGATTGCCGGGATTGTCTTGTATTTCAAAGATATTCCGTGGCTGGACCCGGCGCTTTCTTTGGGGATTGCTCTTTTTATTCTTTGGAATGTATTCAAAAATCTAAAGGGAACCATCTACATTTTCCTGCAGGCTGTTCCCGACAATGTATCATTGGATGAAATCAAGGATAAAATCTGCCAGCTGGAAAAAGTGGATTCAGTCCATCACATGCATGTATGGTCACTGGAAGGCGAGCATCACGTGTTCTCAGTTCATGCGAAACTGGCACCGGCAGTTTCCATCGATGAGCTGGTCGATATCAAAACCCGAATCAAAACTATACTCAAAAGTTATCCTTTCTCCCATTACACAGTAGAGATCGAACTTGACGGCGAAGAGTGCCTAATGGAAAATAGCAACCATGATCACTGAGTGATGATCTGATGAACTCGAGTTCTCAGTGCTGGCACCACCGACTCCTCAAACCAAGGATTTTTTGCTTGCCAAATTCTGTTTCTTGGCGAAGGATGAACCAACGGAAAAAACCGGGGTAAGAAATCTTCAAAGGACTTCACAGTCTCCGTAAGATTAGATTTTTTTGTTTTTCCCAAATAGTACTTTTGTGAATATTGACCTATCAAAATGGTAAGTTGTACCTGCTTCAAATGGCTGAGAATTCGCTCATGCCACGTAAAAGCACATTCTGGTCTGGGCGGCAAATCTCCTCCAGCTCCCCTGCCGGGATAGCAAAATCCCATTGGCATTATTCCAAACAGTGATTTATCATAGAATGTATCAGCGTCTACATCTAGCCAGCGACGAAGCGACTCTCCGCTAGGATCGTTCCAGGGAAAACCAGCATGATGCACTTTGGTGCCTGGAGCCTGACTGATGATCAGTATTTTGCTGGAAGCAGCGAGATGCACTATTGGATTTGCACCCAATGGCAGAGCCGCCTCGCATAGAGTACAAGATCGAACTTCACGAATTAATTGATCAAAAGAATTATGCCGTTCCAATATTTTATAAAGTTTTGTCAATTAAGGTTTTCAGCTTTGTATTCTCTCCATTTCGAGCCTAAAACCGAACGTTTACTATTTTCAGGCTGCCATCTGTTAACGGGATTGAATCATTTAAAATCACAAAAATTAAGATCTAAGTCTAATTCGCATCTTAACAGAAAAACCGCTTCAATCTGAAAATTAGATCGATTTAAAGGATTTCTAAACCCAATAGTCGGTCAATTAAGCTTTCCATTGATTTCGCTAATGTATAGCATGAAGCTATAACTTCTGAAAAAAGTTGCGAATGGATTGGCAAGAGGTCAAACTCTTACTCCGTTTGACTATTTTGAAACTTTGGTAGTAAATCAAACAATTAATTATAATTTATGATGCATTATATCTAAATTATGGGTGTCATGGTCCTGAAAAACAAATCATTGGCAAACAACTCTCGATATAAAAAGTTCTCTCTACACTTCTTATTAGAACAGTAGACCTATTCAACCAATATTGCCATGAAAAAATCATACTTCCTCCTTCCACTGCTAGCTTTGGTCACTTTGGGCTGTTTTTCCCAAAAGGATTACGTCACCGAATACGATTACAATTATCAGGGTTCATTCAAAAAATATAAGACTTTTGCATTTGTACAGACTTCGGAAGGAGATTCTACTATGACATCTCCCGTTTTGAATGCAACGATAAGTGCAAGACTTGGATCTCAAGGTTTCAGAGAAAAACTTGTGCAGCCGGATATGCTTGTGAGCTATAAAATTTTCACAGATTCAATCAAGTATAGAGGCTATGTACAACCTGAATTTGACTATTGGCTCAAGCGTGCTGGCACTACATTTCGGAACGACGAAGGAGAATTGGATAGAGAGCAGGAGAAAGATGAAACTTACAATCAGGTAAAATATAGCAAAAATGAAGGTATGCTCGTCATCTATGTAATTGACAGCAAGGGTGGAAATACGATTTGGCAAGGCTACACGCCCACCCGATTTGATTACAATTCGCCCGATTTCCAAGCAGATATTACCAGAGCAGCGTATCGAGTCATGAATGAATTCAAAATCGTCAATCGATTGGCAGAATCATCCAGGTAATCGGGCAATTTAAAGGGCAATCTGTTGCAATAGTCCACAATTCATTAAGAAGTTAAGCATATATTTTCAAACCTATTATTTCTCTATTTTGCTTAAAAAAAGCCTTTTACAGTATGCAAGAAGGCTTTTTTGTATTTATGCATTGCGGTTTTTTTTCTGGCAATTGATTTGAAATTGGTGATATCAAATAACATCTATTACCAATGAAAAACACACTCATCTTAACAGGAATTCTCAGTGCCACCTTGATGGTATCCTGTGTTTCTAAAAAGAAGTACACCACACTCGAAAGCAATCTCTTCCAAACCCAATCCCAATTGGCTTTTACCAATCAGGAAAAAGCAAAACTGGAGGAGAAAATGTCTATAATCGAGGCTAGAGTGGCTGATTATAATGCACGTATAAATTCACTTAAAGACACCAATGATCAACTAACCCTTCAAAATGATGGTATGCTTACCCTTGAAGGTGTTACTTTGATGTCCAAGAACAATAAGGAAAAGCTGAAAGCCACTTTGGCAAAAGTAGATCCTTCCAAACTTGCTAACGCAAAAACGATGGAAGATTCTGTGAATTTGGCTGTTGAATACAACCTAACTCAAAACATCACAGATTCTACCATGGAGAATAGTGATGACATTAAGATCACTATTGAAAACACAGTGGTGATGATTTCGGTCTCTGACAAATTGCTTTTCAATACCGGAAGCTATAAAATCAATTCCAAAGCTAATCCGCTATTGGCCAAACTTGCCGAAGTGATCAACTCAGAACCGAGTCTGGAAGTAATGATCGAGGGACATACTGATCCAAGAACAATCTCCACAGGTGTAGTTCAAGACAATTGGGATCTCTCTGTAAAGCGGGCAACAAGTATTATCAGAAAGCTGCAGAATGACTATAATGTAGCACCTGAAAAAATGATTGCAGCGGGCAGAGCGAGCTACATGCCACTTGTTGAGAATGACTCGCCTGAGAATATGGCAATTAATAGAAGAACTCGAATCGTATTGATCCCAGACTTGGATATGTTCTTTGCGATGCTTTAATAAAAAAACAAACCAACTAGTACCACAAAAGCAAGTCTAATTAGGCTTGTTTTTTTGTTTTCTTAACACTAAGACCACAAAGTTTTTCCTTCTTTTTCCTTCTTGCCTTTGGTTTCCTTAGTGGTTTAACCCTTTTTTTTTAAAACCACAAAGACCACTAAGAGCAAAAAGTTTTTTTCTTCTTTTTCCTTCGTGTCCTTAGTGGTTTAACCCTTTTTTAAAACCACAAAGACCACCAAGAGCACAAAATTTTTTCTTCTTTTTCCTTGGTGCCCTTGGTGTCCTTAGTGGTTTGACCCTTTTTTTTTAAAACCACAAAGACCACTAAGAGCACAAAGTTTTTTATTCTTTTTCCTTGGTGCCCTTGGTGTCCTTAGTGGTTTAACCTTTTTTTTAAAACCACAAAGAGCACAAAGTCCACAAAGTTTTTTCTTCTTTTTCCTCCATGTCCTTAGTGGTTTAACCCTTTTTTAAAACCACAAAGACCACTAAAAGCACAAAGTTTTTTATTCTTTTTCCTTCGTGCTCTTCGTGTCCTTAGTGGTTTAACCCTTTTTTTTAAAACCACAAAGACCACCAAGAGCACAAAGTTTTTTATTCTTTTTCCTTCGTGCCTTTGATTTCCTAAGTGGTTTAACCCTTTTTTTTTAAAACCACAAAGACCACTAAGAGCACAAAGTTTTTTCTTCTTTTTCCTCCATGTCCTTAGTGGTTTAACCCTTTTTTTTAAAACCACAAAGACCACAAAGACCACAAATTTTTTTCTTCTTTTCCCTTCGTGTCCTTAGTGTCCTTAGTGGTTTAACTCTTTTTTTACTTTTGCTAACATAGGAGAATACAAAGGTTACGCAGAGATCTTAAAGCAGTTTTTTTTCATCTCAGACCTATCGGCAGTGACAAGAGAATCAAAACCTTATCAAAAGGGAAATAAATTTAAAATGTTGAATGTCGAATTATTGCACGCAGCAGAGGTGTGATTTCCGCATAGAAAACACTACTCCATCACTTCCAATGTCCCAATAGCATGCTTCATCAATACTTCCTGGAAAAACAGGGTATAAATAGACTGTGCTTGATCTGACTGAGCTGCCACTAACTGTTGGTTGGCTGTAGCCAAATCCACAAAATTAGATAACCCCAATCGAAAACGCTCGGAAATCGCCAGTTGGGCTTCCTTGGCTGCCATTACTTGCACTCCTGTATTTATTTCCTTGCGAACCGCCGCTTGATAGTTCTGATATGCCAGACGCACATCCTGATACACCTTTCGGTCTACCGCAACTTTTTGAAGTTCCTGATTTTTATACGCAACCCTTCCCCTACTCACATCCAGTCTAGTTTGGAAGTTATTGAAAATAGGAATTGTCAGGCTAAGGCCAAGGTTATTTTGAGGATAAACCCGCAACAACTGCTCCTGAAGTGATCTTCCATCCAAAGAGGTATAAAAGGTGCTGTAATTATAAAAGGCTGAAATCCTTGGATAATACATTGCCTTAATCGCTTTCAAATCTTTTTTGGTAGAACTAACCAAGAGTTCCTGCTGTACTTTATCCGCGCGATTCATCGCAGCGATATCATATAATTCTGCTATATCAAGGCTTTGAAGGCTATTCTCTCTTGCAGCCGGATCCAGCGGTACGAGCTCAGCCGTCACCCCAATTCGTAATTGCAAATATTCGGATAAATCCCAAAGATCATTTTCCAGTTGAACTTGAGCATCCACCAAAACAGATTCCAGTCTTGCCACTTCGGATTGCTGATTGTACTGATCAGAAAGTGTCCGCAGTCCTGCATCCACAAAGCCTGTGATTTGACGTAGTTGCTCTTTTTGATTGTTTAGATTTTCAGTTGCGATTCCAAAAAGCTCTTGGTCCAGCAATACTTGCAGATATCGTCGTGCTACATCGAAGACCACTTGCTGCCCTGCCCGATCCAAACCTTTTTTGCCAGCATCATAGGCAAGTTTTGCAGACTGCGTATCGAGAATCCTTCGGCCAGAATTAAATAAAGGCATATTGATATTTAAACCCGAAGTGACGATTTCGTTGGTCACATTGGTTACCACGATTTCCCCCTCAATTTGTTGAAATTGCTGACCGGATTGCTGCGCAAAGCTTGTACTGAAACCAACCGACGGAAGATGTGAAAGCTTGGCGACTTGCTTTTCCTTTTGTAGGATTTCCATCGAATTGAGCTGCGTTTGATAGGCAACATTCGCTTGAAGTGCCAACTCCACAGCTTCTCGAAAATCAAGTCTCAAAGTATCCTGAGCCATATTTTTCCCTAAAAAGAGAAAGGTGGCCCCAAGAGTAAAGTATATTTTCAATGCATTAAATCGCTTCATCTCGTTCTATTTTTCCATCTAGCATATTGATTAACCGGGTGCCAAAGTCCGCATTTTCACGGGCATGAGTGGCTTGAATGATCGTGGTACCTTCCCGATGAAGTTCCTGAAAGATCTCCATAATCTCTTTGGCTTGACCTGAATGAAGATTTCCCGTCGGCTCATCCGCCAGTAATATCCGAGGTCTTCCCGCTACAGCTCTGGCGATTCCTACCAATTGCTGCTGTCCTCCTGAAAGTTGTGAAGGAAAAAGATCCTTTTTAGCCACCATATTAAAGCGATCCATCAGATTGGCAATAATGCTTTTTCGCTCACTTGAAGGCACATTTCGATATAGCAAAGGCGTCTCGATATTTTCATACACCGTCAATTCATCGATCAGGTGATAGGCTTGGAAGATGTATCCAAACTCACTTTTGTGCAAAGCAGACCGCTCTCGCTCTTTCAAGGTTTTAATCCCTCGCTCACCAAATGAATAATCTCCCTCATAGTCTTCATCCAAGAGTCCAAGGATATTGAGTAAGGTGGATTTCCCAGCACCACTTGGTCCCATCAAGGTTATAAATTCACCTTCGTTGATAGTCAGGTTGATTCCCTTGAGGATAAAAACCCGCTGGAAACGCGATTCGATAAATTTATCTAAGTTTTTAAGTTGTATCATTTTATAGTGAAATATTTGAAATACTTGTCCGCCGTGGCGGATTGGATGATTGGAAGATTATGACTACTTAATTTTTCAATCCAAATTTTAAATTCTACTTGCTAATAACCGTATG
>Ga0136559_1000418_pt1 | contig 14522 bp, 12 predicted proteins | sample AntRauMeHopE1496_FD_104633 | JGI IMG/M metagenome (GOLD analysis project Ga0136559, IMG submission 104633) | Saline lake microbial communities from Rauer Islands, Antarctica - Metagenome Hop E1 #496 | ecosystem: Environmental > Aquatic > Non-marine Saline and Alkaline > Saline | place... | reverse complement strand
GGTGGCGTTTTTGATTAAAACGCTGCCTTTTGGTGTTTGAGCTGAGGCAGTTGAAATACTCAGTCCCAACAGTGCAACCAGAAAATAATTTATCTTTTTCATGTCTTTACAGTTTTGCAGTTAAAGTTGGATTGAGAGTAGCTTCGAATGGAAAAGATCCGAACTGTCCGATAGACATAGTGCCATCCATGGAGTTGCCATCGACTGTTCCAGTTATCTCTATCATAATGGCCATTCCCTGTGCATTGACATCAAATGCGAATGATAATATATTACCATCCAATGTCACATCTTTGATCGGTGCTGATGCTTTACCCGATCCGGAAGGGTCATCGTAGGTAATCGTGCCAGTATAGTCATTTCCATCTTTTTTGATCGACACTACACCGCCGCCGCTTCCGGCAGGACTTTCTGTAGTATAGTCCCAATTACCGACGATTTTTATTGCCCCTTCACTACTTCCAGCTTCCGATGCTTTCTTCTTGGCTTTCGTTTCGTAGTCGAAAATGTAACCGTCTGCGATGACATGTCTAATCTGTGTGTCTTCTTTGAAAAGCGTATCTGTGGTCAAAACAAGGTTTGCCATTTTCCCTTTTTCGATCGTTCCCGTTTCTCTGCTTATTCCCATTATTGCTGCGGGGTTGGTAGTCAATGCCGCTAAGGCTGCGCTTTCTGACAATCCGTTATCGATCATTGTTTTGAGCGACTTTGCGAGATCTCCGGTTTTTACTCCGTTGGTGGTGAATGCAAAAGGAATCCCAGCTTTCTCTAACATGCCCGCTTGCGAGATGGCTTGGTCATAAGCTGCTTTTACTCTTTCATATTGTGCCTTCACGTCTTCTGAGGCATCCTCTTTCTGTGCTTTGATTGCTTTCTCGTCAGGTACTTCTGCTTTAATCAATACTTTGGCACCCGCTGACTTCATTTCATTGATCACGCCGTCATATTTTTCCAAGTCGGTCAATATCAAGTTGAAGCCAAGCTCTTTTTGAAGCTTCAGCACTCTTCTGATCTCTAACTCTGAGGAAGCGGAAAATAATACAGGCGTAGATTTGGAAATCACATCTTTCATACCTGTATAGGTATCGTTGATGGCTGGTCTTCTGACTCCCGATGTCGAAGAGAATCTATCCGAATTTGTTTTCGTCAATTCGGCGTTCTTGTAGACATCCCTGAACTTGGCCATTACTCCGGCAGCTGTTCCTGGATACATTCCGCGACTTCCCTTAAAATTCACTGCCAAAGCAGTATTCTCCTTTATGAGATTCGAGGAAGAGGCGTTGCCAAGGATCATTATGGCAGTTTTTCCAGCGATCATACCTCCATCTGGCACAATGTGCACTATAGTAAATCCACTTTTACGCAGATCTTCCACCTTACTATCCATTGCAAATTGATCCACAGCGGATCTCCACGGAGTGATACCGGCGATTTCATCGGGTGGATTGGAAGAAACAAAGTTCTCAGGCTTTTCAGGGTCTTTTGGTTTCGTGATGCCCGCACTGCTTGCTCCGTCTATGAATCCCGGATAGATGAAAAGCGAATCTCCGGCTATCTGTCGCGCTTCTGAGGGAATGCTGATATTGGAGCCGACACCCATAATGAGACCATCTTTGATTAATACTGTGGCTTTTATTCCTGCCATACCTGGGGCAGTGAAAACCGTTGCATTGGTAATCGCATACGTGTCAGTGATTCTTTTCTTTCCGGTCGGATCGCTTTGGGCAAAACCTTCCGGGGAAAAGATCCAACCACTCCACAAGATGCATATTGCGCCTGCTTTGAGTAGGATTTTTTTCATAAGTAATGATGAGGTTAATAATGATTTTGTAAAATACTTCAGATAGAAAAAGAGCGAAATTGAACTTCTTCTATCAAAATATTTCATTTGATTGATTGCTTTTTTCTCAGGAAGCAAGCTAATACATGAGAATTCAGAATCCTTTTAGATTTATTTTTTCATCTCTATTTTTTGACCAATGGCATCTTTCAGTAGGTAAACAACACTTTAATTAGCGACAAAGGCAAAGCGGATTAATTAAAATTATTTGGCTGGTAAAATAGTACTTGACTTGTGCACGAGATGTTATTTTTATCTATAGGTTTGATTACGCTATGAAAAAAATACTAATCATTGAAGATGACTTGCTGATCTCTAGTTTGGTTGAATTTCGGTTAAAAAAAGACGGCTTTGAAACTGTTTTAGTCAAGGATGGCAACGCGGGAGTTCATGCCATAAATACTCAAAATCCTGATCTGATCATCACAGATGTCATGATCCCATTTAAAAATGGGATTGAGATTATTCACCACGCCCGCAAGGAAAAACCCAATATTCCCATTATTGTGTTGAGTTCCCTAGGTGAGGAGGAAGCCGTAGTGCTAGAAGCGTTCAATCTCGGAGTTTCTGATTTTATTCCCAAACCATTCAACCCAAATGAACTATCTATTCGCGTCAAGAGAATTCTTCGATAATATTTATTAAAATGAAGACTGCTAAGCAAAAATTGCTTGGACTATTGTGCGTCCTCATGATGGGTTCGCAACTATCACTTGCTCAAGAGAAAACTTATTTCTCAGACTCCGTAAGCTTTTTTGATTTTCTTACCAATCAGGAACAAGTTCCGGGCCTTGGGTTCAGATTTATCCTTCCTTCTGATGCCAAATTTGTACCTGCTGATACCCTCATCTGGAAAAAGTGGGAATCAGGGTTTTGGTTGGGTACTGCTTTGGATTCTGTTTCTCAGATTACCCAATTTCAAGCTCAACTAGATTCCAGTACTTCTTACATTACTCGTTTTGAGTATCTGATCTACGATAAGGCGGTAGATTTGGAGGCAGCTTCCGAATTTGTTTCAGCATTATTGAGAAGTAACGATATTTTTCCGTTGGAAAAGGCAAAGAGTAGTTCCCAAGAATTAGTATTGCTAGCTCAAGATTTTCCTTTCGTACCTGGATTTAACATCGGGTTTGGTTACTTCTCAGATTTCAAAATATTCATGATCAGTCTGATTATTTCGATTTTCATCCTGATTGCCGGATCAATGATTTTTTTTATGATCATTTTCAAATCAAAACGAAATAGAAGAGAATTGCTCAGAAAAGAGATTGCCAAATCAATCACAACTCCCTTAGCTGAAATATTATTCAACAAGACTTTAGCAGAAGTGAAATCGACTTCGGATGAAGAACTTGAAAGCTACTTCCCACGTCAACACCGAGACAGAAAATTATATAATGAGGTACTGATCGAAAATATTATTTCGCTTAATAAGAAGATGAAGGGTGATTTCAAGGACAAATTAAAGGAACTGTATAAGCGATTGGGACTGGATAAAATCTCAGAATCTAAAGTAACAAGCAAAAAATGGGATACTGTCGTAAGCGGACTTGTGCAAATCAACGAAATGGATTTAGAACAATATTTGCCATTGGTCAAGAGGCATCTTAATTCTTCAAATTTTCATATTAGAACAAACGCCGCTGCTACTCTACTAAATCTTTCACAGGAGGTGGATCTCTCATTTCTGAAAAACCAAAAATATCCACTGTCGAATTGGCAGCAGATGAATTATTTGAGGATCATCAAATACCTCTATCCAACTCGGAAACTATTGATGGTAGAACTTTTTGATTCTGACAATCTAAGTGTGAGACTTTTTGGATACAAACTCGTGAGAATGGTGGGTAGAGTCGATTTAGTGGAAAAAATCGGCCTAATTGCCGATACTGCTGCCGATGAAGAAAAAGTTGAAATTCTTAAGACTATTGATTCGCTAGGAGTACCAGGATATACAAACCTTATTAATCTCTCGATGAGATCCACTAATCCCAAACTGTCCAAACAAGCCATAAAAGTAGCTGGAAGTCTAGGTGATAAAAGTTCGGAGGAAGTCATTCTGGAATTATTGAAATCAGGCTCAAATTTTCAAATTAAGATGGCGCTCATGGAAGGTTTAAAGAATCTAAATCTAGAATCATTGGAAAATCTTGTGGTAACTAGTCAGGATCCTGAAGAAAAAGAGATTTACAATCACCTCACAGATCCATTATTAAGTCATGTATAGCTTTCTGTTTTACTTAATACTTGAAATCCTTGGGGTGTTATTTTTAGTGATGAGTTTTTCTATTATTATCATTTATCTGGTGATAATGGTGCTAAGCGCACTCGAAATGAGAGATCATCGGAGAAAAAACAGATTCATAGACTATAACGATATCATTACTTCGCCCATTGCGCCTGGAGTTTCGATTTTAGCGCCTGCGTACAATGAAGGCAAGTCAATAGTTCAAAATGTAAAGAGTTTGCTTTCGCTACACTACGGCAGGACTGAAGTAATCATTATAAATGATGGCTCCAAAGATGAAACTTTGGATAGACTCATTGAGGCATTTGATTTGAAGAAAACTCATTTTGCGTTTCGCCCAGAGATCACTACCAAATCAGTAAGGGGTATCTACAAATCAATGAACAGATCCTACTCCAAACTAATTGTGATCGATAAAGAAAATGGAGGGAAAGCAGATGCATTGAATGCTGGAATCAATATTTCATCGCTGGAAATATTGGCTTGTATCGATGTAGACTGTATTCTTTCTCAGGATGCTATTGCGAGGATGGTAAGGCCATTTATGGAGGAAACTAACAGAAAAGTAATAGCGGTCGGAGGAGTAATTGGAATTGCAAACAACTGTGACGTAACAGACGGAACCGTGACTAATTATCGTATTCCAAAATCGCTATTTGGAAGATTTCAGGTAATTGAATACTTCAGAGCTTTTCTCATGGGAAGAATGGCTTGGACTCGTATCAACGGCCTCATGCTTATTTCTGGTGCATTTGGTTTTTTTAGAAGAGAATTAGTCGTAACGGTGGGCGGTTATTTCCCCAAAACAGTGGGCGAAGATATGGAACTGGTAGTGCGAATGCGACGCTACATGGAAGAAAAGAAAATTCCTTATCGAGTGAGCTTTATCCCAGACCCGCTTTGCTGGACAGAAGTTCCTGAGGATGAGGAGATCCTTTCCAAACAGCGAAACCGCTGGATCAGAGGATCAATCGAAACACTTCAACTCCATCAGAAAGTTCGCCTGAATCCTTCCTACGGTATCATGGGATTGGTATCTTATCCTTATTGGTCGTTATTTGAAAAGATGGCTCCTGTACTGGAGACCTTGGGATTACTGTATACGATAGTTCTTATAGCAATTGGTGATTTCAGTGCGTTTTACTTTGTCGTGTTGTTCTTTGTGATGTACCTGCTGACTATCCTGGTATCTTCTTTTAGTATACTCTACGAGCAAATATCCTTCAATAATTACAAAGATCGAAAGGATCTAAACCGATTGATCTTGACCATCTTAATTGAACCTTTTTTAGTTCATCCAAAGATCGTCTGGTGGGGATTGCTTGGACATTGGGACTTTATCAAAGGAAAAGGAGGCTGGGGTCAGATGATAAGAGTAGGCTTTAAAAAATCTGAGGATAAAAAGAATCTCGAATCAACCTTCACATCATGAGAAATCAGATACTCTTACTTTTTATTGGTCTGGCATTTGGAATAAGCTATTCTGCAAGCGCTCAAGACTCTTTTGATCCCGACGTCCTACTCGTAGATGCACGCACACTAATCTTAGATGGCAGCTATATTGAAGGACGGGAAATTGCTTTTAAAGCTTTGGCTAAGTATCCCAACTATGCTGACATTTTAATTTTAGTTGGAAGAAGCTATGCCTGGGAGGGGAAAAACGATTCTGCTTCGATTTATTTGGAAAGGGCAATCGTGGCTTCGCCCGCCTATGCGGATGGATATTCCGCTTATTTGGATAATCTGACTTGGTCGGGGGCTTACTTGGAAGGCTTTAAGGTATTGGATCGGGCAAAGGCTAATTTTGGCACTGCATTCCCTCCGGAGTTAGCGTATCGGGAATCCCGACTATATTATTATCAGGAAGATTATGATGCGGCTTACGCTATCGCTGAGGAGCTTTTTGAAAAAGAATTCAAAAAGGAAGGGTTTTTAGGATATATCCAAAATCTACAACGTTACCGAAGAACAAATGCTGTAGGAATGACCTATGACTATGATACGTATTTTGATGACATCAGTCCATGGAACACATTTTCCCTCTACGGAAGAACTCGCACTAAACTCACCGGAGCACTGATTGCCAGAGTGACTCAAGCATATCGATTTGATGGGTCGGGTACTCTATTCGAATTGGATGCATATCCATCACTTGGTAAAAATGCCTACGCGTATATCAATGTTGGCGGATCAGGAGCAAGCTTCTTTCCAAACTACCGATTCGGAACCTCCATCTATTATAATTTGCCCAAGGCTTGGGAGATAGATGCTGGTTTCCGATACTTGAAATTCTCCGAAGCAACGACGATATACACAGGTTCAATTGGTAAATATGTGGGAAACTGGTGGATTAATTTTCGGTTCAACGTTATTCCACAGGATACTGGAGCGGGTACTTCTGGTAATATCCAGGCGCGCTATTACTTCAAGACTGCTGAAGATTTCTTCAGTGTTCAGATAAGTTCTGGTATATCTCCGGATGAAGAAAGTAGAGATCCTTCTCAGTTATTGAATTCCTATCGAGCTGGGTTGGGCTATCAGCAACTGATCTCTCCAAGAGTAATGATTTTTGGATATACTGGATATAGTAGAAATGAATTGAGTACAGATCGATTTAGGAAAAATCTGAATATCTCAATTGGCGCGGAATATCGTTTTTAATGGAATCATATGTTTAATGAAGAATTCAGACTAGTATTTAGGAGATATTTCCCTATTATTTCAGTGTTTATACTGATTCCAATAGTCAGTTATTTGATTTGGCTACTTTATCCAGTTCGCCAACTTGAAATAATGCTCATTGACAAATCAGTCACAAATAATAAATACAATGAGCATCAGTCTTTTTTCTGGGTGCTAGAATACCAAAAAATCAAAAATAAGCGAGGTGAGTTTTACGATTTTACCTCCGATTATTTTGGTTATCATTTAGAAAACGGGAAGGAGCTAGGATACGGAGATGATTTCTCCAACGTGCCCGATGAAGAGATAATAAATAAAATCACACCTATTGATGTGATTTTTCTAGCAGATACATATGGCGTTTATAGGAATGATCTAGCAAAATCCAATATAAATGAGCGCTCTTCAATGGTCTATGGCGGGCTCAATCAAGGTGAGATAAAGCTTGTACGTGAAGCTGCAAAACAAAATAAAACCATCATAGTGGAGTTCAACTCATTTGATAGCCCAACCACGAAATTCAATCGGACTGAGTTCGAAAATGAGCTTGGTATTAAATGGACTGGATGGATTGCGCGATATTTTAGTGAACTGGATACCACGTCAAACGCTACCATACCCAAATGGCTTGTTAGTAACTACTTGGAGCAGCATGATAATCAATGGATCGGCGTTGGTCCTGGAATTGTATTTGTCCATGAAGATGGCATCGTAGAGATACTTTCTTACAATCAAGACTTCAAATCTCCTATGCCTGAGATCCGTACACAATACTTCAATAAGGCTGATTTTAAGTTACCGGAGCTTGTTCCTTACCCAGATTGGTTTGATATCGTATTGATAGATCGCGGCTACGAAGTGATTTCCTATTTCGATATTGGACCGACTGCCAAAGGAACAGAAAAGCTAAAGGGCATGGGCTTGCCTCGGTTTTTCCCGGCAACAGTGGTGAAAAACTCTGAAAAAGGTCAGTTTTATTACCTAGCGGGAGACTTCACAGATATGCGATTTGATTTGGGTTCAGCACGATTTACAGGATTACCTACTCTTTGGCGAGGCTTTCACCTAGTGTCTGATTATAAGGATCGAGAGGGATTCTATTGGAATTATTATTTTCCTTTGATGTCTCAGATTCTTCAAAAGGCTGAAGATAGAATTACTGATTGATGGTAGATTCCGGTAAGAGTTTCCGGGTTTGGATCATGTAATTATTTTTGTTTTTAAAATCCTCAAATTGGCCATTTAGTTTATTAGTGAGATCACTGTCACTAATGGGATCAATATTCAAATTTTCAGAAATTTTGAACAACTGGCCTTCTGAGAGGAAAAACTCGCCATCGATGTATTCTAGGAGTTGATTCTTATTTCGCATCAACGGCATAGATAATTTTGCTTGAAACAATCGAGCAGTGTCCAGTACTTGTCCTTGCCAAGCTGCTATTTCAGGTATTTTCAGACCAGCGTTTTCTCTCAAAAAAGCAAGGATAGAAGGTGTTACTTCAAAATGACTACTCATTCCTTTGAAATAAGCACTGCGCTCAAGCAATGGGGAATAAATAATCAGCGGAACATGAAATCGATCCAGCCTAGAAGACATCGGGATCTCAGGAAGGCGGTGGTCTCCTGTAAATACGAAAATGGTATTTTCAAACTCCGGTCGTTTGGAATATGCCTCAATAAATTCTCTTACGGCATCATCAGCATATAAGAGCGTCATGTAAATGTCTTCATACGCCAAGTAATCTCCGAATTGAGACTCGTTAAGGTCTAAATTATTCCGCAAATGGTTACGTAATTTGGCTTGGTAGACCGTCCGCTCAGGTACTAAATAAGGATCATGGGAGGTTTGTGTTTGGAAGATTCGCAATTGAGGTCGCGTAGTATTTGTGGGTAGTTTTTCTAAGCCATTCCTGAATAACTCTTTGTCAGAATACCCCCACGAAAAACCAGTGTTGGTAGGAGCTTTTTCATACTTTGGATCAAAACCTAAAATATCGACCAACTGATCCACTTGCTGATAGTCAAGAAAACTCCCCTGATTGTCAAAATTTTGATCGGCTCCAATGAAATACCTGACTTCGTAGTCATTTTGCTTAAGAACACTCAGCAGGGATTCATGCTTGGGGAAATCCTGATAAAGCTCCAAGAATCCTTTTTCCCCGTAGGGTAAACCTGAAAATAGACCTGGCAGAATCCCGAAAGTTCTTCCTGTAGATGAGATATTATTAAGCCACACCAAGCTATGCTGCTCCAGCGAATCCAAGAAAGGAGTGAAGCTTCCCAAATATGCATCAGTACCAGAATAGGCCTTTCCCATACTTTCAATTAGTACAAATACAATATCAGGGGCCTGTTCCAAACTGTCAAAATAGGGCCCAAGGACATCCGGATAGGTTGCCTTAAATGCAAATGGATATGATGTGTCATAATAGTCTTTTTCTACTGTAAGTCCATCACTTGCAGATCTAAGGTAAAAATCGAAATAATACTCGTTGACAAACATGAAATAATCAAAAGTCTGAAATGCCAAGAAACTGGTCTTATTCAACTTGATATTTTGTTTAGTTTCGTCTGGATAAGGAGTATTTAACATTGGATTGACTAACAATGCCAGTAAGAGCACATAGCAAAACCCTGAAATGTAGAAATATCCTTTCAAGGGCAATCTCATCAGCCAGATTCCTAACTGGAGCAGAAACAGCAGCACAACAAAGAAAACACCAATCAGCACCAGATTAATGTTGGTGAGCTGACCTGAAGCCTCAAGTGTCAACAATAAATCCCCACCACTGTAAGCAAAGAGATCTTTACCCAGTGGGATAAGCGTTTTAGAGAAATAGAATGTTAATGCCAACTGAATCACCAATGCGAGTGAAAACACTAATTGACTAAACCATTTGCCCATTCTCAATGAGAATAGGGATAAAATGCTGTGCAAAATCAATAAAAGGCCTACAAAATATAAATACCAGCTAAAATCATCTACGAGGCTAAAAATTATAACTTCGTTGAGTTCAAATGGTAGCACGTGTGAATCGAACACTAATTTCAATTCCAACAGTCTAAAACCAACCATTAAAATGAGGAAAATCAGGGCCATACCCCAAAAGTTCTTCAAGGTAATTTGGATTTTTATAGGTAAACTTGAGTGGATTTCAGCCTTTTGGGCCATATTTGCAGGATTTCTTTCGCAATACTAGTAAAAAGATAGGGCAAAATAGAATATATTCAAGCCCTGAAAAAAAATTCATGACCAAATCAGATTTGTGGGTAGAACTCTACTCAAATATAAGTACCACAGGGGCTTTGACCTTTAGCTCGAAAGCGCTTGTGTCCAAAATGCTTTCTCATGCAGATTTTTCTAAAGCAAAAATTATCGTCGAGCTGGGCGGTGGAGACGGTAGCATCTCTCAGGGAATAGTAGATCGAATGGCTCCGGGAGCTAAACTCTATGTTTTTGAGATCCATAAGTCTTTCTGCATATCAATGGAAAAGCTTTTCCCGCAGGAAAATGTAATCATCATAAATGATTCTGCCGCCAATATCAATCAGTACCTAAATGGTGAAAAGGTAGACTATGTTTTATCTTCACTGCCCTTCAGTTTGATTTCTCCCGATGTGAAAGACCAAATCTTGGCCGCTTCGAAGTCTGCACTGAACCCCTCAGGTTTTTTTATACAGATTTGCTACTCCTATTTGCTAAAAAATCTTTTCAAAAAGCATTTTGGAAAAGTGAAAACCAGTTTTACGCTGAAAAATCTGCCGCCGGCATTTGTCATGGTCTGCAACTAATAGCTATTAATTGGATATTCTTCAAATTGCACTTTTAGCCAAATTGAAACGCATGAAAGGAGCTGAATTTTCTCCTTTAACAGTGATTCAGGCCATGTATCCTGAGGATTGGGAGTTATTTCAAGAAGATGTGTTAGTAGCCACAAGGCAGCTTGCTGAAGCTGGTGAAATTGAAATTATACATGAGGGTAAGAGCGTCAATCCTGATACTTTTCCGCCTTTGAGTTCCAAAATCAGAAAACCGCACAAACTTATCTGATTCGAAATGGGTTCTATTGGCATTCTTTGAATTTCTAAACACCAAACTATGAACCTACCAACCACATCACTTTCCATCCCTGATGGCCTAGAATTAATCACGCTCGGTGCAGGCTGTTTTTGGTGTACTGAGGCTGTTTTTCAACGATTAAATGGAGTAGAAAAGGTTAGCTCAGGTTATGCTGGAGGATTTATTGTCGAGCCTGCATACAGAGAAGTTTGCAATGGTACTACTGGTCATGCAGAAGTGATTGAGGTATATTTTCATCCTGATGTGATTTCTTTGGAACAAATTCTGGAAGTTTTTTGGGGTACGCATGATCCCACCACGTTGAATAGACAAGGAGCCGATGCAGGACCACAGTATCGCTCAGCTATATTTTTTAATACTGAAGCCCAAAAAGTGATCGCTGATAACCTGAAGTCAAAGCTCAACGAATCCAAGGTTTTTGATCGACCAATTGTGACTGAGATTACTCCATTTACTAATTTCTATCCTGCGGAAAGCGATCATCACGATTACTACAATTTGAACGGTGGTCAGCCTTATTGTCAGTTTGTGGTAAAACCAAAAGTGGACAAGCTAAAAAAATTCTTCAGCGAACTGCTTACGGCTTAATTTGAATTGGAAATTTTGTCGATTTCCATTTCCAATAATCAAAAATATGTATATCTGCAATTGCACCAGTAGCCTTATTTTCTTTGCTTATTGAGATAGAAGACGCCTGCCTGCCGTAGGCAGGGAAGACGTCCCAATAGCATCGGGAGAAGACCCGCCACGGCGAGGCAAGCCGAAACGCCCAAATATCAATTTGGCACCAATTATATTCTTGTCTTTTTTGCTTACTGGCAAAGGAGCGGATAATCATAATCAAAAAAGAATAAACAGCTTGCTTTAGAGATATCTAATCCTCTAGGTTTAACCGGAATTACTTTAACTCCATCTTATTTTAAAGTTTGGCAGTGATCTATTGTGTGGATCAAAAGAATTCTAATCCAATCGGAAAGGGTGAAAAATAAATTTCTCTTTTGATTTTTATATATTTAGTCTTTTTTTTATAAATTGGAACCTTAGATTTTCACTACCAAATTATAGATTTCGACTAATGATGATTTATCAGTTATATAAAACTCTTATTGCAAGTTTGTTACTTGTATTTCTTTGTGCTTCCTTAATTCAGGCTCAGGATATTAAAGAAGATTATATAGGTTTTGGTGTGATTGGAGAATACTCAAATGATGTTCGGATTTATCCATTGGCAGGATTTGTATGGGAGCGAAAATTCACCTCTAGGAGTGGTTTAGAGACTGGGATGTATTATCGATCAGAAAGATTCGAATTGTTTCTTAATGTTTCTCAATCAGGTAGTGGGGGTTTTTCAGAATTAGTTTCCATTCGAGAGCATTACCTGAGTTTTCCGCTCTTGTATCGCTATTATCTACCCAAATACACGCTGTCACTAGGGCCGGTCATAGATGTATATGTGGGGTGGGATCAACTTAAAAAGGATCGAGTAACTGTAGATGCCTTCTCCAGAAGCCCTAATTTTGATTTGGGTCCATTACTCAAAGTGAGTCGTCAATGGGCGATCACAGAAAAACTATTTTTGGAACCTGAGATTCGTTTTGGAGCATTGATACGAACCTCAACGCTTTTTTTTGGAATAGGCGTACAGCTCAAAGAGAAGATCCGTTAACTTAGTTGTCAGCTTTCTTAGTATCACATGTTAGGTGAAAACAGCATCAAAGCTTAATTAATGGCCTAAACAGGCTATATTTACAGAATTTAACCCGATGAATATTTTAATTATTGAATGAAAAGAACAAGAGCGCAAGAATCCCGTGCTGCAATCGAGCGGTTGTATATCACGATGAGGCATTTATTTACCCGAGGGCTTTACAAGCCAAATGGAGTCTCAGGAGAAACTTTGGTGGAAGCCCTGCGGACTCTGAGTCCGGAAATCTACGGTACCATTACTGATCCAGAAAAAATCGAATTAGACGGATTACTTTATGTGATGGAACGCTTGCCTCGTGGTATAGAAGAATGTCGTTATGTCCGATTGATCAGCCGAGAAGGCTACGAAACTTCAAATCTAACTGCAATAATACCTCCCAAACGGAAGCGAAACTGTTACAGATTGGATGAGCAAATCATGTATGTGGAGATGACCCGCGGTCGATCTGACATTTATGATATACTGACTCACCTGACATTCTTAAATCTAGAATCCAATAAGATTTTTCAAAATAGCACCGATGCCAAAGGTAAAATCAATACCAACTGGCGCATGCTAGATGAAATAGTAGCAAAAGAGAAAACTGGCGAAGAATTTAATAAAGAGGCTGCAAGTGCCTATTTGAGTCATTTGATAGGACGAACCTTTGAAGAAACGCTCTCCGCCGTGGATAAATTTGAGCGAAGCAGCAATTCAAATAGTCTGTTTTCTATCATCTATCATTTGGGTAAGTTGGCCTATGATGAGTCAATTCACAGTTTAGATCGAGAGATTTCGTTTTCGGCTACCCTGCGGGAAAGAGTAGGACATCACGTCTACGGTGAGCTTTGGGCTAGACGAATCAAAGAGACTTTGGATGAAAAAGGCCTTTTGAAACGCCCAATTCATATTATTTCAGCGAATCTCCATTCGGTGCTGAATACCGTCTATGGATATCAATTGCTTAATCTCAACGATTACCAAGCCTTGGAAGATGTGGTCATGGCGATCAGTACCAATTCCAAAGGTCATCAAGGAAAGGCAATTGAAGACTACGCCTTGTCACATGGTTATATCAACCTTCCTGACGAATCTGGAACCAATATCGGTGCTCAAGTCATCGATACCGCACTTTTGGAAAAAGATGAGCTGATTCCTGGGGTAGTTTTACCAAAAGACAAATCCAAACGGCCCGTGTTTGTGGTCATGGATTATGCTTTTGGTGAACAGGCATATGAGTGCTTTGATGAGTTACTCAAGCCTTATCAAAAGGATGGTAAATCAATAGCTCTAGATGTCGTCTCTACATCAATCATGGGAAAGGCTGGGATTCTCTACGGAGGAAAAGGGGACTTGATGATTCCATATTCTCATGTATTTGAAGGGACGGCCGATAATTATCCCTTCAAAAATGAGTTCAAAAAATCAGATTTCGAAGGTTTCGGTTTGGGTGTGTATACCGGATCAATGGTCACTGTATTAGGGACTTCACTTCAAAACAAAGATATTCTGACTTACTTTATGGAGTCGTCTTGGCATGCTGTAGGACTGGAGATGGAAGGGGCTCACTATCAGAAAGCAATTCAATCGGCTTCTAAAATTCGAAGAAGTATACGTTCTAATGTCAAGGTATTGTATGCTTATTACGCTTCGGATAATCCACTGGAGACAGGAAGTACGCTGGCTTCCGGAGCTTTGGGAATGGAAGGTGTGAGGCCTACTTATTTGATCACCTACAAGATTTTAGAAAAGCTTTTCGGATAAGAATTGTTGATAGTCTACCACCAAGAACATAATGTTTTACGGAGGAGTAAGAGAAAAAAATAGGTTTAAGCATACCGGCTTGAACCTATTTTTTTTGAACCTTATTCAGATATTTTATAACCACATAGTTCATATAGAAAACATAGCCACATAGATTTAATCCAATCAAAGCACCAGCGGTGCGACATCTTTATATACTCAAAAATCGTATTGTTTCCGG
>Ga0136559_1000416_pt1 | contig 14551 bp, 14 predicted proteins | sample AntRauMeHopE1496_FD_104633 | JGI IMG/M metagenome (GOLD analysis project Ga0136559, IMG submission 104633) | Saline lake microbial communities from Rauer Islands, Antarctica - Metagenome Hop E1 #496 | ecosystem: Environmental > Aquatic > Non-marine Saline and Alkaline > Saline | place... | reverse complement strand
GGAATATGTGGCTAAAGCTTGATTTTCGGGTAGCAAGCTGAGGTGAATTTCCCCTGATTTTTCTACCAGTGAGAAAAGCGCCGTTTCGAGCATATCCATCAATTCTTTCATCATTTCCCATCGTGTAGTCAAGTCGGCTTCGAGATAGCCTTTGGCTTTGAGCCATTGCCTCGGAATGGGTCCAAGGGTGGGTAAGAACTGTGAGGCATTTCCATCCAGTTTTTCAAATGAATTGAAACTTAAATCAAGGAATTTCTCCAAATCATTCCAATCCAGTGATTTATCTTCTATTAATTCATTCCGAAAAGTTTTTTCCGGGACCGGGTCAGCGTTGTTGTAAAGGATGATATTACTTCTATTTCCATGAAGCTTAAAAAGCAATTTCTTACCTGATTTTAGCCCGAAATAAAATGCCCGCTCGAAAGAGAGTACTTCACAGCTGATGATCGTATCTCCGATAAGCTCCTTGAAAAAGTTTATGCTATTCCTTTTCGCTCGCTTAAAATCCTCAGGAAAAGCCAGATAAATCTGTGGTGGGTGAAGATATGCCTTCAAGTATCTGATTCCGGATTGATCTTGAGCTTCTAGAATAAGCTCATTTTTATTCTGAGAAAAGCAGGCTGTGATTTTCTTTCCAGAGAAAAGGCGGTCTAATTCCGGGCAAAGAAATTTAAGAAAGTGATAGTTGAGATGCATTACTCCAAAGTTATCTCAAGACCATCATATCCCAAAGCGATTCCTTCAGGCAAGTCCTGATCTACGCTGGCATGAAGTCCCAACTTATGGGCAATATGGGTAAAATAGGTCTTGCGAGCACCAATCTTTTGAGCCATTGCAATAGCCTCGGCCAAGGTAAAATGGGAAATATGAGATTCCTTTTGGAGTGCGTTTAGAATCAAAGTATCTGTGCCCTCAATTAATTTGAGCGAATCTGTTGATATATAATTCGCATCTGTGATGTAAGTGAAATCCTTGATTCGAAAACCCAATACCGGAAGTTTGTAATGCATGACAGGAATTGGAGTAATTTGAATCCCTTTGATTACAAACGGATTTGTATCAATCTCAACTGGCTCTACCTGTGGCACTCCAGGATATCGATTTCCGGAAAAAATATAGGCAAACTCTCGTTTGATCTGCTCCAGCACTTGATTTCTACCGAAGACAGGCATATCTTTTTTCTGCCTGAAATTAAAAGGTCGAATATCATCCAATCCTGCTGTGTGATCCTTGTGTTCGTGGGTCAACAGTACTGCATCTAGCTGCTGAATATTTGCTCGGAGCATTTGCATTCTAAAATCGGGCCCCGTATCTACTACCAAACTTAGTCCGTCGATTTCAACATGAATAGCAGATCTAAATCGTTGATCGCGAAAATCCAGTGATTTGCAAACCTCACAATTGCAGCCAATTACAGGCACGCCTTGTGAAGTTCCAGTGCCGAGTAGCGTGATTTTCAAAATTTGAGTTGCTTATGCCTGAGTTCAGTCAAAAAATCCTGATTGGACTTTTCAGAGAAATCCTGAGCATTGAAGTCCAGCTCAGAAATGATATCAATTAAAGCATTGATCTTGCCTTCCAGGGGAAAATATTTGTTGATAATAACGACTTTGGTCTCGTTCAACACACAATATCCCGACTTGAAATTCCCTTTCTCATACCGAAGCATATACGCTGAGGCAGCAAAAAGATTTTCAAGTTTATCCAGATAATGTTTTGTGTACTTTACTGCCATGGATCAGTTTAAGTATTTTTTCACAGTGGCTAGCACCACATCAAAGTCCAATGGTTTTTGAATAAATTCGTTGAAACCAATTTTTCTAAACTCATCCATTGTGTAGTTGTTGATGTTTCCGGAGATTGCGATTATTGGTAATTGAGATTTTTTAGGATCGGAGAGAGCTCTTATTATTTTCGTGCAATCTACTCCATTCATCACTGGCATGTTTAAATCCATTAGAATCAGATCAAAATCTTCCTTTTCGAACAATTCCAAAACCAACTTACCATTTCTGGCCGCCTTCATTTCGTAATTTTCAAATGCTAAAACACTTTTGGTCAAATTAATGATAATGGAGCTGTCCTCTCCAACTAATATTCTTTTTGGTTTACTCATGGTTCAAAAGTAGCTTCTTCTTTAATATATTTTTCAAACTTTTCCTTTTCGATTTTCAGCTTTGAAAATGTGTCGTCTAAACTTAGCCAATCGGCATCTTGCAAAAATTTTTCCAGCTCTATGGCAAGCAAGTAAATCGAATTTGCACCGATTGTGCCTGAATTGCCCTTTAAGATATGAAAAGATTCTGTCAAGCTATCCTTGTTTTTAGCATTTAATGCTTTCTGTGATTTTTCAATTAGTTCATTGATTTCAGTTATGAAATCGTCAAACACATTTTGAATTTTTTCTTTGGAATTGTATTTCATTAACTGCGAAACGATTTGAAAGTCCAACAGTATATTTTCGATTTTAGGTGCCTCTTCAGCGATGTCTTTTTCGATTTTCCGATTTAGGTACGTCTGAAGACTCTCCAGAAATTGCTTTGGTCGGATTGGTTTGGTAAAGAAGTCACTAAAGCCTAACTCTAAAAAATTCCTTCTGTTCGACTCTTCGGCAAAAGTAGAAATAGCAATTACAGGGCATTGTTTTAGTTCGAGTTGAATGATTTTTCTCAAAGCAGATATTCCATCCATTTTGGGCATTTGGATATCCATCAAGACCAAATCAAAAGATTCTTTTTCGAGCCATTCAATTGCTTCAATACCATTAGTTGCAGTCTCATACTTCCAATATTGACCGATTAGGCTTTCAAATAGCTTTCGGTTCAGCTCATTGTCTTCTACGATTAGGACCTTTTTGCTTTTCATTTATTTAACTTTGATTCTCATGACAAGGCAGAAAGATATAAATAAATTGAAATCGCCACATTATTTGATTCTGATTGTAGGTCCTACCGGGGTTGGCAAGACCGAGTTATGCATAGCTCTCGCTCAAAGATATCGGACCGAAATTCTGTCTTGTGATAGTAGACAATTTTTTCAGGAAATGAACTTGGGTACCGCTAAGCCTAGTCCACAGGACCTGAACCGGGTGCAGCATCATTTCATCAATTCGCTTTCGATTGTAGAAGAATACGATGTCAAACAATTTGAAATAGAAGCAATAGCACTTTTAGAAAAGCTTTTTAGAAAACATAGCGTGGTGATCATGACAGGTGGCTCAGGGCTTTTCGCTGATGCGGTGGTCAATGGCTTAGATGAAATGCCAGTGCTTGCTCCTGAAATTCGAGAAAGCATAATTCAGGAATATCATGAAAAGGGAATCACTTTTCTTCAACAAGAAATCCAAAAATCGGATCCAATTTATTTTGCACAGGTGGATCAGCAAAACCCGCAGCGATTGATGCGAGCCCTAGAAGTTATTCGAGGCACCGGAAAGCCTTTTAGCTCGTTCAGGGTAAAATCTAAGAAATCAAGACCATTTCAGGTCATTCAAATCGGTTTAGAAAGGGACCGTAAAGAATTATATGAAAGAATTGATCTTCGAATGGATCAAATGATTTATAGCGGGCTCTTTCAGGAAGCAGAGTTGCTCTTTGATCAACGTCATCTAAATGCGCTTCAAACCCTCGGTTATTCTGAAATCTTTGGGTTCTTGGAGGGGAAATATGATCAGGAAGAAACCACCCGATTACTCAAGCGCAACTCCAGACGATATGCCAAGAGACAGCTTACCTGGTTTAAGAAAAATCCAGAGATCAAATGGTTCAATCCTGAAAATCAACTTGAAGTCTTGGAATATATCGATCTTCAAATAGGCTGATAACCCGAAATGGTAGCAATCCAATTGTAGGGTGCTTTTTTGACCAGTAGATTATATTGATGCCGATTGATTTTCATTTCACGTATCAAATCCAAAGCAGTTCTTTCCAATGGAAGTTTCGGGTTTTGCGCTTTGACTAGTTTTTGCAATTCTTCAGGTTCCTGAGTATTTCCAATAACGAGGTCTAATTCATTATCCAGAGCTTTGATTTTGGCTACTAACTCCTTTTGAAGATCTATTTTTCGCTGCAAGGTTTTTTTGACTGTCAAAAAGAAGAGGAGAATTGCACCTCCCAGCGTAATAAATATAGGTATAAACCCCATTTTTTTAAATGCTTAAAATTTCAATTAGTTTGAGATGATCTTCGATAAGCGGCTTGGTCTTGCCAATACAATCAGCAAATGTGGTATAAACTACATCCTGATTCACAACACCTGCCATGTGAAACTGATGACCGGCTAGCAGACCTTCAACAGCTGCCATCCCACACCTACTTGCTAAAACTCGATCTCTAGCCGTTGGGTTTCCTCCGCGTTGAATATGTCCAAGTGTAGTAACTTTAAATTCCTTGTTTTTGTCATTTAATTTTTCCTGAACCTTCTTCATGACCACTTCAGCATTCCCTTCTTCATCGCCTTCGGCGACGACGATAATACTGGATGACTTGGTTTTCCGAAGGTTTTTGAGTGATTTGACGATCACGTCGATATCTGTTTTAGTCTCTGGAACCATTACAAATTCAGCTCCACCACCGATTCCACATTCTACTGCTATGAATCCAGAATCTCTCCCCATCACTTCGACAAAAAAGATCCGATCGTGAGCAGCGGCTGTATCTCTGATTTTGTCAATGGCTTCCAGAGCTGTATTTACTGCTGTATCAAATCCGATAGTATAATCAGTGCCATAGATATCGTTGTCGATGGTGCCGGGACAGCCCACGGTAGGAATGCCATACTCTTCAAAAAACAATTTGGCACCTGCAAAAGTGCCGTCTCCACCAATTGCTATAATTCCTTCAATTCCATGTTCTTTCAAGTTTTCGTAGGCTTTCTTTCGGCCTTCCGGAGTGCGGAAACCTGCCGATCGGGCAGATTTCAGTATGGTTCCACCTCGCTGCACGATATTGCTGACCGAGTACGATTGCATGCGCTTAATATCGCCTTCGATCATTCCCTCATATCCGCGGTAGATTCCATAGACTTCAAGGCCTTTGTAGATCGCTGTTCGGACCACGGCACGTATGCAGGCGTTCATTCCGGGACTGTCTCCGCCTGAGGAGAAAACTGCAATTTTTTTCATTTGAATAGGTTTAAGGCTTCAAAAATAGAAATTAAAGAAGGAATGATTCTCCTTTGACAAATTATTAACTTCTAAACAATAACTAAGTGGGGGATATTTTGACGGAAAAGATAAAAAGCTGCATTTTAAGGGAATGAAATTCAATCTATTATCTAATGATCAAATTCGCATCAGTGAATTGGGGCTTGGATGCATGTCTTTGCCTACCAATAGTGAAGTCACTAAAAAGCTGATCGATTGTGCCTTGGCCGGTGGAATAAATTTTTTGGATACAGCTGATATGTATCAAAAAGGCTGGAATGAAGAGGCAGTAGGGCAGGTGATTAAAGAAAAACGAAGTCAAGTGGTATTAGCTACGAAAGTCGGCAACGAATGGCGAGAAGATGGGAGTGGCTGGGATTGGAATCCACGTAAAAGCTATATTCTGAAAGCGGTAGAATCAAGTCTCAAACGACTTCAAACCGATTACATAGACCTCTATCAGCTTCATGGTGGGACTATCGAGGATCCTTGGGATGAGACATTGGAGGCATTTGAAATCTTAAAATCCGAAGGAAAAATCAGAGCATTTGGAATCTCTTCAATTAGACCTAATGTGATCAGGGAGGTATTGTTCAAAAGTGATCCAGCAACTATCATGATGCAGTACAATCCGCTGGATCGAAGACCTGAGGAAACTGCTTTTGAGGCTGTAGGAAATACTTCGTCCAAGGTTTTGGTTCGAGGTGCTTTTGTCAAAGGCCTGTTGATTGATAAGGACGCCAAGCCTTTTTTGAATTTTGATGCCAAGCAGGTCAACGATTTTCAAGTATTCACAAATGCCCAAGATTTTTCTCCTGAGGCAATGTTGATTCGCTTTGGTCTTGCACAGTCGGTGGTCGCTTCGCTAATCATTGGGGCAAGTTCGGTGGCCCAAATTGAACAGATGCTGGCCGGATATGAATTGAGTCAAACTATTTCTGAAGATGCATTAAATCAGTTTCAGCAAAAATTCCCCGTACATCACTACGATTCCCACCGTTAAAAATTCCTTTTGCGCACTCCGTTAGATTCGACTACTTTCAAACTTTCAAAGCAAAAAACCCAATAATGAAGAAATCCTTACTCCTGATTTTTATAGCCAGTATTATTTTTTCCTGTAAGAAAGCCGAACCCAAGTCTGACTTGGAAGCCAAAGCTGAACGAGTAGAGATCATTCGCGATGATTTTGGAGTCCCTCACATTTACGGGAAAACCGATGCGGATGTGGTTTTCGGATTACTCTATGCGCAATGCGAGGATGATTTCAGACGAGTGGAGCGCAATTATATCTGGGCTACCGGAAGATTAGCAGAATTAGAAGGAGAAGAAGCGATCTATTCCGACCTGCGCGCCAATCTCTACATGACTGAAGTCGAGGCAAAAATGGCTTATGAAAGCGCCCCTGATTGGTTGCAATCACTCTGCCAGGCTTTTGCCGATGGAGTCAATTACTATTTGGAAACCCATCCTGACGTGATTCCACAGGTGATCACATTTTATGAGCCTTGGATGCCGATGTTTTTCTCCGAAGGATCGATTGGAGGAGATATCGAGCAGATTCCCACAAATCGGATCAAAGCATTTTATGAAGAAAATAAGGCCTTGGCGCTCAATGATTTTGGAAATGGGTTGAATCATCAGGAAATGCTGGATGAACCAAAAGGATCCAATGGAATTGCTGTTTCCGGTAAATTGACTGAGTCTGGCAATGCCATGCTTCTAATCAATCCACACACCTCATTTTATTTCCGACCGGAAGTGCATGTGGTCAGTGAAGAAGGACTGAATGCTTATGGTGCAGTGACTTGGGGACAGTTTTTTGTTTATCAGGGTTTCAATGAAAAAACGGGCTGGATTCACACTTCCACATTTGTGGATTTTATAGATGAATTCGTTGAGGAGGTGACAGAAAAAGACGGTAAATATCAATACCAATATGGAGATGAAATGCGGAACGTGGAATCTCAGCAGGTTACCTTGAAATATAAGGAGGGCGATCAAATCAAGGAAAAATCATTCACATTTTATAGAACCCATCACGGTCCAATTACCCACAAAATTGAGGACAAATGGGTTGCTACCAAAATCAATTGGGATCCAGTCAACGCGCTGACGCAAAGCTATACTCGAACCAAATTGACAAACTATGCCGAATTCAAGAAGATGATGGATATCCGAACCAACTCTTCAAACAACACGGTCTTCGCTGATGCGGAAGGGAATATTGCCTATTTTCATGGTAATTTCATTCCGAAGCGTGATGATAGCTTCGACTTCCAGCGCCCGGTTGATGGGTCGGATCCAAAGACGGATTGGACTGGAATCCATACCGTGGACGAAAGCATTTTGATCTTAAATCCTGGTACCGGTTGGATTCAAAATACGAATTCCACTCCTTTTACAGCTGCTGGTGAGTTTAGTCCCAAGCAGGAAGATTATCCAAAATACATGGCTCCCGATCAGGAGAATTTCCGCGCACTTCATGCCATCAAAGTATTGAAAGAGGCAAAAAATTTGACTTTGGATAGTTTTATTGAATTGGCTTATGATCCTTACCTGCCAGCATTTGAGGTATTGATGCCGATGCTGTTGAAGGCTTATGATGAAAAAGGAATAGCAGATCCCCAGTTGACTGAGCCGATTGAGGTAATTCAGAACTGGAATTACCGAACTTCCAAAGAGTCTGTAGCGATGTCTATAGCGCATTTTTTCGGGATGAATTTCATGCGAAATCATGGAAACATCAATTATCTGATTCCTTTTAATGCTAATCTAGGTAAGGTGCCAAATCCAAGCTCCGGCGAAATTTTGGCGACTTTCGCTCAGACGATCGAAGCGATGAATGCTGACTTTGGGAGTTGGAATACCCCGTGGGGCCAGATCAATAGATTCCAGCGATTGACTGGAGCGATTGATTTAAAGTTTGATGATAGCAAGCCTTATATCCCCGTAGGTCTTGCCTCTGGAACTTGGGGAGCTTTGGCAGCCTATGGTGCAAGAAGTACAGAAGATGCTAAGAGACTCTACGGCTATCGCGGCAATAGCTTTGTGGCGGTGGTGGAGTTTGGGGAAAAAGTAAAAGCCAAAAGCATCCTTGCCGGTGGCCAAAGCGCGGATCCTAATTCACCACATTTCTACGATCAAGCTCAGCGCTATGCTGATGCGAACTACAAGGAAGTGCCTTTTTACCGAGAAGATGTAGAAAAGCGGATGCAGGAGAAGTATGTGCCTGGGAGGAGGGGGAAATAAGATTTAAAAAAATCAGAAAGCTAAAGTGAGAAAGCTGAAGTGAGAAAGCTGAAAATAGAAGTGTGAACAATGTACTTCCTGAAATAGCGTTGACCCATGTGTTCAACATGTCTTAAATCCCATCGGACAAATATGAGGCAAAGGTTCTTCTCTTTGGTAAACTTCGAAGGAGAATGATTTCCTTTTGTACCTTTGGGTTATGAAAGAACGAGAAAGAATCAGCGGTCAGGTAGTTCGATATTTAGAAGATAAAAACTACGGTTTCATTGAAAGCGAAAAGGGAGGTACTTTCTATTTTAAAAATGATCGAAAGCGACAGAAAGAATTAAAGCGAGAAGGGAAAATTGATAAGGTGCATAATTTTTCCTCAGGCGATAAAGTGACTTTTATACCTGCAAAATCTCCTGATCCGGCATTAGGCGCCTTCGCTTCAGAGGTGCTTTTTGTGGGAGATACAGGAAGAATTGCTTTGGCTGATGAGTCGGATCAAAAAGGTGTTCTCCAGGGTACCTTAAAGAAAATGGAGGACGAAAGCTGGTTTGTTATTCACACTACGACTAAGGTCTTTGTGCCTTTAAGTATATCGAACTGGGAAATAGACTTGGATAAAACCTATGAATCCAGAGTCAATCAGTTGGTAGGCTTCAAACTTACCCAAACCCATAGCTTGGATAAATTGACTGCCATCTTGAGTGACCGGAAGTTCAATCCAAATTTCCAATTGTTAAGAGATCATTACGACGATCAGACGACCCTGAAAGTGACTGTTACCGGGAAAAATAAGCACGGGTACTTTGCGAAATTGGGTTTTGGAGATTTTGTGGGATTTATCAAACTCGATAAGAATGCCTCCAGAATTCAAGCCGATGAATACAATCAAGTACAAAAGGATCAGGAAGTTTGGGTGAAGCTGCAGCGCCTGCAAGAAAATCAAGTACAGTTGCCGTTGTCTTTCTATAGTTTAGAAGAATAGGATTTGATTGAGATATTTCTAACAAAGGATCCTAAGCAGCCAATGCTGCGGGCAATTCAAGTCAAAAGGATTTTGAATAATTGACAAATTAAGAATTAGTTTCTGTCATTTTCTTCCTAATAATTGTCCACAGAGGGTTCGCTAATCAATTTCCAATAATCTATCTAAGCTCAGATTAAGAACTTTTGCACATCTTAATCCCTAATCCTTTTGAATACGATTCCCAGATTTACGCCAAAAATATAATTATTAGGTATTCCTACTTTTCCGAGTGCCTAAAAACAATGGTTTATTGGCATAATTCATCACCACCGATTGGAAAAAAGGTGATAGTTGGATAGCTATCTGGTCGGAAACTTGATGCTCCAAACCTAGAGTCATTCGGATGCTACCGGCGACAGAATTGAAGGAATCGTTACCATCACTGTTTAAGAGGATCTCTGGATTCAATAATGTCCCAGCTACTATTTTGGTCTTTTCTCCCATTGGAAAGTCGTAATTGATTCCATAAAAAAAACCCATATTCCTTTCTAAGGAATATGGCATATTAATAGAGCCAGGTCCTTGAGCATCTATCCATACCTTAGTCGAGGATTTCTGATTGATTCCTAGATCGTAGGCGAACTTAGATTGGTAGTTTTGGATTGAATTTGGTACGGCAAATTGAAATCAAAACTCAAATTGGAGGTCTGATTGAGAGGATAACATCCCGCAGAACAGTTATTTGACTATCAATATTCGTTCTCATAAATTCCGGCTTTCTGTACACCAGCATTGAAAATAAATTGTTTGGATCTTTTTTGACCAAAAGCTTATCCTACCATAAGGAAGAAAACGAGGGATATGCGGGTCTTTTTCATAAACTGAGAATTAAAAATCCCATTAAAAATAAGTAATTGACTACTTTGTTATTTAGTTTTTAAAGTATTTTTTAGTGTTGAAAGGGATTCTGTGAGAAGTGGGGAATTTTTAAAGCCTATGCTTAATTTAATCAAAGTGCGGTAGTAAGGCTTGAACCAAGAGCACGTGCCGACTTGTAAAAAGTAAGGTATAAAAAAAAGTTCAAGCCTTCCGGATGGAAAACTTGAACCAAATGAATAGAAGGTAATCGACTAAGTATCGCTATATCCTTAAATCACCTCTTCGAAATATGCTATAGTTTTAATAAGGCCTTCACGAAGTGCTACTTTCGGCTCCCAGTCCAATTCTTTTTTGGCTAAATCTATCACAGGTCTTCGCTGCATCGGATCATCCTGAGGCAGCGGAAGGAAAATCATTTTACTCTTGCTGTTTGTAAGTTCGATCACCATCTGAGCCAGTTCCAACATGGTGAATTCACCCGGATTCCCGATGTTGACTGGTCCTGTAAATCCGTCTCGGCTGTTCATCAGTCGGTACATTCCTTCGATATTATCATCCACATAGCAGAAAGACCGCGTCTGCTTGCCATCACCATACATCGTAATGTCCTGACCTTTCAATGCCTGAACTATAAAATTACTTACGACACGACCGTCATTTGGGTGCATTCGAGGCCCGTAAGTATTGAAGATTCGCATGACTTTGATCGCTACTTTGTGCTGTCGATAGTAATCGAAAAACAAAGTCTCTGCACATCTCTTTCCCTCATCGTAGCAGGCTCTTGGCCCCAAAGTATTGACACTGCCCTTGTAACTTTCAGGCTGTGGATGCACTTCAGGATCACCGTATATTTCAGAAGTACTAGCTTGCAAAATTTTAATTTTCAATCGCTTGGCAAGTCCCAGCATATTCATCGCTCCAATTACAGAAGTTTTGGTAGTCTGCACGGGATCAAATTGATAATGAATAGGGGAGGCGGGGCACGCCAAGTTGTAAATCTCATCCACCTCTACATACAGCGGATGGGTGACATCATGACGAAGTAATTCAAAGCTTTTATTATCGAGCAGATGGTGAATATTTCGTCTGCTTCCTGTGAAAAAATTGTCCACACACAGCACCTCATTTCCTTCTTTCAAAAGCCGGTCACACAGATGACTTCCAAGAAATCCTCCTCCGCCACTTACTAATATTCTTTTCATTTGGGAATCGTTAGGGTTATTATAATCAGATGTTAAAAGTAGACATTTGTTTCAATTGCGGAGTAACTTATTGGGATTAATAGAAATCAAAACCATTCCGCTTTCATTTTCAATGTTGGATACTCATTTGACTGTAATCGAACGGCCAAACCATGGATTTTGACAAGCTCGTATTCCATAAAGTAAGAGGCAGTTTCGATTTTCCCAGCGTAGAATCCTACTTCCGAACTTCCTTCGCTCAATTTTTTTGAAGCTGTACAAGCTTGATTCAGCCACATCCAGCCTGTACACAAAATCCCGCAAAGCTCTAAAAACAAGGTGGCATCGGCCAAGAATATTTCCGGTCCGTTAGCCGATTTCTGAATAAGGCTTGTCGTTACTTCATTCGTTTCTTTCAATGCGTGCTGAAAATCAACTTTGATTTTTTCCAAATCAGGATGTTGCTTACAGTTTTCAAGTGACTCATTAATAGCTTTTTGGAGCATCTTCCAGCCCAAGCCATTGTGAATCAATACCTTCCTGCCCAGTAAATCCATGCCGTGAATTCCAGTTGTACCTTCATGAATCGGGTGAATTCTGGCCTCCCGATAGTATTGCTCCACCGGAAAATCCGTCGTATAGCCAGCTCCTCCCAGTACTTGAACAGCCGCTGAAGTGCTCAACAGCCCCATTTCCGAAGGGTAGCTTTTTGCAATCGGCGTTAATAGGTCCAATAAAGATTCTGTTTTTAGCTTTTTCTCAGCATCTAATTCCTGGCTGATTTGGTCCGAAAGCATTGTACAATACAAAAGCAAAGCTAATGAGCCCTCGGTGACACTCTTTTGAAATAACAGCATCCGCTTCACATCCGCATGAGCTATGATCGGAACTTGAGGTTGACTGAGATCTTTTTCGTTTATTTTTCTTCCCTGGGGACGCTCTTTGGCATACGTCAAGGACGCGTGAAAAGCCGCCGTAGCTATGGCTACAGCATTCATTCCTACTCCCAATCTGGCTTCGTTCATCATCTGAAACATATATTTCAAACCATGATTGGCTTCGCCTAGAAGATATCCTGTGCAGTTGTCATTTGAACCGATCATCAGGTGAGCGATGGGTGCTCCTTTGTAGCCCATCTTATGATAAATCCCTTCAGTCAGCACATCATTCGATTGCCCAGTATCAAGATTTTTTTGTGGAACTACAAATAGAGAAATCCCTTTTGTGCCAGCCGGAGCACCTTCAATTCGTGCAAGCATCAGATGGATTACATTCTCTACCGCATCGTGATCCCCACAGGAGATGTAGATTTTTTGACCCTTTATTTTATATACTCCCTTTTCCTCAGCAGGATAGGCGGCCGTGGATAGATCCGAAAGCGAACTTCCTGCATCGGGTTCGGTCAGCGCCATGGTGCCCTGCCAAAGACCTGAGTACATATTTGGAGTGAATTTGGAAATCAGATCTTGCGTCCCAAATGTTCGAATCAGATTGGCAGCTCCGGTAGTCAAAAAAGGAAAAACACTTGCAGAATAATTTGCCGCCTGAAGGATAAAACCAGCTGCTAGATGTATCGTCCAAGGCAATTGCTGCCCACCTTCTTGGTAGGGAAAAGTTGCATTGATCCAACCATCCTCGCCAAATTGTTTCACAATTTCCTTCATTCCGGGGTGAATCTTTATTTGACCATTTTCTAAAACCGGTTCCTTGCGATCCATCTCTGTGAGTAAAGGATACAGTTTTTTAGTTGCAATCTGATCTGCCGAATCTAAAACCATCTCAAAGGTTTCTTTGGAGTGATCTGCAAAATAGGGGAGCTGGGTTAATTGAAGACTGTCAAGATTTTCAAATAGTTGAAATGCTAAGTCTCTTCTAGAATAAAATTGAGGCATATTTTTAATTCAGGTTTAGTCAAATATCGGATTTTTTGGCTGAAAATGAGCCGTAATTCCGTGTTAAAACTGGTACGAATTGTACTTTCTAGAGAGTGTCTGGGCTAAACTGGTCAAATGTTTGCGTGTTTTAGTTAAAAAAAATTAAGATATGATTATAGACGTTCACACTCACATAAATAATTACCATGAAGACCGAGTAGTCTCACTAAAAGATTGTTTGGATCTGTTAACTCACACGATGGATGAAAATAAGGTTGATTATGCTTTGGTTTTGACCTCATATAAAGTCAATGAACATAGACCAAGCACCAAAACAGTGGTTGAGGCGATTGCCGACCGTCCTAATCTTGGCGTGGTTGCAGGAATCAGCTACTTAAATTATGATCACAGAGACTTGCGAGAAATCGCTGAATACTTAGAAGCGGGATTGATTAAGGGGTTAAAATTCTACCCAGGATACGAACCTTTTTACCCCAACGATAGCCGAATGAAAGTCATCTATGAAATGGCTGTTGAGTATGATGTACCGGTTATGTTTCACTCTGGCGATACTTATTCTCCCACAGGTCGGGTAAAATATTCCCACCCAATCCATATTGACGATTTGGCGGTGGATTTTCCAGATCTGAAAATAGTCATCTGCCATGTGGGTAATCCTTGGATCAAAGACTGCATGGAGGTCACTTACAAAAACAAGAATGTCCATGCTGATTTCTCGGGTTTGGTGCTTGGAGATTTTTCCGAAAAGTTTGAAAAATTCATGAAAAACGAACTGGAGCAAATGATAACCTATGCTGGAAATCCGAAATACTTGCTTTACGGGACGGATTGGCCGATATCTTCAATGAAATCCTATTTGAACTTTATGAAAAACCTGGATCTACCCGAGGATAAAAAGGAATTGATTCTTTGGAAAAACGCAGCTGAATTGTTTAAAATCGATGTTTCAAATCTGGGCGGATGATTTGGATTCTGTGGAAGTCAGCCTATAAATCTGATCCTTCTAAAAGCAAACCTCTCATCCGAGTGAAAGTACGCCATAGTTCGACAAGCTCACTATCCGAGGGTTTCGCAATAGATATCAAAGAAACCTTTGAGGTCTTTTCTCCACTCCTAGATTTCGGGACAAAAGCTGATAGACCTCGAAGGTTTTGAATACAGAGGGTTTTTTTAACCACAAACCTGTCTGCCGAAGGGAGAGGCCACAAAGAGCACAAAGTTTCGCAAAAATTCATTCTGCCATAGCGCT
>Ga0136559_1000415_pt1 | contig 14596 bp, 14 predicted proteins | sample AntRauMeHopE1496_FD_104633 | JGI IMG/M metagenome (GOLD analysis project Ga0136559, IMG submission 104633) | Saline lake microbial communities from Rauer Islands, Antarctica - Metagenome Hop E1 #496 | ecosystem: Environmental > Aquatic > Non-marine Saline and Alkaline > Saline | place... | reverse complement strand
TTTTTTAGGAAGCAGGGACAAAGCCCATTCGTGATTAGGAATCCAATTATCCTTTTGCTTTTTCCCCAATTCGACCCCAAAATACTTCAGACTCAAATGCTGGGAAAGCTTCTGAAAATGCAGGTTCCACTGTTTGGAGATTCGGAAATAGGAGTCATTCAGCGTGTAATATTTTCCTACCTCCTCAAATCCCAATTCCCGATCCAGCTCTACCGAATCACGATCCCAAATCTCCTTCAAATAGGGATGCTTGAAATCTTTCACTCGCTTTGGCTCTTGGCTGAGGGCATCTTCGGAGCGCTGGAGCACCGTAATGAAAAAGCCTTCCCCATTTACCAAGTGAGGAAAAAACCTATATCCGAAAAAGGACTTCCCATCTGTATCAACTTCAGATTCTTTGATTTTCCAGCTTGGATCAAGTGGTATTCGCACCGGTTCGTAGGAAAACTCTGAGGTCAAAAATCGGATCATGTCCTCATTTTCAGTTTCATTGAAGGTGCAGGTACTGTAGATCAGATACCCTCCTGCTTTGACCAAAGTAGCAGATTGTTCCAGAATCCGCTTTTGTCGCATTTCGCAAAGTGCCACATGATCCGTAGACCATTCGTTTCTTGCTTGAGGATCTTTGCGAAACATTCCCTCACCCGAACAAGGCGCATCCACCAATACTAAATCGAAGAATCCTTCCAGAGGAGTAAAATGGGCTGGATCATTATTGGTGACAATGGTATTTCCCAAGCCCCATTTCACGATATTTTCTTTTAGGATCTGAGTCCGTGATTGGATCACTTCGTTAGCGACAAGCAAGCCATCTTCACCCAAATAAGATGAAAGCAAGGTGCTTTTTCCGCCAGGCGCTGCTGCTAGATCCAAGTAAATCCCCGGGAGAATTTCCAGACTTTTCAGAATATGATCAAGAAACATAGAAGATGCTTCCTGCACATAATAGGCTCCTGTATGAAATGTGGGATCGAGTGTAAAAGAGGGCCTATTTTCCAGATAATACCCATGCTCAGACCAAGGAATCGGAGTTTTATTCCAATCCTTGGTAGAAAGCTTGGCTTCGTTAAAACGAACCGAAGTCTTAGATGGCAAATCAATCGCTTTTTTAAAGACTATAAACTCTTCTTCACCAAGCAAATCAATCATTTGACGCTCAAAAGCTGCTGGCAACTGGATATCGGACATGTGGCAAAGATAAGTCAAGGAGTCTCCTTCGCTGGATAATCTGGTTAAAAATGTAAATTCATCAAAATTGAAAATCATGGAACTGGCCTCAAAAATTCTCATCGTACTCGTTGCTTCTTTGCATTTGTATTTTTTGTACTTCGAAATGTTTGCTTGGGAAACTGTCGGTAAACGTATATTCAGACAGTTCCCGGCAGATCTTTTCCCAAAAACCAAAGCTCTCGCCGCCAATCAAGGACTTTACAATGGATTCTTGGTAGCAGGATTGATTTGGTCGCCGTTGATATCTGATCCGATTTGGTCAAAAAATGTCGCCTAATTTTTCTTGGGATGTATACTCGTGGCAGGAGTCTACGGAGCTTTTACTGCCAGCAATAAAATCTTCTGGGTGCAGGGAATGCCGGTGTTGGTAGGACTAGGCTTATTTCTCTGGAAGTAATTTTTGGAGTTGTTAGATAAAATTAACATTCTGGAAAAAGGGAACCTTATCAAAATAAGATCATCCTCTACGGGATGTAAAATACTATGAAAGACCATTTTTAATTCAATTTTTTACCGTGGAATAGTTAGTAAGTGAAAGAGAGAAAATTCGGTAACAGTTCTATCAAATATGGATTGAAGGGATTTATTTATACATTCACCTAAATAAAGATTGGTAAACACTCTATTAAAGACTGCCATATTCTTTTATTTAAAAACTAGTGAGCGCCAGACTAAAAAGACTTCGATTCAAACATCCATTTCTTTAATCCATCACTATTAATCTCTATTTTTAAGTCTTCACCAGCGGAGATGAATTCATTAAACTCCATGACTCACAGCCCTTTTGAATACGAACGATTTTTTGACTTGACACCAGATTTGCTGTGTATCGCAGGGTACGATGGGTATTTCAAAAAAGTCAATAAGGCTGTTTGTAGAGTTTTGGGATACAGTTTTGAGGAACTTTATTCAAGACCCATAAATGATTTCATTTATTTTGAGGATCAAAAAATGACCTCAGAGTTTCGGAATGAGATTATTAATTCCACGCCATTGCTTGATTTTGAAAATAGGTATGTTCACAAATCCGGGGAAATTGTATGGTTATCTTGGACATCACAGCCCATCGAGGATAAGCAGCTTGTATTTGCTATTGCTAAGGACATCACACATAAAAAACACCTGGAAAATGAAAGAAATCTACTGCTTGAAAAGACCAGTAGAAGAAATCAAGACCTGAAACAATTCAGTTTTACGGCTTCCCATGACCTAAGATCTCCTGTAAATAATTTGATGTCAATCATGGAATTGCTCCATACTATTCCTAATCAAGACAATGAAATAATTGAACTACACGATATACTCAAAAATGCAATCACCAACCTTCGAATTACCCTTGACAATCATGTTGATATCTTGAAAGAAACCCAATCTTCTATCGTACAAAAAGAGAAAATCAATCTAAAGACCACACTAGAAAAAGTATGTCAATCAATCAGTTCGTTGATTATCAAGTCCAAATCTGAGATCAATTCTGATTTTTCAGCATTCGCCGAAGTGAGATTTAATCAAGCCAACCTAGAGAGTATTTTTTTAAACCTAATTAGTAACTCTATCAAATATGCACGACCTGGCATAGCTCCACTGATTAAATTCTCCACTCGTATTAAGGGTAATAAAAGACAACTCTGTGTTGAAGACAATGGATTAGGCTTTGACGCGGAAAATTTAGGAGATAAAATTTTTGGTATCAGTGAACAGTCAAATGATAATCCCAATAGCAAAGGAGTCGGACTTTATTTGGTTTACAATCACGTAATTAATATGGGTGGGAAAATCGAAGTAGAAAGTAAAATCAATCAGGGAACAAACTTTATCATCACCTTCAAGATCCAATAGGCTAAGCGAAAAAGTCGATTCTCAGAGATAGACTAATGCTAAGATCTTTGCTCCTGAAATAGTTGAAAACCACCCTAAGAATCCGAATGTCAACAAAACCATCATTTAAAAATCGGGCGTCCTTCGAAATATTCTACTACCAAATCCGCATTATTGAAATTTTATTATCCTAATTTAAATCTATACCCGTAGCCTTTACTTTTTGGATTAATGGAGAAGAGTTTTCGTGAAATGAATCTGTTCCCACTAAAAAAGGCTCTATTTTGGAGTCTATTTTAGACGTTAATCTCCATACTTTTCCTGCAATCTTATCATTGTTTTTTTGGAATTGATCCGAAATGATCATCACATCTATATTACTTTCATCCGAGGCAGAGCCATCGGAATAGCTTCCATACAGAAATGCCTTACTTACCGTTATTCCTTCTGCACATAAAACATCCAAATATTTTTTTACCAATTCTATAATTTCAAACTCAGCCATTCTAGACTTTCTTTTGTTTTCACTTAGTAGTTCTCAATTTCTTTTTTCAATGGGATCCTTGGACTATATCCATGATACCTTCCCTCTAATTGATATTTCATCAAAATTCCAAATGTTCCTCTGGCAGTTCAATTTTAGATTTTTCTGCGAGGTAAATTACCTTATATGTTTTTGGAGCAAATTCTTGAGTGATTTTTACTACGATGGTCTTTAATGATTTTTCTTCTACTTAATGACAAAAGAACAACCCATGAAGATTTCGTTTCTTTTCCATACGGATTTTTGCGACCTCAAAATCTTCTGTTGTTGACCCGATCCAATAAGAGATCTATTTTTCAAGATCGCTTTCCCTCTTTTTTCAACCTCCCCGTTAGAATTGCTTTTATTCATTCCAATAAAAAAGAGCCTTTCGGCTCTCTCTTATAAATCATCTTCTTCGAAATCTTCATCGCCCGGCCCCATATCGAACATGGAGCTAAACAAGTCTTTGAATTGAAGTCCAGTGTCCAGTAGATTTTTACTCAACTGAGAATATTCCGCCAAACCATGTAAAGCAAACTCCATAAAGAACTCTTTCTCTTTTTCGGGTACATTCTTGACCAGTTGGCTAACTACTTCTTCCAATCCGGGAACGGCATGAAGCGCCTGCTTGTAGGTCTTATCTGACTGGGAAGCCACAATATCTAAGACATTCCCTTCCCCAAACCAAGCCAAAGGAAGTACATAAGGGTTTCCTTGTTTCTCTTTTTTCTTCTGCTCAGGGCTTGGGAAGTAATTTACAAACTGGGTTCGAATTGCTTTTCCAATCAAATTATAGGCAACCAAGCCTGCGCCTTCCTGCTCGCCTTCATAGACCAATTCTACTTTACCGGTAATAGCCGGAATCACTCCGATTAAGTCTGCGATCCGGACTACGGTATTCGATTCGCCATTCATGTAGAGTCTTCGCTCTGCTGCGGAGATTAGATTTTCATAAGCCGAAATCGTCAGTCGAGCCGAAACGCCACTTTTTTCATCTACATATTCCGAGCCTCTCGCCTCAATCGCTATCTGCTCAATGAGGTCTTTCATCAATTCAGGCACATGAATATGATCGACTGGCTTGCCTTTCATGTTTGCTTCCTGAGCGGTGATTTTCTTTCCGATCTCCAGTGTTTTCGGGTAATGGGTGATGATCTGACTCTCGATTCGATCTTTTAATGGGGTGACGATACTTCCTCGATTCGTATAATCTTCTGGGTTTGCTGTGAATACAAATTGGATATCCAGCGGCAATCGCAACTTAAATCCTCGAATCTGTATATCGCCTTCCTGCAAAATATTGAACAGGGCAACCTGAATACGCGCCTGCAAATCAGGTAATTCATTGATCACAAAAATTGATCGGTGAGATCTTGGCACCAATCCGTAATGAATCACACGCTCATCATTATAGCTGAGTTTCATCGTAGCAGCCTTGATCGGATCCACATCACCTATCAAATCCGCAACAGATACGTCTGGCGTAGCCAGCTTCTCAGTGTAGCGGTCCGAGCGATGCCACCATGTAATTGGCGTACTATCACCCTTCTCCTCGATCAGATCTTTGGCATAGCTGGTAAGCGGCTGCAAGGGATCATCATTGAGCTCTGCTCCGAATACAACCGGTACATATTCATCCAGTAAATGAGTCATCATCCGTGCAATTCGGGTTTTGGCTTGACCTCGAAGTCCGAGAAGGTTGATATTGTGTCGGGAAAGAATCGCCCGCTCAATATCCGGGATCACGGTATCTTCATAACCCCAGATTCCTTCAAATACATTCTCCTTCGCCTTGATCTTGTGGATCAGGTTGTCTCGAAGTTCTTCTTTGATGGATTTGGATTGGTAACCCGCAGCCTTCAACTGGCCAAGGGTTTTGATTTTGTGTAGGTCTGATGCAGTCAGTTTATTGTATTCCATTTGCTTAAAAGCGTTTTGTTCGGTTTCGTCTGTAATCTTCAAAAATCAAATCTCCAAGTCCCTTCAGGCTGCTGTAGTAGGCATTTCCATTATTGACTTTGGTAAATTCTTTTACAAATTCCTTCAAATAGGGATCTGAAGCAATCATAAATGTGGTCACTGGAATCTTCAGTTTGCGACATTGTGCAGCGAGCTTGAGGGTTTCTGCCAAGATCTTACTATCGATTCCAAAGGCATTTTTATAGTATTTGATCCCGACTTTGAGACAGGTAGGCTTGCCATCGGTGATCATAAATATCTGTTTGTTCGGGTTTTTCCTTTTTCGAAGCAAATCCATGGCAAGCTCCAAACCAGCCACCGTGTTGGTGTGATATGGGCCGACCTGCAAATAAGGCAAATCCTTGATCTCAATCTGCCAAGCATCGTTTCCAAATACGATGATATCCAAAGTGTCTTTAGGATAACGGGTTTTGATCAATTCGGCGAGTGCCATGGCAACTTTCTTTGCAGGCGTGATCCGATCCTCACCATAGAGAATCATGGAGTGAGAAATATCAATCATCAAGACCGTCGAAGACTGGGATTTGAATTCCTTCTCATTTATCTCGAGATCACTTTCCGTCAATAAATAATCTCCGGAAAGTCCGTGATTAATTTGGGCATTGCGAAGCGAATCGGTCAGGGCGATTTGGTCTAAGTTATCACCAAATTGGTACTGCCGTCGATCGGTACCGCGCTCTTCTCCTTCTCCAGAATGAGTGGTTTTGTGCTGACCGGTTTTGCTGCGTTTTAATTTTCCGAAAATCTCCTCCAAAGCCGACTTTCGGATCATTTGCTCCGATTTTCCGGTGATTTTAAACTCACCTTTTTGGTTCTCTTCGGTCAAGTAACCCTTAGACTTGAGGTCCTCGATGAAGTCTCCAATCCCGTAATTTGGGTTGGTCATATTGTGACGCTTATCCAGATTGGTTAGCCAGCTAAGTGCCTCAGCCACATTGCCTCCGGTCATGGTGACGAGTTGGAGAAAAATTTTGAGCAAGTTCTCGAAGGTATTTTTTTCGGGATCTTGATCGGGTACAAATTGTGAGAATCGGAATCCTTTCATTGAGAGATAGTAGAAGCTAGATTCAAGAGGCAAGACGATGAAAAGTCTTTGGAAATCTGATTAATAGCTGGTTTTGAGTTAAAACTGGTTGTTTTTTTCTAAGAGAGCCTTTTTTTCAGGCTTCTTTAATATTTGATTTAACAAAGGGAAGGGGCAGGGAGTTTACTAATTCTACTAAAAAACCAAAAAAGATGAAAAACTACGAACTTGCGGTGGGAATCGTCACCGGTATTTTGATCCTATTTGTAGCGTTGATTCAGCTGGAAGTCAGTTTATTTATGATTTGGCTGATATTCCTAGCCGGGCCTTTCCTGGTGCTTTGGATGGTTTATTCTGTCCTGACCGCAGATGTGGTTGTTAAAGAGACATTCGAAGAGCAATGGTATCAGGATAGACCGGATATGCAGCGAATGGAGGAGGATTAAGACTCAAAAAATTCTTTTGGAGAAAGGACAGGCAATTCCGCTTTCCCAGAAGTAAAATCTGACTGGTCGCGGGTCACGAAAAAATCCATTTGATGAATTTTTGCTCTGAAATATAGTATCCCGTCCTCCTTATCTCTAAAATCTGAATTCATGGAAATTGAAAACGCCTCTTTTCCCCCAGAAATAACATCGCAGAATTCCATAAAATGAAGCAGTCTCTTCTTTGCATCAACAAGTTTGTATCGTTCATAAAACAAATAAATCAAAGTCCCCACTGAAACTTCTGAAATAAAAAGCTTGATTTTTCTTTCATCGACTAAGGTTAAAAACGGCAGGGAATCTTCAACAAAAGGATTTCGGTTGGCAATCAAATCCATTGCGATATCAATGTCTAAAAAAATCCTGTACATATTTTTTCTCTCTGTGTGCTCGGATTAACTCTTTATCAGTCTTATCAATCGGTTCAATCCGCTTCTCGTTCTTTAATCTTTCCAAAAAGCGTCCAGCTGCTAGTTGTGCTGGGGTCTTTTCCAAGCTAGGATTTTGCTTATCAAAAATCTCTTTAAACAATCTGATAAGCGAAATTCCCTGACTTAAAGCTTTGCGCTTTGCCTTCTCTACAATATCCTTTTCGATCGTTAATGTCAGTTTCGTCTACATAGGTTACACGTGTTAATACTCAAGATATGTGTGTTTTCTAAAAATGGTAAATTTTGCCCTTCTCTTGTTTTAATCTAATTTTCCCTTTCTAATGACCCCGTCCGAAAAAAATGCCCTCACCATCAAATCCACCGCCACCCGGCTGGGCTTTGACTTTTGTGGTATTGCCAAAGCGGAATTTTTAGAGGCCGAAGCTCCCAGATTGGAACAATGGCTCAATCAAAACTACCAAGGCCAAATGGCCTACCTCGCCAACCATTTTGACAAGCGGCTCGATCCCACCAAGCTGGTAGATGATGCCAAAACTGTGGTGTCGCTAATCTATAATTATTATCCTTCGGAAAAGCTTCCAGAATCCTCCACAGACATCAAACTGGCCAAATACGCTTACGGGGAAGATTATCATCTCGTAATCCGAGAGAAATTAAACAACTTTTTGGAAATCCTTCGTGAAGAAATCGGGGAAATCAGCGGGCGAGCATTCGTGGACTCTGCTCCCGTGATGGAGCGTCAATGGGCCCAAAAAGCCGGAATCGGTTGGATTGGAAAAAACAGCTTGCTTTTGAATCGAAACATGGGAAGTTTCTTTTTCCTTGCCGAACTCATCATTGATCTTGAAGTCACACCTGATAACCCGATCACCCAAGATTATTGCGGCACTTGTACCAAATGCATCGACGCATGTCCTACGGATGCAATTGTAGCACCTGGAGTTGTGAATGGTTCTCAGTGCATTTCCTATCTCACGATTGAGTTGAAAGAAAATATTCCAAGTGAATTCAAAGGCCGAATGGAGAACTGGGCTTTCGGTTGCGATATCTGCCAAGACGTCTGCCCTTGGGATAGATTTTCAAAATCGCACCAGGAACCTAAATTTGACCCAAATCCCGAATTAGCCGCTTTTTCCAATCGGGATTGGACTGAAATGACCGAGACTACTTTTGCAAAAGTGTTTAAGAAATCTGCCGTGAAGCGGACAAAATTCGAGGGCTTAAAACAGAATCTTGAATTTATCAAACCTATTTGATGGCCCTTTTTTTGATTTCTAAATCAAAGCTCTACCTTAAAAGCCAAACCTATAATACCGATGAAATCCACAGGAGATAAATCTAAACGCAAGAAAAAAAGTAAATTTAAAATTGGCTTGGCTCCGGGAGCGCTGGTTTTCACTGGCGACAAAAAGATTGATTCGGGCTCGATCAGTATACTTTCTTACGATGAAGAAGATTTTTTTGAGGAAAAGACCACTTTAGAAGACCTTCCCAACATTTTGAAAACCAAAAGAAAGGTTCTGTGGATTGACATTGATGGGCTGCACGAAGTGGCTCTTTTAGAAAAAATCGGTGCCTTGTTTGGCATCCACAGGTTGACATTAGAAGATATTCTAAATGTCAATCAGCGTCCAAAAATGGAGGTTTTCGACGATTATATATTTGCGGTGTTGAAGATGATCCAATGCCCCACTCCAGAATCTGATATAGAAGAAGAGCAAATCAGTTTTATCCTCAAAGATAATATTTTGATCACTTTTCAAGAAAAAAAAGGCGATCTCTTCACCTATGTCAGAGAGCGGATAGTGGAGTTTAAGGGAAATATCAGAAAACGGGGAGGCGATTATTTGCTCTATGCACTGCTGGATGCAGTGATAGACAATTATTTTCTGGTTTTGGAGAATGTAGGTGAAAAAATAGATGTATTAGAAGCATCTGCCATGAATAATCCTAATACCGAAACCCTCAATAATCTTTACCATCAGCGTAGAGAAATGGCCGAACTCCGAAGAACGGTCTATCCACTTCGAGAGGTCATTGGTGGTTTTGACAAATACGCTGATCATAAAATAAGTGCTGAAACCAAGCCTTTCATGCGGGATTTGTATGAAAATACGATTCAGGTCATTGAAACCTTGGAGGTATTTCGAGACATGTCATCCGGTGTTTTGGATTTGTACATGAACAGCCTCTCGAACAAGATGAACAATGTGATGAAAGTGCTCACCATGATCTCTACGATCTTTATTCCTTTGAGCTTTGTAGCCGGGGTATATGGGATGAATTTTCAGAATATGCCTGAGCTGCGATGGGAGCACGGCTATTTTTATGTGTTGGCAGGAATGGCTTCTGCCACAATCGGAATGCTTTTTTTCTTTCGTTGGAAAAAGTGGATTTGATCCTATTGAAATCTCAAAATCACATCTTCTTTTCCATTTTTCAATAGCAATTGATTACCGCTGACTTCAAAGTAGCGAACTGAATAAAGCACTTCAGTGAATCGATTTTCAAAAGGGGTATCCTGACAGGCCATTCGAGTCATCCCCAAGTTACCAAATTTGAGTCTGCGTTTGGATTCATCGGTATACGGGCCGTAGATCCGATTACATCCGCCTGTGCCTGTGATTGTCTTAGTCCGGTGGTCAAATACTAGGTTTGCATCTTGAGATGAACCAGAAGTCTGAACCGGCACACTCAGCATTTCTACAAGCGTCCATTGTCGATTTTCCCATTTTTCATCCGGGAAAGATTTGGAACTGCAGGACAAGACGAAAAGTAAAGCAAGTGGATAGAGTAATTTATTCATAGCTCCAGTAGTTCAGAAACCGCGCCAAACCTATACCAAATCCGTTTTAAATCGCTTTTAAGCTAATATCCAAGCTTTTCACCGAGTGAGTCAAAGCTCCCATGGAAATGAAATCCACCCCACAATTGGCAACTTCTTCCAAGGTTTCTTCTGTAATTCCGCCACTTGCTTCAGTAGAATATCGACCATCAATCATCCTTACGGCAGCCTTCATTGTCTCGTAGTCCATATTATCAAGCATAATATAGTCTATGCCACCGACTTCGATCACCTCTTGGACTTCATCCAGATTTCTAGTTTCAATTTCAATCTTCAGATTTAGATTATTGGTCGCCAGATAAGCTTTGGTCCGCTCGATTGCAGCTTTGATTCCTCCTGCAAAGTCAACGTGGTTATCCTTTAGCATCACCATGTCATACAGCGCAAAGCGATGATTCACTCCTCCACCGATATGGACGGCCCACTTTTCCATCAAGCGGAAGTTTGGAGTAGTCTTTCGGGTATCCATCAATCGTGCTTTGGTATGAACGATCTTTTGGGTAAGGCTATGGGTCAATGTGGCAATCCCGCTCATTCGCTGCATGCAATTCAGCACCAAGCGCTCAGCCGAAAGAATCGAAGCAGCTGGGCCAGAAACGATCAAGCCGATATCTCCAAAGGTTACCGCATCTCCATCTTTCAAAAAAAGCTCTACTTCCAGAAGTGGATCAAATGCTTTAAATATCTTCTCTGCCATCTCCACCCCAGCAATGATCCCTTGCCCCTTGATGAGAAGATGTGCTTTACCGAAAGTACCCTCAGGAATCGCAGCCAATGAAGAATAATCTCCAGGTCCGATATCTTCGGTGAAAGCTGATTTAATAAATAATTGGAGGGCTTCTTCGGTCAGGTATTCGGGTCGCATGTCCAAAAATACGCATTCCTACCATCAGAGGTTATCATTTCAGAAAAACGCCTAGGCTTTTACAAATTCCAAACTGTAAATTTTCAGCAGATCTCCCTGTTGATTTACGCGAATGAAAACCTTGTAGGAATTCTCTGTACTTTGATAATCACCGATGTAGGAAATCAGGCTGGGATTGGTTTCATTTCGAAAAACTACTTTGAACCCTAAAGATGGGTTCTTTTTGAAAAAATCTTTTACGACAATTTCTGCCTGATTTTTTGAGTAATCGCCTTGGTTTCCATTCACATTGAGCGCAATACTTACGTCAAAATATTTGGCTAGGTCAGAACTTGATCCCCCATCTATTGCAGATATCACAGGTTCGATAGAGTCGAGTTCACTTCCGATGTAGGAAAAAGGCTGAAAGGATAAGAAAATCGACAAAAACAAATTTAAAAACAGAGCCATTGCGCTGAGTAGGCAAATACTAAGCCAAAAAACAGAGGATGAGTTACATAAATTAGCCGTTCAAATTAAATCTTGCAGAATAGACGAAGTTTTCGAACTGAACTGACTTTGCTTCGAATTATAATATATTTGCCATATGGACAAGAAAGTACTTTTAATGATCTTGGACGGGTGGGGAATTGCCACCAATCCAGCAGTATCAGCAATCGACAAGGCAAAAACGCCTTTTGTTGACAGCCTCTACACCAACTATCCACACGCCAAACTTGAAGCCTCAGGGCTAGCAGTAGGGCTTCCCGAAGGCCAAATGGGCAACTCTGAAGTGGGCCATATGAATATCGGAGCAGGCAGAGTAATGTATCAAGATCTGGTAAAAATAAACCTTACCGTAGCCAATGGAGAATTAGATACACATCCAGTATTGATTGCTGCTTTTGCAAAAGCAAAGACAACAAAGAAAAAAACTCACTTCATCGGATTGCTTTCAGATGGAGGAGTACATTCCCATATCAATCACCTTAAAGGGCTTTGTGATGCTGCCAAAGCGCATGGCATGACGGATGTTTTTATCCATGCTTTCACTGACGGTAGAGACACCGACCCCAAAGGTGGATTGGAATATTTAAAAGATTTACAGGCTCATTTGGATCATTCGACTGGAAAAATAGCTTCGGTAATTGGTCGATACTATGCCATGGATCGTGATAACAGATGGGAGCGGGTGAAGCTTGCCTACGATGCAATGGTACGTGGAGAAGGAGAACGATCCAAGGATATTCTGTCAGCAATCAAGAAATCGTACGAAAACAACGTCACAGATGAATTTATCCGTCCTATTATCCATGTAGGATCCAATAATAAACCTTTGGCAGTCATTGAAGAGGGAGATTTGGTGATCTGTTTCAACTTCCGAACTGACCGGGGAAGGGAAATCACGCAAGCGTTGACACAACGTGATTTGGAAGATTTCAATATGAAAAAGCTCAATTTGGAATACATCACCTTCACCAGTTATGACAGTACTTTCAACGGAATTCAGGTTCTTTATTATAAAGATAACCTCAACAATACACTTGGCGAAGTACTGGAAAGAGCTGGCAAAAAACAGATACGAATCGCCGAAACAGAGAAATATCCTCATGTGACTTTCTTCTTCTCGGGAGGCAGAGAGACGGAATTCGAAGGGGAAAGTCGATTACTATGTCCGTCTCCGAAGGTGGCTACTTACGACCTCAAGCCCGAAATGAGCGCCTACGAAATCGTTGCCAAAATCAATCCTGAGCTGAAGAAAAAAAGTGCGGACTTTATCTGTCTCAATTTCGCCAACGCAGACATGGTCGGTCATACCGGTTCATTTGATGCTGCGGTCAAAGCATGCGAAGCCGTAGACAAATGTGCCGAGAGCGTGATTCAAACTGCCTTGGAAAACGACTACACGATTATGGTAATCGCCGATCATGGCAACAGTGACATGATGATCAATGAGGACGGCACACCGAATACAGCACACACGACGAATCTGGTACCTTTTATATTGATCGATAAAAATGATAAAATGCCAGTAACCGATGGGAAACTAGGCGATTTGGCACCAACAATCCTGACACTGATGGGGATTGAAATTCCTTTGGAAATGACTGGTATTAATTTACTTGCAAAATGAAATACCCAAATAGCTTTACAGCTTCCCTGAGCTTGATTATCATTTTTGCTTTGGCTTCCTGTATTGAAGGATCAAATACCAAACTTGAAAAACTACCCTACTTCGACCTCAAGGGATTTATGGAGATTCAGGCCAAAAGTCTTGATTCTTCAAGTGTCATTTTGATCAGCAGAGTAAATGGAAAAGAAGTCAGGAATGACACCACGCTTTACGAGCGCGATTGGATGGATCAGTTTGATACGTTCATCCAGGCAGATATCAATCGTCAATCGCTCTTTCTCGCATACGATACTCAGGTGAAAACTAACATATTAACGCATTCGCTTTTTCCTGATGAAAAAGAAAAATTGAAGGAAATGAAGGTCACTTACATCGAAGACAACGTAACCACCATCACCCTAAAGATGTCTGAAAAGAATCTTTTCTACCAATCCTCCACTCTCGCAGAAATCTATATCAATAAAGTGACTGAAAAAGTGGATCATTACTCGATAGAGACCACACAAAAAATTTGGTTTCTCGATCCCAGCAATATAAAAATCATGGGTGCGATTCAACCCTAAAAGCTAAAAAAAAGCCTCAGACACTTGATCTGAGGCTTTTTTAATTTAGCGATCAAAAAGAGGCGGTCGCTTGGCCTGCCAGTCTGAATTTTTTTGGATAAAATCTCCTAAAAGTATCAATTTTTCTTCCTCAAATAGATTAGCCAGTAACGTAATCGAAGTCGGATTTCCATCCTGATTGAAGCCATTGGGTAGGCAGAGTGCCGGCGAACCGGTAAGATTGGTAATCTGAAGCTGTCGCCCGCCAAAGCTTGGCGTTACAATCACATCATACTCTTTCATAAGTTCATTCATCTCCTCTATCAGTATACTTCGCTGTCTTGCCAGCTGCACATATTCTACAGCGGGGATGAATCTTGCAGCTCGAAAGCCATTTGGCCACGCGCTTTTGCCTTGAGCCACTAGCTGATCATCCATATCAAAGCGCGTTAATTCGTCAAATGCCGCTGCACCTTCCACCATCAGCATCATCACCATCGGACCAGCTTCTACGGAGGTCTTCAGCTCCAAAGGATGCAGCTCAATTCCTAGGCTTTTTAATAGCTCAAGCACTTTTTGATCATTTTCCTGGCCTGGCCGATCTCCTTCAAAGTAGGATTTGAAATACCCAACCTTCAGCTTTTTAGGATCTTTTTTGGAGTCAAAGTTAAAAGCTGCCTGAATCGAGCTTGCATCGTTCACGTCTTTGCCATTGATGATCGAGAGCACGATTCCATTATCCAAAGCAGATCTTGAGATTGGACCGATTTTGTCCA
>Ga0136559_1000414_pt1 | contig 14597 bp, 17 predicted proteins | sample AntRauMeHopE1496_FD_104633 | JGI IMG/M metagenome (GOLD analysis project Ga0136559, IMG submission 104633) | Saline lake microbial communities from Rauer Islands, Antarctica - Metagenome Hop E1 #496 | ecosystem: Environmental > Aquatic > Non-marine Saline and Alkaline > Saline | place... | reverse complement strand
CTTCCATATGCGCATGCGCCCCCGCCGCATCATCGAGCGCATATTCGCTGTCCATCACAGGCGCGACACGGCCCGCCTCCAGCAGCGGCCAGACCGCCTCGCGCAGCTGCGTCGCGATGCGCGCCTTGGCCAGATCGGATTGCGGGCGCAGGGTGCTGCCCGTCATCGTGAGCCGCTTCATCATCAGGGGGGCAAAGTTCACTTCTGCCTTCGGGCCGCTCAGAAAGGCGATCTGCACCAGACGGCCCTCCAGATCCAGCGCGTCGATGTTGCGCGCGATGTAGCTGCCACCGACCATGTCGAGTATCACATCGGCACCACCCTCGGCTTTCATCACCGCGACAAAATCCTCCTCACGGTAGTTGATCGCACGCTCGGCACCCAGAGCGACACAGGCCGCACATTTATCCGCATTGCCCGCCGTCACGAAGACCCGCGCACCAAAGGCATCGGCCAGCTGGATCGCCGTGGTCCCGATGCCCGACGACCCGCCGTGGATCAGGAACCGCTCGCCTGCTTTCAGCCCGCCACGCATGAAGACATTGGTCCAGACGGTAAAGAAGGTCTCGGGCAGGCAGGCGGCTTCCTTCATCCCCATTCCCGCAGGCACGGGCAGGCAATGGGCCGCTGGGGTCGCCACATATTCGGCGTAGCCGCCACCGGGCAGCAGTGCACAGACCAGATCGCCAAGCGCCATCCCTGCCACGCCCGCACCAATCGCCACCACCTCGCCTGAGGCCTCGAGCCCCGGCAGATCGCTGGCGCCGGGCGGCGGGGCATAGGCGCCTGCGCGTTGCAGCGCATCGGGGCGGTTGACGCCTGCATAGGCGACCTTGATCACGACCTGCCCGTGGGCAGGCTCCGGCATCGGGCGCTGCGTTGGTTTGAGCACCTCCGGTCCGCCCGGCTGGGTGATCTCTACGGCACGCATCATCTGGGTCATCGCCCGCTCCTTCAATAATTCAAACTTCTGCCAGCATAGGCGCGCGAAACAGCTATGACCAGCGCGGCAAGCCCCCGGACCCTCAGGCCCGGTTTCATGGTCGTGACATCACGCTCAGCGGGCGCGCGCGGTACAAGGCCGCAGTCACCAGCCCGGCCAGCACTGCCTTGATCCCATCCCCGGGAAGGAAAGCGGTGACCAGCAGCGCCGCCTCCGTAACGGGGCGGTCCAGCGCAATCGCAAGGCCTGAGATGCCAAAAGCATAGAGCACCACGATTCCGCCAATGCCCGCCGCGATCCCGGCGGCCCATCCCACCGGCAGGCCGCGCAGCCGCTCCATCACCAGACCGGTCACAAAGGCCGCCACCGGAAAGCCGATCAGAAACCCAGAAGTCGGCACCATGAACTGCCCCAGACCGCCGCGCCCGCCCGACAGCAGCGGCAGGCCAATGGCCACCAGCCCCACAAACAGCAGTGCCGCGATGGCACCTCGCCGCGCCCCCAGCACCGTACCGCAGAGCATGACGCCAAGGCTCTGCGCCGTGATCGGCACGCCGAAGGCCAGCGTCAGCTGCGGGATCAGCCCCAGCGCGGCGATCAGCGCGGTAAACACTGCGATCTGTGCTACATTTCGTTCCATTGTCATTTCCCTTCGACGTCGCGCAACCCACCCCGGGCGCGCAGTGCTTCTGCCACGTGATCGGCGTCATCCAGTGCCAGCACCAGCAGCGGCACAACCACCCGCCAGCCCGGCCGCCTGCGCGCGCGCGCGCGCCAGGCGAGGGACAAAGCCGCACCCTTCTGCGCCAGAACTGGGGTAAATCGAATTACCATCGCCACCGCAAGCTCCATTGCGCGCAGGTTGATGCCAAACCGCCGCAAGGGCCGCAGCAGCCCACGCACGACCCCCATCATCGCCTCCAGCGTCGTGGTCATGGTCACCAGATTGGCCAGTGCCACAGCAGCAATCATCCGCAGCGCAATCAGCAGCCCGTCCTGCGCTGCACCGGTCGCCAGATGCCACAGCACGATCACCGCGACAAAAGGCCAGAGCGGCCAGAGCCTGCGCACCCCGTAGCGCAGAAACACCCGTCCCGGCAGCGCATAGAGCAGCAGCACAGCACCGGCGACCGTTGCCATCAGCCACACATCCGTGACGGCAAACAGCGCCACAGACGCAAGGCACAGCCCCGCCAGCTTGACCCCCGCAGGCCAGCCATGCGCGCGCGTCCTAACCGGCGATGTCAGCGAGATCATCGCGCGCTCCCACTTCCCGCATCGCAGCTTCGTAAGCCTGTGCCACCTGCGGCGCTGCACCTTGCTCGACCACCGCACCCGCCTCGATCCAGAGCGCGTGATCATAGCCCATGACCGTGCGCGGATCATGGGTGATGTGCACCAGCGCCGCCTCCGCCGCGTCAAGAACCCGGGTCAAATGCATCGCGGTGGGAATGTCGAGGCCTGCAAAAGGCTCGTCCAGCACGATCACCTCGGGCTGCATCGCGAGGATCGCCATGAGGCAAACCAGCTGCCGCTGCCCTTGGGAGAGTTGATGGACAGCCGCATCGGCCCAGTCGGTCTTGCCGAAATGCGCCAGCGTCCGGGCCACGCGCTGCGCCACCTGCGGCTTGGTCAGGCCGGATTGGCTCAGGCCAAAGGCCAGCTCCTCGCGGACGGTGGGAAAGATGATCTGGTGATCGGGATTCTGAAACAGGATGCCCACCGCCTCCAGCGCCCCGCGCCTGTCGCGCGCCACATCGACGCCTGCGATCCGCACGCGACCACTGTCCGGCTTTTGCAACCCGGCGATCACCCGCGCCAGCGTGCTCTTGCCCGATCCGTTGCGGCCCAGCACGGCGACCCGCCGCGCATCTGTCTGCAGGGTAATCCCACGCAAAATGGAGCGCCCGTCAATCGTCAGACCGACAGCATCCAGATCCAGCAGGGCGTTCGGTGGCGCGATGGCACGTCTCCTGTAGCCTGACCCATGAGCGGTCAAGGCCTGCCCGATCTAGCAGCCAGCGGCCCGATCTACCAGCCAGCAGGCGGTGCGAAAGGAATGAAACCGGGGGCAGGTCAGACCGGCAGTGGCGGCTAAGGCCTGCGCCACCGGCCCGGCAATCCACCCTGCGGCATCTGCTGCGGCGCCTTGATCTGGCCCAGCAGCCAGTTCGGACCGGTCATCATCTTGCTCAGCACCGGGTTCGCATTTACCCGCGCCTTGAGCTTCTCGATCTGCATCACGTTCTCGATCCGCCGGTCCAGAAACGCCCATGTCGCCGCGTGATCCTCGCTGTTGTCGCCCAGCCAATAGAGCACGGTGGCGGAATAGACCCCGCTCAGCGTGGCGCGCTTGGTGTACCAGTTCACATCCTCCGAGGTATCGCCCAGCGCGGTCCAGATCGCATCCGCCGTGCCCCAGATCGCCTTTGCGCCGTCGCCCGCATGCATCGGCAGCGCAAAGAGCGTGGTGCCGCGCCGGACCAGCTCCTTGTCCTCCACCGCCTCCAGCCGCAGACGCACAGCCAGCGCCACCCTTGCGCTGTATTTCATCGCAGCCAGATCGGCCTCCGCCAGCTGTGCGACCATCTGCGCATCGCCGCGCGCGTGATAGTGCAGCGCCAGATCGACGGCACCGCGCGGGCACACACTCTGCGCGACCGTCCGGTTCACGCCCGAATCGGTGATCGCGGCGTCGAATGTCGTCTGAGACCAGCCATCGAAAGGCACATGCATCACGGCGGCCTGCAACAGCAGGTCCTTGGGGTTGCTGGCGTCAGAGGTCTTAGAGGGGCTCATGGCGTCTCTCCTGTCTGGGATGCACATATCTGGGGTGCAAGATACTGGACATTATAGCACGACCTTGCTATGACGCCACTTCCTGCAAATCATTGCAACTTCAAACTAGAAAGGTGGTGAAAACCACATGCAGGTAAGTGTTCGCGATAATAACGTCGATCAAGCGCTGCGCGCCCTGAAGAAAAAACTTCAGCGCGAAGGTGTGTTTCGTGAAATGAAGCTCAAGCAACATTTCGAGAAACCGTCCGAGAAGAAAGCACGCGAGAAAGCCGAAGCGATCCGCCGCTCCAGGAAACTGGCGCGCAAGAAGCTCCAGCGCGAAGGCATGATGTAAGTCATTCCCAGATGCTTTGACCAGATTACCCCGTAGCAGGTCCTGTTGCGGGGTTTTTTATGGCATCACTCCGCGGTCAGGACCCGCTCCGACAAGGCCTTGAACACACCGCGTATCTCCTCCGGGGTGGCACGGTCCAGCGCACCGCCATCAATCTCCGCCTCGGTCCAGATCCACGATTTGGCCGGATCATGCAGCATCGACCACGCGCCGAACATCCGCTCTGTCACGGGGGCAGAGAGCAGCAGAGAGGTCTCCGCATGGCGGTCATCCCGCTCGATCCGCGCAAAGGCCGCCTGCACATTTGCCACAGGCCCCTCCAGCAGCTGCAGATAGATGTCATGGCGGCACACCAGCGCGCCGGTGAGGTCATCGCGGGCGTTGCATCTGCGCGCATCCAGCAGAATACCGGCGAGCGTCGGCTCATCATATCCAAAGGGCTGCGAGCGGTAGATGATCTGGATAAGGTCGGTGATGATGTTGCTCCTGACGGGATAAAAGTTGAACTGCCCACGCCGTAATATCGGGTGAGCCGCGCGCCCTTACAACCCCGGATTCGTTCGTGGATCCATTCAAATCCTGCGCCCTGCGCAATTCGCCGTCCGAATGCCTGTCAAACCGGCAGCGCCGTGGTCTTGCACACGGTGCGCAGCGCAAAGCTGGATTGCATCCCCTGCACGCCGGGCAGACGCGCCAGATACTGCCGGTGAATGCGCGCGAAGTCATCGGTATCCTCCGCCACCACCTTCAGAAGGTAATCCGCCGAGCCCGCCATCAGATGACACTCCAGCACATCCGGTATCCGCGCCACCGCCTTCTCGAAGGCATCCAGCAGCTCGTCCGCCTGCCCCGACAGCGTGATCTCCACAAACACGGTCGTCGGCACCCCCAGCTTGCGCGCGTCCAGCAAGGCGACATAATCGCGGATATAGCCTTCGGCCTCCAGCCGCTGCACCCGGCGGTGACAGGCAGAGGGCGACAGGTTCACCTGCTCGGACAGCTCCGCATTTGACATCCGCCCGCGCTTTTGCAGCGCACCCAGCAGCTTGCGGTCGATGGAATCCAGCATAGTTGCAAAACCTTTGCGTCGAAATGACCCTATTCGAAAAAATATTCGAAAAAATATCCGAATACGAGGGCTATCCGCCCGCCTCTGCTCCCTGAAATGCGCAACACTGAGACAACAGAGGAGGACCCCAGACCATGAAAATCGGCTGCCCGAAAGAGATCAAACCACAGGAATACCGCGTCGGCATGACGCCAAACGCCACCTTCGAGGCCGTCAATCACGGTCACGAGGTCATCATCGAGGCGGGTGCAGGCACCGGGGCGGGCTTTGAAGATGCCGACTATACTGCCGCTGGCGCAAAAATTCTGGCCACCGCTGCCGAGATCTTTGCAGCCGCAGATATGATCGTGAAGGTCAAAGAGCCGCAGCCCGCCGAGCGCAAGATGCTGCGCGAGGGCCAGATCCTGTTCACCTATCTGCACCTTGCCCCGGACCCGGCGCAGACGAAAGACCTCATCGCCTCCGGTGCGACCTGCATCGCCTATGAGACGGTCACGGACCGCGCAGGCGGGCTGCCGCTGCTGGCGCCGATGTCCGAAGTCGCGGGCCGTCTCGCCCCGCAAGTCGGCGCCTGGACCCTGCAAAAAGCCAATGGCGGACGCGGAGTGCTGATGGGCGGCGTGCCCGGTGTGCGCCCTGCCAATGTCGCCATCATCGGCGGGGGCGTTGTCGGCACTGCGGCGGCGCGGGTGGCTGTCGGCATGGGGGCGAATGTCACCGTGCTCGACCGCTCGGTCGCGCGGCTGTCCTATCTGGACGATGTCTTCATGGGCCGCCTGACCACGCAATACTCCAACGCAGGTGCCATGGTCGATCTGTTGCCGCGCATGGATATGGTCATCGGTGCTGTGCTCATCCCCGGTGCCGCCGCACCCAAGCTCGTCAGTCGCGACCAGCTGGGCATGATGCTGCCCGGTGCCGTGCTGGTGGACGTGGCCATTGACCAGGGCGGCTGCTTTGAGACGTCGCGCGCCACGACCCATCAGGACCCGATCTATGAAGTGGACGGGATCATGCATTATTGTGTTGCCAACATGCCCGGCGCCGTCGCCCGCACCGCGACCATAGCCCTTGGCAATGCGACGATGCCCTTCATGCTCGCCCTGGCGAACAAGGGCTGGAAAAAGGCCTGCGCCGATGATCCGCATCTGCTGGCGGGTCTGAACGTCCACGCAGGGCAACTGACCTATGCGGCAGTCGGCGAAGCGCTGGGGCTCGACTACATCACACCGGCCCAGGCCATCGCATAAGGACAAGGCGGGCCGCTATTCGCGCGGCCCCCTCCCCGTTTGCATCACTCAGTTCCGACGCGCGAGCTGGTCCCGGATCTCCAGCAGCACGTCAAGCTCGCTGGGTCCTGTGGGCACCTCGGGTGCGACATCCTCCGGCTTTTCCGCCGCCGCCTTCACGCGGTTGACCATCTTGACCAGCAGGAAAACCACCCAGGCCACGATCAGGAAATTGATCAACGCCATGATGAAATTGCCCACGGCAAACACCGGAATACCGGCCTCCGTTGCTGCGGCCAATGACGGGTAATTCATCGCGTCATCAAAATCCATCTCGTAGAACCAGCCGCTGAAATCCATCCCGCCGCTGAACAATGCGATGATCGGATTGATCAGATCGCCCACCAGCGACGTGACAATCGCGGTAAATGCTGCGCCGATGATGATCCCAACAGCCATGTCCATGACATTGCCCTTGGCGATAAAGTCCTTGAATTCGTTGATCATATTTTCATCCCCAGATACTGTGCCTGGCTCGGGACGTTTAACGCCCGCGCCGGTGAGGATCCCCTAGCACGGCAGGGCGAACCTTGCAGTCAATTTTTCGCTCTGCAGCCCCCGACCGGGGGCAGTCCTCAAGGCAGCTTCGCGGTCAGCACATAGCGCAAAATCTCCACGACCTGCGCTGGCTCCTGTGCCACAGCCAGCGCCGCCGCATCCACTTCCTTGAGCGCATGGGCATGATCCGCTCCGTGCAAGATGATCAACGATTTGCCCAGCGCCGCCGCATAGCCCGCATCAAAGGCAGCATTCCACTGCTTGTACTGATCGCCAAACCGCACCACGACCACATCCGCCTCGGCAATCCCCTTGCGCGTGCGGATCGCGTTCAGCTGCGCGCCCTTGCGATCATGCCAGAACTTGTCCTTCTCCGCCCCCAGAATCGCCACACCGCAATCATCGCTGGCCGCATGATCCGTCACCGGCCCCGAGAACACCACGTCAAGCCCTTGCGCACCCTCAACAATCTGCTCGCGCCAATCCGTATGGATCTCACCTGACAAATACACTTTCAACATCTTATTCTCCTCAAACCGCCGCCACCACGGCCCTCTTGTTTTTTCCTGTAAACTCAAATCCGGCAGCACCCCCAAGCGCACCGCCTACGTTCATCCGCGCAGCACGCCCCCCGAAACCTTCCCGACAGAGGCGACAACCTTGGCACCCACCGCCTCGATCTCCGCGTCCTTCAGGGTCTGGTCAACCGGCTGCAGGCGCACCGTGAGGGCGATGGATTTCTTCCCCTCGCCCAGACTGCCGCCGATGAATTCGTCAAACACCCGCACATCCGCGATCAGCGCCTTATCCGCGCCCATCGCCGCATTCACCAGCGTCAGCGCCTCCACCTCGGCATCGACGACAAAGGCGAAATCACGCTCCACCGCCTGCAAATCACTGATCTTGAGCGCGGGGCGCGTGGCCCCCACCTTGCGCGGCAGCGGCACTTCGGCTGGCCAGAGGGTAAAGGCCATCGCAGGCCCCTTTACATCCATCGCGGCCAGCACTTTCGGATGCACTTCACCGTAAACACAGAGCACCTTCTTTGGCCCCAGACAGATCTTGCCGTGCCGTCCGGGGTGCCACCACGGCTCCGCCCCGCGCAGGATCTGCACGCGGGCAGGTGCGCCAATCGCGGCCAGTATCGCCTCTGCATCGGCCTTCACGTCAAACACATCGACATCGCGCGCGGACCCCAGCACGTCCTTGGGCCCGGTCCGCCCCACCAGCAGGCCCGTCACCTGCAAATGCTGCTCGCCCGGCTCTCCGCCGGAAAACACCGGCCCCACCTCGAACAGCGCCATATCGGCAAAACCGCGCGCCTGATTCCGCGCCGCCGCCTGCAACAGACCGGGCAGCAGCGCGGGGCGCATGTGGCTCATATCGGCGCTGATCGGGTTCTCCAGCCGTGTCGCATCGGTGCCGCCGCCGAACAGGGCCGCCGCGCGCTGGTCGATGAAGCTGTAGGTCACGCATTCGTGGTAACCCAGCGCCGCCGCCGTCCGCCGCGCCGCCACTTCGCGCCGTTGCGCGGGTGACATCACCGGGCGCGGCACGCCGCTGGTCAGGCGCGGCAAGGGCACGCCTTCCAGCTTGGTCAGGGAGGCAATCCGCGCGACCTCTTCCACCAGATCGGCCTCGCCCTGCACATCGGGGCGCCAGCTGGGCACATGGGCCATATCGCCCTCGAGGATGAAGCCCAGCGCCGTCAGCGTCTGCCGCTGGACCGCCTCCGGAATGTCCATCCCCACCAATGAGATCACCCGCTTGGCGTTGAGGCGGTAGGCCCGCGATGTATCCGGGATCTTGCCCGCCACCACCACATCCGACGGCTCCCCGCCCGCGTGATCAAGGATCATCCGCGTCGCATGCTCGATCCCGTAGGGGGTCCATTCCGGGTCAATCCCCCGCTCGAACCGGTAGCGGGCATCGGAGTTGATCTTGAGCGCGCGGCCCGTATAGGCGGTGCGCACCGGATCGAAATAGGCCGCCTCGATGAAGACATTCACTGTCTCCTCGGTCACGCCGGAGGGCAGACCGCCCATCACGCCTGCAATGCTCTGCACGGCGTCAGTATCGGAGATTACCGTCATGCCTTCAAGAAACGTGTATTCCTTATCGTCCAGCCCCATCAGCGTCTCGCCGCCCTTGGCACGGTGCACGCGCAGCACGTTGCCCGCAATCTTGTCCGCGTCGAACACATGCAGCGGGCGGTTGCGGTCATAGGTGAAGAAGTTCGTTACATCGACGAGAAAGCTGATCGGGCGCAGACCAATCGCGCGCAGACGGTCCTGCAACCACACAGGGCTGGGGCCGTTCTTCACGCCGCGAATGACGCGGCCAAAGAACACCGGCGCCTGCTCCAGCGTGTCGTCGTCAATGCTCACACTGACGGGGCACGGGAATTCACCCGCGATCACATCCACGTCACGCTTCTTGAGCTTGCCCAAGCCGCGCGCAGCCAAATCACGCGCAATGCCGCGCACGCCCAGCGCATCGGGGCGGTTGGGGGTAATCGCGATCTCGATCACAGGATCGACCTTGGCCGGATCATTCTCGGCCAGCCAATCGACAAAGCTGTCGCCGACATTGCCCGAGGGCAGCTCGATAATACCGTCATGCTCATCGGACAGCTCCAGCTCCCGCTCGGAGGCCATCATGCCGAAACTCTCGATCCCGCGAATTTTGCCCACGCCGATGGTCGTATCAATGCCGGGCACATAAACGCCGGGCTTGGCGATGACGACAGTGATCCCCGCCCGCGCATTGGGCGCGCCACAGATGATCTGTTGCAGCCCCTCATCCGTCTCGACCTGACACACGCGCAGGCGGTCCGCATCGGGATGCTTCTCGGCGGATTTCACAAAACCCAAAGTAAAGTCGCGAAGCTTCTCCCCACGGTCCTCGACCCCCTCCACTTCCAGACCCAGATCGGTCAGGGCATAAGTGATCTCCTCCACGGAGGCGGTGGTATCAAGGTGATCCTCGAGCCAAGAGAGTGTGAATTTCATAATAGGTTCCGTCCGTAGGGTGGGTTTTCAACCCACGTTATTCCGCCGTCGATGGTGGGTTGAAAACCCACCCTACATCTTGCTTTTCGTTCTCAATTTGGTCCCAACAGCAACAACTGAAATTACTCCAGCCGCCAGCAAAAGGGCACGACCGTAGAGCGCGTTTAGAAACTCTCTCGTTGCGCTTGGTCCCAGAACATTCTCCATTTCCTTGTGCAGATGTACTTGGCCGTAATTACCCAAGTAGTAAATCACCCCATAGCTAGCGATCACACCAAGAATGATAGAAAGTATAGTGGCTAGCCAAGAGTTACGCCTTCTATATATGAGCCAAGAAACAACAAGACCGGGAGCAAGGACGAAAAGATATAGCGGCATATGAAACCTGTTTTCAGCAAAAATTCGATTAGCTTAGTTTAGCAACGTGGCAAGAAAAAACTCTAGCAATGCACTCACCTACTCAACCCACCATGCAAATTCGGCTGATCCAAGCTCGCAAATCCGTAATGCCGCAGCCAGCGCAGGTCTGAATCAAAGAACGCCCGCAAATCCGGTATCCCGTATTTCAGCATCGCAATCCGGTCGATCCCCATGCCAAAGGCAAAGCCTTGGTAGACCTCCGGATCAATCCCGCCCGCCGCCAGCACCTTGGGATGCACCATGCCGGACCCAAGGACTTCCATCCAGCCGTCGCCCTCCCCGATGCGCAGCTGTCCATCGACCCACGAGCATTGGATATCCACCTCCGCCGACGGCTCCGTGAACGGGAAGTGGGACGCGCGGAAGCGGGTTTTGATGCCGTCGATCTCGAAGAACGCGGCAAAGAATTCCTCCAGCGTCCATTTCAGGTTCGCCATGGAGATGTCTTTATCAATCGCCAGCCCCTCGACCTGATGGAACATCGGCGTGTGGGTCTGGTCGTAGTCGGCGCGGTAGACCCCACCGGGGCAGATGATGCGCAGCGGCGCGCCCTCGGCCTCCATCGTGCGGATCTGCACGGGAGAGGTATGCGTGCGCAGCACATGCGGCGGGCGGTCGTCGCCCTCGGCCCGCGCCATATAAAACGTGTCCATCTCCGCCCGCGACGGATGGTGGCCGGGAATGTTCAGCGCGTCGAAATTGTACCAGTCAGTATCAATGCGCGGCCCTTCGGCCACGGAAAACCCCATCTCGGCAAAGATCGCCGTCAGCTCCTCAGTCACCTGCGACACCGGATGGATCGTGCCCATGGGCCGCCCGCGCGCAGGCAGCGTGACATCCAGCCATTCACTGCGCAGCCGCGCGTCCAGCGCCGCATCGCCCAGCGCCATCTTCTTGGCCGCCAGCGCCGACACAATCTCATCCTTCAGCGCATTGAGCGCAGGCCCCGCCGTCTGCCGCTCCTGGGGGCTCATGCCGCCCAGCTCGCGCATCTTGAGCGCGACCTCGCCCTTCTTGCCCACTGCCCCCAGCCGGATGTCCTCCAGCGCTGCCTCATCGGCGGCATTTGCAATCTGGCTCAGATATTTCTGCTTGAGATCATCCATGTCGAATACGTCCTTGAAACCATGCAAACCTGCTAGCAGAACCCCCGCCAAACGCAACCCGGACGCCTTTGCGCCGCAACGGAAAAAGCCGCCCCCGAAGGTGCGGCTGTCCTCAACTCTGTACTGCGTGAAGCGATCAGGCGGCCAGGGACGCCTGCGCTTGGCTGACGATCGCGGCAAATGCCTCGGGCTCGTTCACGGCCAGATCGGCGAGGACCTTGCGGTCCACCTCGATGCCCGCGATGTTCAAACCGTTGATGAAGCGCGAATACGTCAGTTCGGCGTCATGCATCCGGACGGCTGCGTTGATCCGCTGGATCCAGAGCGCGCGGAAGTTGCGCTTGCGGTTCTTGCGGTCACGGGTCGCATATTGGTTGGCCTTGTCGACGGCCTGACGCGCAACCTTGAAGGTGCTCTTGCGGCGGCCATAATAACCTTTGGCTGCCTTGATAACCTTGCGGTGACGGGCGTGGGTAACTGTACCACCTTTTGTACGGGACATATCGGCTCTCCTTAGCGGTCGTAGGGCATAAAGCCCTTGATGATCTTGGCATCGGCAGAACACAGTGCTGTGGTGCCGCGCGCGTTACGGATGAATTTGTTGCTCCGCTTGATCATGCCATGCTGTTTGCCAGCCTGACCGCCGATAACCTTTCCGGTCGCCGAGATCTTGAAGCGCTTTTTGGCGCTCGACTTCGTCTTCATCTTGGGCATTTCTGTCTCCTATCGTCTACAGTTTAAGCGCGACTCGGCATGCCACTTGAGGCCGGCGGCGCAGGAATGAAACTGGCGTATAAGATGCGCCGTGTTTCAACGCAAGTGCCGAAACCAATGGCGCGCGCAGGCCACTAGGGCAGGAAGCGCGCGATCACATTGACGAACACATCAGGGATTTCCGCAATCCGGTAGCCGCCAGGCTTGCCCAGCAACGCGAACACGATCAGACCGCCCGCAATCAGCACCGTGATCGCGGAGGCCCGGGGCGCGCGGTTGTCCGTCAGCGCGGACAGGATGGACGGGATCGACAATGCCGCGATCACAAGGCCCAGAACAAGGGCAAGGTCGGTATCCATCTCGGGGCCTCACAAAGCGTTACGTGGACGATTCTATTCCGGATCGGCGGCGAAAATCAAACGCTCATCGCAGGGGGCGACGCGCAGGATGTTGGTGCTGCCGGGCACATTGAATGGCACACCGGCGGTCACCACCACGAAATCATCCGCCGTGGCAAACCCTTCCTCGCGGGCGGCGCGCACGGCGCTGACCACCGCCTTCTTGAAGCGGTCCAGCGCGTCCGTCATCACGCAGTTCACCCCCCAGCTGAGCGCCAGCCGACGCGCGGTGCGCTTGAGCGGCGTGAGGGCGATGATCGGCACGCGCGGCCGCTCCCGCGCAGTCAGCAGCGCCGTGGTGCCCGATTGCGTAAAGCAGCAGATCGCCTTCACGTCCGTCGTCTCCGCAATCTCGCGCGCGGCGGAGACCATCGCATCGGCAATGCCCGAGCGCGCGGCAGTGCGGCTGGCCTCGATGATCTGGCGGTAGGTCGGATCACGCTCCACCTCGCGGGCGACATTATCCATCATCGCCACCGCTTCCAGCGGATAGCTGCCCGCCGCCGATTCCGCCGAGAGCATGACAGCATCCGCGCCCTCATAGATCGCGGTCGCCACGTCCGACACCTCCGCCCGCGTCGGCATCGGGCTGTCGATCATACTCTCGAGCATTTGCGTGGCCACGATCACCGGCTTGCCCACCGCGCGACACCGGCGCACCAGCCGCTTCTGAATGGGCGGCACGGCGGACACGGGCAATTCAACGCCCAGATCGCCGCGCGCCACCATGATGCCGTCGCTGACCGCCAGAATGTCGTCAAACCGCTCCACCGCACTGGGCTTTTCGATCTTGGACAGGATGGCCGCACGCCCATTCGCCAGCGTCCGCGCCTCTGTGACATCCTCGGGCCGCTGCACAAAACTCAGCGCGAGCCAGTCCACCCCAAGCTCACAGACAAACTCAAGATCCGCGCGGTCCTTATCGCTGAGCGCTGCCAGCGGCAGGACCACATCCGGCACATTCACCCCCTTGCGGTTGGAGATCGCACCACCGGTCACGACCTCACACTCCGCGAAATCGGGTCCGCAGGAGGTCACCCGCAGGCGGATCTTGCCATCATTCACCAAAAGCGTGGCACCTTCCTTCAACACCTCGAAGATCTCCGGGTGGGGCAGGCACACGCGGCGGGCATCGCCCTCCGCCGGATCCAGATCCAGCCGAAAGCTGGCGCCCCCCACCAGCTCCTCACTGTCGCCAGAAAACACGCCGACCCGCAGCTTGGGCCCCTGCAGGTCCGCGAGGATTCCAATGGTCGATCCGGTTTCCTGTTCCACCGCGCGGATCATTGCGTGTTTTTCGCGGATTTCATCGTGGCTGCCGTGACTCATGTTCAGGCGAAACACATCCGCGCCGGTCCGGTACAGCGCGGCGATCATGTCCGCACTGCTCGATGCCGGGCCCAGCGTTGCTACGATCTTTACGTTGCGTTGGCGTCTCATGGCGGTATCCCTCAGATCTTTTTTGCGAATATACTGCCTGCCTGCACCAGTTTGAACCCGAAAACCATTACGATTCCGTATCACGGCGCATCTGCCCGCGCCTTGACCCATGCCGCCCCCGCGCCCATGTTGACACTGACCCACAGGAGCGCCGCCATGACAGAATACAGCCAGACCGAAATCGAACTGCAAGCCGCCGCCTACCGCCGCCTGCAACAGCATCTGATGCAGGACCGCACCGACGTGCAGAACATCGACATGATGAACCTTGCCGGTTTTTGCCGGAACTGCCTGTCGCGCTGGTATCAGGAGGCCGCACAGACGCGCGGCATCGATATGGACAAGGAAGAAGCCCGCGAGCTGTTTTATGGCATGAGCATGGCGGACTGGAAGGCGCAGTATCAGACCGACGCGACAGACGGGCAGCAAGAAGCGTTCAAACAAGCGTTCGAGGAGAACGTCGGCAAAGGCTGACACCTGCACCACCTTAGTCTTGCAGGCCCGCCTTAGTCTTGCAGGCCCGCCTTAGTCTTGCAGGCCCGCCTTAGTCTTGCAGGCCCGCCTTAGTCTTGCAGG
>Ga0136559_1000413_pt1 | contig 14606 bp, 10 predicted proteins | sample AntRauMeHopE1496_FD_104633 | JGI IMG/M metagenome (GOLD analysis project Ga0136559, IMG submission 104633) | Saline lake microbial communities from Rauer Islands, Antarctica - Metagenome Hop E1 #496 | ecosystem: Environmental > Aquatic > Non-marine Saline and Alkaline > Saline | place... | reverse complement strand
GGGGTTTTCAACAAAAAGGGAGAGTTATGAGTCTCCCCCCGGACCCCCCTCTTTCAACACCATCATTAAACTTATTTTTAAAGAATTATTGTCCTAACAAAGGGGGTAATTATAAGTAGTATTTAATATATTTGGTTATGAATTTTTAAAAAAGTTAAAATCTATGAAGAATCTACTGTTTTTATTTTATCTCATACTGCTTATGTTAGCTTTAAATAGCAGTTGTAAAGGGACAGATTCGGGTACGGTGAACGAAATCATTTTAAGTAATCCCTCAGATTTAGTTCTAAAAGATCAGCCAGTTTCAATTGATAGAAAATTCATTTTCCCTACAGACAGCGTGGCACCTAACCCAGTGTTACTTTTTGGAACGGATACCCTTGCGCTCCAGACCAATGATTTAGATAGAGATGGAGTTTGGGACGAGTTGTTTTTGGTAGCCGATTTTGAACCCAACGAAAAAAAAACACTTCAGTTGTCATGGAGCGCTAGCCCCTTAGATCATAAAGTAAGGACAAGTGTGCGGTTTGGAAAGAGAAAATCTTCTGATAGTCCTATAATTCCTGCAAAGCAAGAAACATTTGATGCGAATAAACTCCCTATCAACCTTGGGTATCAAGCCTATCAAACCGATGGTCCAAGTTGGGAGAACGATAAAGTCGGTTTTCGCCATTATCTGGATGGTAGAAATTCAAAAGATGTATTCGGCAAAACAACCTCTGATATGAGCCCTGAAAATGTAGGTATTGATGAAAACGGTTCCGTGGTCGATAACTATCATGCTATGGAAGACTGGGGAAGAGATATCCTTTCCGTTGGGAATTCCGTAGGTTTAGGAGGATACGTCTTGGATACAAGCAATGGGTTACTGCGTTTAGGTACAGTCCTTGGAGATTCTATTAATAATATTGGAAAAACGACCTTTCAGATCTTGGAGGAGGGACCTGTGAATTCTGTCTTAGAATACAAATATGAGAATTGGCGACCGACTGATGAACGCACTTATAATGTGGTAGAAAAAACAAGTATCTGGCCCGGTATCTATGGATATAAAAATGAAGTGGTCATAGGTAATCTGCAGGGCGATGAAAACTTGCTCGTAGGTCTAGTGAATATTCATAACGATAGTCCCATACAAGTATTGGATGCTAATAAGGATTTTATTGCCATCTATACACATGATAAACAATCTTATGAAAAGCAATGGTGGCTAGGTATGGCAATTATAGTACCAAAAGGAGATTATCTTGGGTACACGGAAGCTCCGAAAAGTGGAATTATCTCAAATTCTTTTTTTGCCAAAATTAAAATTAAGGATAATGAGCCAACAAGTTATTACGCAATTGCCGGTTGGGAACTTAGCGATAGTAGATTTGTAGACGGATCATATTTTAAGGAATATTTAGAAGACCTAATAGAACAATTGACGGTACATATAGCCATCGAATATAACATAGTAGAACCAGAAGGTTTCATAAAATAGGTTAAACCCTTCTCTTTAGGAAAACGGCACCTAGTTAATTTCTAAACACGGAAATTTTAACGGTAACAAGAAACATTCCTTTCTTTATTTTTTATCTGTTGCGTACGCTTTTGGCCGCGGAATCGCAATACGCTTTCGAAAACTGATGACATCGCCATTAGTACTTCGCAGGGCATGGATTTATTAATCTAAAAGCTTTAGGTCGTTCATTGTACTTAAATTGACTCTTACTTGTTACTTGAGCTTCACTAAAAAGAATGGTAAATTTATTAATTTCACACATATACTAATTACCCTAGCCATGAGGTTGTTTTTAATATTTTTTGTTACAGTCATCTGTATAGGAACGGTACGCGCCCAGAAACCAAGGTTAATCGTGATAGGTCAAGATCCCGATGATGCCCAATCCTTGGTACGGCTTTTACATTATGCCAATGAATTCGATCTTCAAGGTATTATTGCCAACGCAGATAGCAATTACGCAAAAGAGGCTGCAGTTTTAAGACCGGAAATCATTCATGAAATGATTAAAAGTTATGCTGAGATCTACGATAATCTAGTATTGCATTACAAAGCGTATCCAACCGGAACGTATTTGCATTCCCTGGTTAAAAACGGAACCTTTGGTAATGGGGTAGAAGTGCTTATGAAAAATTATATTGGCGAGGGCAAGGACACTGAAGCTTCCGACTGGATTATTGAAGTGGTGGATATAGAAGATTCACAACCTGTGCATATTACAGTCTGGGGCGGTGCCTGTGATTTGGTGCAGGTACTATGGAAAATTCAAAGTACCAGAAGTGAAAAAGAAGAAGAAGCGTTTGTAAAAAAACTTCGGATGTTCTTCATCGATAAACAAGATTCCTCTAACCAATGGGTAATGGATACTTTTCCTCAACTGTGGTTGGTTTTAGCCTCAGATGCAGGTGTTAATAAATGGGAGTTCAGCTACCGTGGTATGTTTTGGGGCGGGGAAATGGAGACCACCTCAAAAGCATGGTTGCATGAAACTATTATAGGACAAAATGTTCTGGCCGATCATTATCCATACCATGCGTATACGGGCGGGGAAGCTAGAAATCCGTATATGGCTTTAAAGGAAGGCGATACGCCAGCTTTCCTATATTTTCTTCAAAACGGACTAAATGTATCTGACCGACCGGAGTGGGGCGGGAGGTATGAACTGAAAGGCAATCCCTTTTATACGGATGCCAAAGATGCTTATTTTGATGCACAAACAGGGGCAATAATCAATTCGCCACGGGCTACCGCTTTTAGATGGCGGAACAATTTTCAAAATGATTTCGCGGCGAGGGTGCAGTGGGGAACAAAGAATTACGGTGATGCCAACCACCCCCATGCGGTAATCAATGGACAAGCTAATAAATCTCCCTTGCAAATTAAGGTAAAAGCTGGGGACACACTTAGCCTAGACGCGAGTAAATCATCCGATATTGATAATGACAATTTGAGATTTGAATGGCTGCTCTAGCAAGAAGCCCGGAAGCTATCCAGAGGCAATTTCGTTAGAAAGTAAAAATGCCCCTGAAATTAGCTTTAAGGTTCCCAAGGATGCAAAAGGGCATAGCATTCATCTAATCTGTAAAATATTTGATGATGGGTGTCCGGCATTGACAACGTATAAACGTATCATTGTTTATGTAAATTGATAGTATTGGAGGAATAATTGCGGTAGATACATCGATTATGAAAAAAAAATTAATTGTAATTATTACTTTGCTACTTGCCGTTCTTGTTGGCAAAAGCAGTTTTAGTCAGCAGGTTTGGGAGAATAGCACCTATCCTGATAATACTGGTTTTGAGAAGCGTATGCAGCCAATGACACAACGTATCGCCGATATAGGTTTCAATACACGCTCGTTGGCCCCATCCACATGCCCTGATACCGGATTACCTGTTAAAACTTGGGCCGTAAAGGGAGAGACAATTATTTCACCTTACACTGGAAGAGCTTATTTACAGGGTGATACCGGTTATTTCGGGCCTAAGGCTAGAAATGAAAACGGACAAATTATAGTCTTTGGGGGAGACCCTTTAAAAAAGGATTTACCCCCTGCCACAGCTGCCTTGTTGAATAATCCTGCAGATATTATAGCAAGGGCTTATGTTTCTATTCCTGGCAATTTGAGGCAACAGTACCATTTTGCCGCTAAAAATTGGGCACGATTTTATCCTTTGTTACAAGAGGAAATGGGCGATGAATGGAGGAATCAGTTTCAAAATTGGGTAGGCCGATATCAGGAGACTAACCGCCCATCTGATGGTGATAGGAAATTTGCGCCAATAACCAAGCCCCATGATCTGGTAGGGGAACCGGGAGAGTTGCTCGGTGGCAACCCTAAGGATGGCGGTACGGAAAACCATAAGACGATGTGGCGCACCAGTGCATTGCTTTACAGTCAACTTTTTCCTGATACCGCCACGGTGTCGGGCTATCCCTTAAAAGAAGCGGAAAAGCTGACCAAGGAAATGCTACGGGACTACATGAAACGTATACTGAAGGTAGGAAACGGGGAATACGATTCACAAGTATACTATCCCCATAGTATTGAAGGCTTCCTTAATTTATATGACTTTTCCCCTGATGAGGAGACAAGGCAGTTGGCAAAATTTATCTTGGATTACTACTTTGTAACCTATGGACTAAAAGTTGTGGACGGTACCATTGCCGGAGCACAAAAAAGGGGGTATCTGCCACGTAATACTCCCGGTGAAATGGAAATTATGCAATGGGGATTCTTTGCGGATACCTCACGAGACATGGCAGATGTAATAAGCACGATACAACAAGCAACTACCACTTATAGGCCAAACAAAATAATTTATGATATTACCCGCAAAAAAATACCCCTCCCATTTGAGTCAAAAATGAGCAGGCCTTTTTATCACATGGACCGGCCCCATATGTTCGCGGAAACTTTTTATGCCTCCGAATCTTACGCTATAGGTAGCGTTCAAATGCCGATTGTGGACAATCCTAACCAGCAAGTGGTATGGTCTTTAGTCGTAAAAGGCACAGAAACCCCTTTGGCATTTAGTGGGGGTCACCCTATGCGCAGCAGTACCTCAGGGCACAGTCCGTATACCCAAGTGCTACAATCTAAAGGTAGTTTGGCGCTGATTACTGCTCCAACCCTAATTTTAGAGGAGTTGGATACCGTGATTGCACGCACCTACACCGCAACTGATCGAGAGAATCTATGGCACTTGCCAGACCATGAACAGCGGGAACAATTTGAAGTTAGAAATCGTCAGAAATATGGGAAAACACCATTGAAAATACTGTCGTACTTGGAGAATGAATCCCCACAAGTCTACGAGGATTTTTATAACGGAAATCAAGGATCGGCCAGTTCCTGGTTGTACTACCCAAAATCACTGACTCCTGAATGGCATGAAGGGAAATGGTTTTTTAAGGCCAACCAAACTTTTGTTGCTGTTGTACCACTTACCGATACCTCTTACACGATAGCACCTAAAGAAACCATTAGGGAAGGAATAACGGGAAAAGCCGCTAAGTTCTTCAATGACTACAGCATCCTTGTTTTTCCCGGACAAAAATCAGGCTACGTTATAGAAACAGGTGAATATAGTACTTATAAAACGATGGAAAATTTCAAAAATGAAATGTCAAAAAAGAAGCGTATCGATAAGAGTAAATTTAAAGAAAAATTAATTCTGGACTATGTGACTTTGGAAAAGGATGCCATGCAAATGAAATACGCTCCTTACAGTCTCAGATGCAAAGGCTGGATAAATGGTGTAGCATTAAATTGGGACAATTTTACCAACAACGCAGTATACGACGGTCGCTATATAAAAGTCAAGAATGGTAAAATGTGGGTCAATAATGGTAAAGAGGGGTACACGGTGGAGTTCAAAAAAGGAAGGCCTGTCTGGAAAAATTATAAAGTGAAGCTTTAAATCTTTAATAAAGTCAATGTTGTTGCGTTTTAGGCATTGTCAAAAATTTAACTTCTGATAGTATGAACGCAAGTTAGCCATCCCTTGTTTTTTAGTCGAACTTCCGATCCAGTTGCCCGGGGAACCGATCGGGGGTCGCATTGTCGATCTTCCATCTCGTCCTTGTGGGCATCAACTGTATCGCCACCATCTTGCCTATCTTGTAGTATATGAAGTTCACGAGCTCCATTGACACGTTCCTGTTCAGGTAGTTGTAGCCCGCATCCAGCAACAGGTTTATATGCATAGAGCGTATTTTCCTAAAGAGCATGTACATGGCCGCCGTAAGGACCGCCAGGATGGACTGCAGCCCCGTGAAGGTCTTGGTCTGTATGTTCTCCAGGCCGTATTCCTGCTTGATGTGCCTGTGGTATTCCTGTATCTTCCAGCTTAGCCCGTATCCCTTGAAGGCCCATTTTGCGACCTCCGTTGCCGTGGCCAGGCAGCTCTTCACCAGCAGGTAGCAATATGCGCCGTGCCTCCTGTTCCTGGTAACGACCGGCCATAGGTGGTGGACGGCGCCTATGTCGTAGATTTCGGCCACGGGCCTGTTCTTCTTCATCTTTATTACCTTTTGGCCTATCGATAGTTCTACTTTTTTGGCCAGTTCCCTTACCTCGGCCTTTTCCCCGCCATGGTCGACTACGGTGTTCTTCTTAAGGCGGACGAAGGCCTGCTCGCATTCGCCGATAAAGAAGTCCTTCAGGACCTTGTTGTCCGCCCCGCGGTCGAAGACCCAGCAGCCCCTGTCCCCGATATGACCCTGTACCCTGCGCACCGCTTTCTTCTCCTCGTTGTTTCTGTTAAAAGCCTCCATCTGGAAACTGTACGCCCTGCTCATCAGGGGCGATATTTCATTCTACCCGTTGACGGCATTTATGTTCAGGATATTATAGCCCAGACCGATCTCTCCGGTGTCGCCGTTCTTCGCGAACTCCATCCCTTCCATTTATTTTGTATGTTTTTGCCGATGTCCGTGCCGTCTATAACGATGAAATCGTCCTTCGCCACGCCCGCGGCGACCGATACCAGATGGCCCTCCAGCACCTTGTCGGCACAGTATTCCTTCAAATATTGGGCAGAGAGCCGCTTGGCCACGTCCTTGAGCCGGGGGGGTCCCTGAGGGAGGCCGCTATCTGGTTCACGAACACGGCCCCGATCTTCAAGATGCCGGTAACCATGTCCTTCAGGCACCGCCTTTCCTGCTTGGTCAGTATTCTTTTTGTCGGTATATTGCCCATGGAACTGCTTTTTAGGTCTGGATTGTTTGTTTTTTGCTTACGGTTTTTATAACAGTTTTCCTATTTAAAAAACTCTTGGAACACCAATAAAATAAGTGCTTCGACAAAATATCCGTCTGATTTTCAGGGGGTGGCTAATTAAAGGATAATAATATGATAAAGTATTATTAAAACGGCAAAGTGGCCATAATTACGGGTGCGGCCATCGGTATCGGATTTGAGATTGGCAAACAATTTTCCAGTTCACCTGCATTGGTCGTACTAAATGATATAGATGGGGAAGGACTTGAAAAAGACTTGGCGACTATTAAAAATTTAGGGGAAAAGAGTATTGGGGTTCAGGGTAATTCTGGCGATATGAACATTATTGAGCAACTCATCAGTACTGCCGAGAAGGAATACGGCCAATTGGGTTTTGTTATTGCAAACGCCGGTATCACAACATTTGGAGATTTTGTCGACTATAAACTGGAAGATTTCCAAGTGCTACCAGCCGTTAATTTGCAGGGTTCGTTCTTTTTGGCGCAAGCAGCGACCAAACAATTCATTAAACAAAAAACCAAGGGGACGGGTCATTTTTATGTCTTCCGTTACGGGACATCAAGCACATCCCAAGCTGGCGGCTTACGGCATGACCAAGGCAGCCCTTGAAATGTTGGCCAAAAGTTTGAGTGTGGAATTGGCAAAGTATAGGATTACGGTCAATGCGGTTGCCCCGGGGCAACCTTAACGGAGCGCACATTGTCCGATGAAAATTATAGGGCAACTTGGGAAGAAATAACACCTAAGGGTGTCGTTTCTACAACAAAGGATATTGCAAATACCGTACTTTTTTTATTATCCGAAAGTTCAAGCCAGATTACCGGCCAGACCATTATAGTGGACGGAGGATGGACATCCGTTAGTGCGCCTACTGAATAATAGCTTTAGATACCCCTTCTCTACAAACTATCCTCTTTGGACTTACCCTTCTCTACTTCCTTAATCTCATAATCTGATGGATTTACCCCAAACTGCTGCTTAAAACACTTTGAGAAGTATTTAGGATTGTTAAAGCCAACTGCATAGGCAGCCTCCTTTATAGTTAGTTTACTTTCCCCAATTAAATTAGCTGCCAATTTTAATCTAATGGTCTTTACAAAGTCGGAAACCGATTGATTGGTCAAGGCCTTTAGTTTTCTATAAAGATGTACTCTGCTCATACACATTTCGTCTGCAAATGAATTGGCACTAAAGTCCGGATTTCCTAAGTTCAGCTCAACTGCTGCCATGGCCTTATTTAAGAATACTTCGTCCATGCTGGATATAGGAAGTGCTTTTGGGTCTAATCGCACTTCCTTTCCAAACTTTTCTTGTAGTTTCCTTCTTATTTTCATCAAGTTTTCAATCCTCAAGGCGAGTAAGTCCGAGGAGAATGGCTTTTCAATATAATCATCCACGCCAATGGCAAAGCCTCTCAATTTGCTCAAATGCGAGTTATGAACCGTCAATACTATTATTGGAATATGGCTTGTGGTAGTATTTTGCTTAATGGCACTGCAAAACTCGAAACCATCCATTTTTGGCATTGAAATATCGGATATGATTAAATCTGGAATAGTGTTAAAAGCTATTTCCAAGCCTTCCTCGCCGTTCTCTGCTTCCAAAAGGGTATATTGTTCACCTATTTCCAAGCGTATATATTCTCGCAGATCCGGGTTGTCCTCAACGAGAAGAATTGTTTCAAGTTCATCCAGCGCTTCTGTAGTGGGGTCGCTGTCGCATTCTTGAAGATGTAGCGAAACATTTTCTTCGTTTTCAGTTGGAGTTTTACAACTGGTTTCTTTTAATGTTACACCTATTTTTGGTATTTGAGTTTGTATGGGAAGTAGTACTCTGAATATAGATCCTTCATCAACAGTACTTGCAGTATGGATTTCCCCGTCATGGATGTCAATCAGCGCCTTTGTCAGTGCCAAGCCTATGCCGGTTCCTTCCCTAGACGATGTATCGCTGGTATTTAAATGGTAAAAGCGATTGAAAATCTGTTTTAGTTTATCTGTAGGGATACCGGTTCCGCTATCTGTGATGGTCAGTTCAAAATAACAATCATAGTGCTTATTCTCCCATTTATTGTTTTTTGGAAGCTTGGATTTATCAAGAATATTTATATTCACACTTATAGAACCCTTTTCTGTGAATTTAAACGCATTGGATAGTAAATTGTAAATTATTTTTTCCAGCTTATCCTTATCAAACTTAGCAAAGAGGTCGTCGGTATTTTTGTTGATAACGAAGGTCAGTCCTTTTTGATAGGACATGGGGAAGAATAAACTAGCCGTATCGGTACTGAATTTAGTAATGTTGCCCCAGGAGGGCTGATACGTTAGATTTTCAGATTCCATTGTTCGGAAATCCAGTAGCTGTGTAATTAGACGTTTTAGGCGGTCGGCATTCTTGTGCATTAGACTTAAATGGTCGTCGGTAGGTTTTTTCTGTTTCTTTACAAAAGAATCCAAAGGCCCCAAGATTAGCGTAAGTGGTGTCCGTAATTCGTGAGAGATATTAGTGAAAAAATTTAGGCGAAGTCTTGAAAATTCCTGTTCCGTTTTCGCTTTTTCTTTTAATTGATTAAGTTTTAAGCGTTCCTCCTTAATATTACTTTTTAATTTTTCACGATTTCTGAAGAATTGTACAATATATATCATTGCACCAATGAGTAATAGTAAGTAGGTCAGGTATGCGAACCACGTATAATACCAAGCGGTGGTCACATGTATTTTTAGTTCACTTACTGGTCCCCAATTATTATCTTCATTGGCAGATTTGATTTTCAATACATAATTACCTGATTTTAGATTGGTAAAGCTAACGGAATTTTGATTGCCTAAATCAAACCAACCGGAATTAAATCCTTCTAATTGGTATTTATATTGATGTTTGGATGGGTTTGTGTAACTTAACAAGGCAAAAGTAAAAGTAACGTTGTTTTGCCAATAGTTTAAGGTAACCTCGGAGCGCTCAGATATGTTTACCAATTCTGAATCTGGTTTGTCACCATTCTTGGATTCATTACCAATTACTTCCATTTTGGTAAACACAAGACTAGCGTTATTATGCCGATCTTCAATTTTCTCCGAATCAAACATTACTAGCCCATCATCACCACCGAAGGCTATTGCCCCGCTTTTTAATCGAATCCCTACTCCGTCATTGAATCGTATTTTTGGCACACCATCTTCTTTGGTAAACGTTCTGAATTTTTGATTGTTTGGGTCAAATTGCACGATGCCCCGTTCAGAGCTGAACCAGTACTTGTTGTTAAAATCCTTTGTTATTTTATTGACTTGATTATTTATGTATGGAAAAATGTTATCATACTTTAGTACTTTACGACTTTCCAGATTTGCGCTGTAGAATCCTAAATCGGTCCCCATATACACGTTTTCGTCGTTAACGATATAGGCGGATTTTAAAACTCCCTTGACATTTAGCTGAAAAGACATCAGTTTCTTGGTCTGGGGATAATATTGATAGGCTTCTCCATTGTGACTAAAAAACCAAATGCTCCCATTATTTCCAGATTGAATAGTATGTACATCATTCTGCAATAGTTGTTCGTGTTGTCCAGTTTGCATGTCTATACGGTAAACACCCTTCATGGTTCCGATTATCACATCTTTATTGGGCAGGAGATGCATCGCTTTGGTTTTTGTTTTAATTAATTCTCTCTGTAAATCTGGAGTACCTAGCTTAGTGAATTCCCTATTTTTAAGATTTACTTTATATAAGGATCCACTATAAGTCCCAACAATCGCCGTATTGTCACCATAGTCCATCAAAGCAATTGGTGTTTCTTGTCTAGGTAAATTATACGAGGCGGTAAAGGATTTCTCTTCTAGGTCAAAATAATCGATTCCACCTCTTATCCCAATCAATATTCCTTTATCGGTTTCACATAGACTATTGACTGTATAGTTATAGTTAACGTCAGAATTATTTCTATAATGTTGAAAATAAGTGCCATTTAAGGGGACAATTTCAATGCCATGATTTCTGAAACCCAGCCACATAAGTGATTGGTCATCTATCATGATCGTAGAAACACCTGGGCCTTCTGAAATATCGGTAAACTGGCGAGAATTGAAAAAATGGGTGAATTTTTCGTTGTCTAGGGTAAATTTGTCTAAACCGACTTCCTCAATACCGACCCAAAGAATACCACTATTATCAAATTTAAGTGCTTTTACTTTGTTTCCATTTAAAGAGTTCCGTGAAGCACTATGTTCATAGAATTTGACATCCTTACGACCTGGGAATAAACGAAGCAGACCATAATCCCATCCTCCAAACCAAAGGCTTCCGTCCGGACCTTCCTCTATACAGGTGATTCCACCCTTTTCTATTATGTCTAAAGGCTCATTAGTTTGAGTTTTGAATTTACGATATTCTTTTGTTATGGTATTCATTCGGTAAATACCATGTCGCCAGGTTCCAATCCATAATTCACCTTGTTTGTCTACTTTTAGACCTGATATCGCAGACTGTTCGAAGTCCTTGCTTGAAATTTCTTCTAAAAATGGAATTAGTTTAAACTCTTTTTTATTGAAATTATAATTTATGAGTTTCAGATTGCTTGTAAACCAAATTGTTCCTTCTTTGTCCTCGCATATGTTATAAATAGGATAATCAACTTTACCTTCAATCTTTTGCGGAATAAAAGTCTCAAGTTGATAGTCAAAAATATAAAGCCCCTTCGTAGTACCTACCCACAATTGATTGTATTGATCCTGAAAAATTGATTTTATATTGTCATTGCCTATGGTGCCCGAATCATTCTTGTTGTTCTTAAAAACAGTAATTGTTCTACCATCGGAACGGTTGAGTCCATTGTCAGTTGCTAACCAAACATAGCCTTTGTTATCCTTGAGAATAGAAGTGACTTTAGCGGAAGAAAGTCCTGTAGGTTGGGAAATATGCTGAGTCCTTGTTTCCTGAAAAAAACCGGTATTGCTTCCTATTTCTTGAGCGAAAAAAGGAAATGTTACAAATAGGAAAATAAAAGTAGTTTTTTTTATCATATCCTTAAAGCTTAGATAATGAATATAAGATCTTTTTATTAATTAAGGGCAAACACTAAATAAATTAACATAAATTACGTCGGATAGCAAAGCGTTAACACTTTCATCATGCAAACGGTCTACAGTACTTTGGGCATTAATGGGATTGTGTACATTTTTGTTCCGTTAAATAGGCAAACGAATCATAAGTTTGTTGTTTTCAAGAACTACTAGTTGTTCCAAGTAACCTATCGCACGCACCCCTAAATCCAATGTCCATTGTAGTTTAATTTCAATATCCCAATGCTAACGTATGGCGTTTTGAAAATCTTCCGCGCTGGCTTTAAAGCTCGCTATATCATATCAGCTTGCCGTTTCTATCGGTCTGTCCCAGTTCTTGAACTCGCGGGTACTTTCTATACTCCTGCCAAATGAAAACCCGAGTTTTTGTCTCTTTCTTTTTCCCTTTGCCGTCGTTAAAATTATAAACCGTAGCTACTGCTATGCTTCGCCATCGCTACGGCTCGCCCACAGCTTTCGCTGTGTCGTGCCTAGGCAAAGAAAAAAATAAAATTGCCAAAATTTTCGGGTTTTCATCAAGCATGAGTATATGTTTATATTAGTTTTGTGTTTTCAAGCATTTTTAATGTTTTAGAAATTCGATGTTTTTTGAAATAACAGGCTCTATTTTTTTGAGGAGTCGAACTCGTGCCGGATATCCCGATACAATTATTTCTGTTTTTCTTTTACGGCTGGTATATAATCCGCCGTCTGTTTTATAACTTTAAAAGTTATTTTGGTCTGGCAGTACTTAGCGTCAATGATAATAATGTAATTTTCAGTAAGATAATTTCAAGTTGAGTTCCGGGATGCCAGCGATGTCGTTAGACTTTTTTGATATTTTCAATTGTTTCAAAACCAAATCATGACCATTGGCCCCAATACTTACCATATGTATTGGGAGGCTGCCAGCTTCTTTCGCACCTCCGTATAGCCAAGACCATTTCCTTATCCAACAACTTTGTGAGGGATGTTACTTATTCCAGAAAACAAGCTTCAAATTACTTGCTGTCCATTGCCGAAAAAAAATACAGTTGAAAATATCGTTGGCAGATATACCATTCAGCAAATTAGGAAACATGCATAAAAAGTGTTCTTTTCCCTGACATATTGTTCTATTTAGTTCCTTGTATCCGCCCTATAGGTCGCGGCAATTATGTACTAAGAATGATGTGATTAAATTATGTAGTCGTGTCAGATTACCTCTAGCATCCTCTATTCGTTCCGATATGGAACTTAGATTTTCTATTGTCCCCAAATCATGAATCATAAGTTCCATTTTCAGATTTGTAAATTAATAAACAATAAAATAGACGTAACTTTTTTGGGCTCTACGAAATTTTATCCTCAAAATAATTTTAAATGCTTTCGTACTATAAGATATAGATGAATGATTATTTTTTTAGTCCAAGTTTCAGCACGTTTAGGATAAACGGTATTATGGTTTCAAAAGGGATTCATATTGGTCTCTTAGTTCTTTACGCCGTAACAAGGCTTCTAGAAAATAGTAATCTGCATAAATCAGTGACACGTCTATCTCACTGTCCGCAGGTTTATTGCCAACGGAATGTTTTAGGAGGGCATTACTGTTTTTTGATATATAGTCTTCCGAAGACAAGGAATACAGAATGTTTGAAGCTGCATCAAAATAAGTGGCTTTTAGCTGTTTGTCTTTGGTCAGCTGTGAGAGTTCTAGTAGCGCGGATGCTGCAATGGCCCCAGCGGAAGCATCTTTTTCACTGTTTGGGATACTAGGATCCTTAAAGTCCCAAAAAGGTACATGGTCTTCCGGTAGATTTGCAATATAATAATCTGCGGAGCGCTGCGCGGTAATCAAAAAATCTTCCATTCCCGTTTCTCTATAGCACATGGTAAAACCGTAAATGGCCCATGCCTGGCCGCGGGCCCAGACAGATTCGTCGGAAAAGCCCTGGTCTGTAATTTTCTTCAGTATTTTAGGACTTATGCTATCATATACAACAACGTGATAGGTGGAGTAATCATCCCTAAAATGATTTTTCTTGGTATTTTCAGCATGGGTAACGGCATAATCGTAATAGTGTTTTGGCCCTCCATTTTTGGATGCCCAGAACAACAGTTCAAGATTTAGCATATTATCTATGATGGTGTTGTGTGGCCATCCTTTTTTTCGCTTCATCCATGGCCAGGACAACATGGTGCCGACCTGTGGATTAAAAAGTGTGGCCAGTGAATCGGCGGTTTCCAATAAGATAGCTTTGTATTGCTCGTTCTTCGTGCTTTTGTACCCCAGTCCATAACTGTTGAACGCCATAAAGCCCAAATCATGTGTTTTCCAAGGTAAGTGTTTAATGGATTCTAAGGATTGGGTATGCTTTTCTGCGGTTGTTAGCCATTCCTTCTGGCCAGAGTAGGCATAGGTCTGCCAGAGAAGGCCCGGAAAAAACCCTGAAGTCCAGTTATTTATACCGGATTTGGACCATTCTTTTTCTCCTTTGGTTATCATCCTTGGCATTTTGCCGTCTTGCTCCATATTTTCTAAGGTGGCGCGCAGTTTTTCCTCGTTCATTTTTAGGAGTACGTCAGTATCCAGCTCCTGTTTTTGATTGCAACTCAAGAGGCTGGCTAAAATAAAGAGGATTACAGTTGATTTATACATGGTTTTTTATACGTTCATTTCGTTTGATGCCACCGGTGGGTTCGTTTATTCGTACGCCAATCTCTATACCCACGGAAATGCAATGGCGCCCCGTGCAGTTCTCTATTAACCAATGGTCGCCGCTTTACCAACGGACTTAAAAGGTGCTGCCTTAGTGCCGT
>Ga0136559_1000412_pt1 | contig 14651 bp, 4 predicted proteins | sample AntRauMeHopE1496_FD_104633 | JGI IMG/M metagenome (GOLD analysis project Ga0136559, IMG submission 104633) | Saline lake microbial communities from Rauer Islands, Antarctica - Metagenome Hop E1 #496 | ecosystem: Environmental > Aquatic > Non-marine Saline and Alkaline > Saline | place... | reverse complement strand
TGGCACACAAAAACTATGCACTCATGCTTGTAGAAATGCGAATTTTCCAATTTTCGTACTTGTAATTCTATTAAAACTCAAATGAAAATCCCTTGCCCTGAAAAGCAAGTGTGCAATTGTCCTGGGGCATTTCTTTGTCTTTTTGCAGGGATAAAATCGTGGCACCTAACACTTGCGTGTTTTTCGTAGCTAGAAACGAGGAAGGGGCCGAATTCGTCGATGTCTAGTTCTTGGTGGTGTATGGCGTCGTTGATATCGTATATTTTCCCCCAGAGTGTGGTGAAACCATTGGAGGCAAACCACCCTTCAAGTTCATTCATGTACACCCCGCAGTTGGATGCATGGAAAAGTTGGATGAGCGGGGCGTGCGTTGATTTCTCCAGAGCCTCGATGCCCGTATTAATTTCATTGAGAAACAGTATTGACTTGCTTATGCATTGACCAATTCAACCTTCAAAATCAGCCCATCGGGGAAATATTCTAAATCGAGTTAAGCAGCATTGTGCAGAGCGAAACGGAGCAAAAGGCACTTTTCACACTGCACCGGACAAAATAGAATCCACTCGACACTTTTGTTGAAATTGAATTCCCATTTATTACACAAGACCCGGAAACATGAAGAATATCTGGATTTTCTGTAAATACAGTCGTGTTCCTGTATGTCAAACACATACTACTCGACCGCCTGTGCCATCCGACGCAGGCGTGTGAGCGTCGAGAGGCACGCAGCAATATCCTCCATTTTCTCAGGGGACAGTGTGGTGAAACCATCTGAAGCAAACCAACGTTCAAGTTCATTCAGGTACACCACGCAGTCGGCTGCATGGAAAAGTTGGATGAGCGGGGTGTGCATTGATTTCTCCAGAGCCTCGATGGCCGTGTTAATTTCATGTTCCGCAGGCGATTCTGGTCGGTCACATAGCGTATGTGAATGTGTGTTAAAACGTTTTTTTCATGTGGTCATTCAATACACTATTCCCGAGCTGCTTCTGTTGTCACGCTACCACATTTGTGGCTGATGCACTCGGGGCAACTTTCATTTAAACCACCCGGTTATCTTCCTGAAGTTGACTTCGGCTTGCAGACGGTCGAGCTCTTTTTTCTGTTCACGACGCTCAGAATATTGCTTCTTGTTGTCGGCCAGGAGAGCAAGCGCTGAACAAAGTTGCTTCTCTATCAAATGCAGACTCTTCGGGGGATCGATGCCATGTGCGGGAGAGTTTCCGAGGTTGACCAGCATGACAACGGTCTTGATACACACCTGCACGCAGAACTTGAGGTTGGCACGCATGAAGACATTGCCCATGGGGGCATATGTTTCTTGTTCAAGCTCAACATTGGTGACGAGCAAGTACGCGCGTTCGGTTTTTTCTGGGCTGGCAGCCATCGAGTCCACGCGGATTCTGCCTGCCTCGTTTTCGGCATTGAGCAGCTGTTGGGTCACCATATGCCCGTTTTTCTTCATGGCATTGACGTAGCAGTCGACTTGCCAGCAATCATGCTCTTGTCTAGTAAATACCGTGCCCTCGAAAATCTCGTGAAAACGAAAAAAGTCTTTCAAGGCTTTCTGTGCTGGCAGCCACTCGTTGTCATGAATGTGCGAGACCACCAATCCCGAAGTGGCCACAGCCCGCAGCCACGCGTCTTTCGCACTGGCCGTGTCGCCGGGCTGCTTCTTGCGGGTCTTTTTGCTGGCATTGGAAAATTTGACGGCTTTCTCGTGGCGCTCTTCGGGCAAGAGTTTCTTGTCGAAGATTTGGTGCGGAACGTTGTCTTTCAAGCCGCTGGCGAGCAGGGAGTGCTGCGACAAGGCCTTCACCTCGGCCTTTGTCTGTTCATGCAACACTACACGCACGCAATCTGTATTTTTCTTGCAGCTCTCTTTGTGTCCTTGTTTCCAGTGGGTTTTCTGACAGTCCTTGCTGCAATACTGGACCAAGCTGCACTGAGCACACCGACGCAACTTGCAATCGCCACGCAGACACGTGGCACACTTTGCATCCATTGCACCGACCACCCGTGTTCTGTAAGCTCAAATACGTCGCATTTGGCCAAACGCACGTTCGGGTAGAATGCGACTTTTTTGCAGATAGGGTGTGAAAATAGGGTGTAAAATTGATTTTTCCGGTTCCGTGGATTGTCTGCATTGCCGCAGTGAATGTGCACGACAAAATCCCCGGATGAATGATACTGTCAACATATATGCATTATATATTACGTCACGATTAAATCAATACAAGCTGGCATGGCAACAATTCCGTTGTAGGCATCCGTCAACTCATCGGCGTCGTATGTAGTTGGGCATTTTGTGCAAAGTTCACCACCATACCCTTTTTCGCATGTTGCACATACCCCGGACGTCGTCATAATCACAACAAGACAAAATGTCAGAACTATACTCTTAACTAGATACAGAAGCAGCATTATGAATGCGCAGTAACCCTTCCAGTATAGAATCTACCAAAGCCCTGTCGCAACAATGGGCCCTTGGAAACTTCATTGTAGACAATTATTGTATATATATATATACACCGGAACGGGTGTGCATGCAAGCAACATCAATATGGCGTATGAAGATGTGTTTAATGAATGCCTTTTTCTGGCCATTCGAGATAATAAAGTGCCCGATATCCACCTCATATTGCACACTGGAATCGTTACTGCCAATAGCACCCGTGTTCTTGATTGGAGCACAGGACCGAATCCTGATGTCAAAGGAGAGTTCAGTGCGCTCACTGCTGCAATTCTCGTTGATCATTGGGAATGTGCCATGCTCTTGCTGCAGCGCGGTGCAGACACGAATTATCAACGTCCCTTGTCGGCTGCGGAAAACGCAAAATTGAACACAAATCACACCAGGTATACTGGTCCTGTTCGTGTTGAGCTCACCGATCCACCAGTCATACTGGCAATGCAAAGACGCGGCAGAGAATTCGTCAAGTCGCTGGTGCAAGCCGGGGCAGATGTCAACACCACCAACAGACTTGGGAGTAGTCTTCTTGTTCTCTCACTTTGTGACACGTTGTGGAGAAACGATGGGGACCTCATTTCATTTCTGCTTGCCAACGGGGCTGATCCGAATCTCAAAAATCAATCAGGAGTGAGTGCCCTTACTGCTATGATCAATTTTCCGCTTCTGAAACTCCTGCTGCAGAACTCTGGTAACGTCCACACTCGGATTGAGAACAGAGAACCACTAGTTGTTGCTTTCATGAAATATCGCAAGGTGGACTGTGTGCTAGAGCTGCTACAACGCGGAGCAGACAAAAACGCAGTGGACGGGTATGGGACTCCACTGATTTTTTTGGCAATGGACCGCAAGTGTTTTGAAGTTGTTTACTATCTGCTGGATCACGGTGTGGGTATCAATAGCCTTAATTTGCAGTATGAATCACTGTTGAGTTCTGCCACGCAAATGTCACAACAGTGGCCAGGCTACGACATGTTCATTGAAAGTTTACGCGCTCGAGGCGCGCTGGAATCACACTTTTTGGGCTGGGCTGGGCAACCCATCTGCCGTTTCGAAGAGGATATTATTTTTCCACTCCATTCCCAACTTGATCAGATTCCCGTCGAGGAGTGTGAGGCAAGTGACGACGGCAGGTTTCTTTTTGGCGGATAATGATCTGGCAAGTGGTATACAAAACTTGTGGTATACAAAACTTAGCAACGTTCTCCAAGGTTTTTATTATTAAACAAAAGTTGACATGTTCTATCGAGCATGGTTAAAAGCCAAACTTCTTCCAGTCAAAGACCTTCCCATACTGCACATTGCGCTCATCCTCCTTGCTCTCGTGCTTCTCGTGTTTGCGCTTCTTCTGCTTCGGCTCGACAACGGCCGGGGATTTGGCTGGTTTGGAGACCACCTTTGCAATCTTGTCGTGCTTGGGTTCGTCGACACACGCAGTTGTAAGCTCGACGTCTTCTTCAATATCACATTGTTGCTGTGCAAAGATAGAGCCAATCCTACTAATTGCAGGTGACAGCCCCGGAATACGAGGGGTCAACCACACAACCGCCGCACCACCTTCGTCGTCGACATACGAGACACCATCATCATCATCATCATCAGACGCAGCCGCGGAAACGTCACTGACGTTCTGAGAACCAACCCGGGAGGATCCCTGAGACCGCGACGACTCGCGACTAAATGCGCCCGACTCGAACGAGATGATGTCTTTTCGAATGCCCCCAGTTGGTTTCTTGACACCGCCCGTCGCGGGTGCTGACTTGCGCGCAGCCTGGGTTGCCAGCTGCTTGCGAGGTGCCATACCACCCGTCGAAGACCTAGCAGTCTGCTTGGTTCTACGCACAACGAACAAAGTCAGACGAACAGAGAAAGAGAGACAAGGAGGACGAGCATGAGAGAGACAGGCAAAAACTTGGCAAGTATGTTTTTTCATGTTGTTGCGCATGCTTATACCGAGCCATGTCTTATTAAATGGCAAAATGGATTCTTCGATGCTTTTATAATGGATTCTGAAATGCTTTCTATTTCGGGTCAAATGGTTACAATGCAGTAGAAATTGCATGGTTTCAAGACTATGCAGCAAGCAGACGTCAACATTGTGTTGGCTTTTGACAGGGATGGAGACAGACACATTGTAGAACTGTCTGTAATCAACATCTCATACCGACATGACGACACTGCATTGTCCACCGTATGCCAACACAGGTGGCAGAAGAGAATACATGTTTGTTTCGCCTATTTACGCTAGATACACATGGATTATTCCATTGCAGTGGATCTACAAAATCGCCGTGCGTGCAGCGCTTATTGTGAAGTCGTGCAAGTCTTGCTTCTCAAACACGGTTTCTCTGCAAGGGAGCACATCGCCAGCTTGTACCAACACCGTATCTTGACGTGTAATATGTATGATGAGTGAGAATTGTTTTATTCACAATAAACAGTGCCTCTGGCCGGCATACACGTGTATGCGCATATCTCTGGTCATAAACACCACCCTCGCGTACACGGCGAAACTTGGCCAGTCTGGAGAATTAGTCTGGATTTCCGGCGAGTTGTGTGTCAGGATAGCCGTCAAAAATCCCATAGTCTGCATCTTCAAGAAGTCACAGAATGGGACATTGGAGTATTTTTGCTGCAACGCAAGACGCGGTCGCGTTCTTCAGTGGTGCTGGTCAAAATATCGACGATCTGCACGTATGCACACACAACACAAACTACAGACACTACAAGTACGTAGCAAAACAAACACATGTTCACAAAACCGACAAAACAGTCTTGGATCGGACTCCCGTTGTGTAGTACACTTTTCATTTGCATAAAAAACAACTTTGTTTGTCCTGGAATACTGGCTCTTTGTTTTGTGTGCGTAGAAGCCAAGCAAGGGTGGACTTTATGAGAACATTACAGCTATTAATAGAAACGAGCATGTCGCATGCGGTCCACTGGAAGACTTGTGGTTTTCACGGGCGCGCATCGCATGCAAGGTATATAAGAACACAGATAAAAATATGGAACACACGAATGACAGTCGGACATGTTATTACATGTTGTTGCGCTGTGCTGTTTCTTTTGTATATCGGAGCTGCTGCACAGGAAGGTTCTGTGGCGGGAAGGCCTGCAGAGTGTGGGGATGGCATTGTGCAGATGGGTGAGTCGTGTGACGATGGCAACGCAGCTGGGTTCGACGGCTGTTCGTCGTCCTGTACACTCGAGGCTGGATATATGTGCTATGGCAGTATTCGACCCGGAGTTTCTGTTTCTGATGCAATATTGGTTGGCACGCTGGTGCAGTGGGGATCAGGCGACCCACGAAACATTTCTGTTCTCGAGACGACAGAGTCGTGCGCAGCGGAAAATATCTGCAGACAAGATGACATAGCATGGCAACCCGGGCTTTGGACAGCGGTGTATGGTGATAGTATGTTGCATTTGCCACCGCAGGGATTCTACTGCAATAAATTCTGCACTGACACTTTTGTGCCACCCCCCGGGCATGAATTCCTGGACAATTGCCAGCCGACTCCGGTGAATGAGTGTATCCGCGGCATGGCAGTGTGTGACAGAAACGCATACTGTTTGGAACCCGCAGACGGAATCGGGTATTCGTGTCGGTGCGATCCCGATTTTTTCGTATCTGAGTTTCTCGGCCTCGAGTGCCAGGAGAGCGGTCTGGAATTGGTCCTGAACATGACTGGAGGGGTCAACAACGCTGAAATGGACCAGGACAATATAGAAGAGGCCCGAGCAATCTTGATTGCAAAGTTGCTGGAGCTGGGGTACATTGACAGCACGAAAAGCAGTGTGGCGCTGGTGGTGGATGGTGTTGTGGACTACCCACTGGACAGGGTGCAGACAAGCATTGTTGCAAGCGGACCAGACTCAACAATTTTCAGCGGGCGGTCGTTGTGGCGTATGATCCTGCGGATTCCTAGTCTGCACGCCAACATGGACCTATTTGCAAGCTCTGATCTCTTCAGAGACTACAACGAGCTTGCGTCTCTTTTTGTGTCCGAGGACAAATACAGACTCTTTTCGGTGCAGCGGTGTGCCAATGACATCAGACGCGTGTGCGAGACCACTTCAGACTGTCTAGGACTAGCACTGTGTACGACGGTCCCCGACACCTCGCTGCGAATCATGAGGGCTGGTGGTAGTTCTGCACCATTGGTGATCACAACATCGTCGTCGGAAATCATTTCAGTAAATTACAATACAAGCTATTCCGCGTTCAATATACGTATCCGGTACGACAATACGGTCCCCGACACGGTGGATATACTGTACTTGTCGCGACTTGGGGGCGTGGACAACTTGGCTGTGGCTCTTGGGACGCTTGATCCCAACGAATTCCCGTGTTTACCGATGGGGACAGGACAGCTGCAACAACAAAGGGAGAGTAACGTGTGTTGTCTGGAACGATTTTACCGCGATTACAGTACGGTCACTTTGTTCGGCGACTTTCTAGTTGATCCCACGCAGGACTTGCGTGCGGAGATTATCAGACAGGGCTCGTGTCTTGGTATGAATACCCCTCCGCGGAACGACACAGTTGATCTACTCGACAGCTCACGCGATTTCATGACAGGGTCGTTTGCACGCACAGCACGCTCCTATGCAACACCAGATGCGACGCCAACACGCGGATACAAGGACGTCAATCTGTTCTTGGCCATAGAAGATGTCGAGAACCACATTGGCGCGCAGAAGCAAATGGTGAACGGGAATCGGCTGAATTTTTTCGTGGGGATAGCACATGTCAGACCGACAAGGAGCAGCAACATCATTGTTCGAAACTCGCAGACAGAGGTGATTGCTGACATTACCACCTCGTATGTATTCACGACCCAGGCGACGACGGACTTTACTTTTATCAAGGAGATGTCTGTGAGTCTCAGCGAACTACAGCGGCCATCGCCTGAGCTGGGTCCTGACAACAGCAACAACGGCGAAATCTCGAACGCACAAGTGGTGTCTCCCTCCGCAAAATTTGCCACCATCACTATTGTCGTGCCCGACACTGTGACGGTGTCTGAGGTGGGCAGCATTTTTGCACCGGACTCATTGACAGTCGCCATTGGTTTTAGCAAAGAGATGGCTGTGGGCACGATGATTGACCCATGCCGCGAATTGTACAGAGGACAGCAAAGAGAAGACCTGGACGAGCTGATTGCGGAACAAGACTGGTGCGCCCGTCAGGACCCGATTTGTGTGGCGCAGGGACCACTTGCTGTGGGTGCTGGTGGTATTATTCAGTTCACCATGCCACTGCCAGAGGACGCATGGGATCTGGAGGCGCTAGAGGCCGACGACGGGTTTTTTGCAAAAAATGTATATATCGACTTTATGCTGGTGGTGGCGGACCAGAACGGCAAAAAAAGCATGAGCAACATGCAAACGCAGACTGCCATCAAGACAAATAGTGTTGTGCGCATGTGCCAGGAAGAACGCACATCGTCAAACATCCTGGACATCATCGAGATGGACATGTTCTTGGGCCTAGCGGGCAACGAGTCGGAAATTGACTCGTCTCTGGTACAAAGTCTGGATATAACACGCCAGCAGACGCCTTCTGTGCTCAAGCGCGATATTTCGAGCAAGGCATCGAATGTGCTCACGGTACTACTGAAGGGCGACACCAAGCTCTTCGAAAAGGAGTACGCCGGTGAGTATACGCTGGCCATGGAAGATGTGATCACGCTGCATTTCCTCAACCTGGAGGTAAAGAAGGAGGCAGAGGTGTTGATAGCAGCAGGGCTGGCGTTCACGCAGAGCAATACTCTGTTTGATAACAACAACTCGCTGACGACAATGCGACTTGAGCCCACGCCCGCGCTGCTGGACATCTGTCCACTGCATGCGAAGCGCGGGGTCTTTACATGCAATGCTCGGCGTGAGATCAAACAGCGCCGCATGGAGTATAAGACCAACTCCATTGTGTCTCTTACTGGACGGCTCGATGAAGACGAGCAGTTTTCGCACATGCGCGCTGGGCTGTGGGCGCAGAAGAACTTTGGTGGCTCCCAGTTTATTAAAGAGCTGGCATACAACCACAGCAAGGTGATGCGCGACAAATACAAGCTGAACTCGCGATACAGGAAAGGGTTTTTGATCTCCCCAACCGTGCCATGGCGACAGTCTACGCTAGACGCTGTGAGTGATGGGCCCATCTTGGATATGGCGCAGCACTCCATCACCACCATGTTGGTGGCACTCGACACCAATATCGGACAGGAGTACCAGGCTACGGTTCTTTTGACACTGCCGCTGCGCTTAGCCCTCACTGAGCAGCAGATTATCGAGAACCAAGTGCTACTGGCGATGGCGTACGCGTACGGTGGCGGCCTTGATCCCAACAATGTGTATGTTGACCTGAACAGTATTAGGGAGCGGGGCGATGGGGATGGTGATGGCGAAGGGAGACGACGCCGCGGTCTGCTGCAGAGTAATACTGAAGTATCGTCCGAATTCGATATGATTGTGGGATTTGCCGACGCTGACGAGGAGACTGCCGTCAATCAAGCTAATGCACATCGGGAGGTTGTCATAAGCGAAGAACCGACGGTGACATCCTCCACCATTGAGGCCGTCAACATTGCTGTTCTGCAAGCGGAGCCACGTTTTGTACCCGCTGTGAAGATCATCAATCCCTCCAGGACGATTCAAAAAGCATTGAGCCCACTCATTTGTCTAGACACTCTAGAGTGGGAAATGGACATTACTACGCCATTGGAATTGGATCTTGGCACCGAAGGTGGAGGAAAAAGAGTCGGTTTTGTGAGCTGTCAGGGTCGATACATGAAGCTGCTGGACGCGGATGGAAACTTCACCGCACTCCCAATCACGCACTATGCCAACACGAGCATGAACATGCGCGGACCGATGAATGACAGCGACTGGCTGATGGTGACGCGCAACAATGTTGTTGTGCGGAACCATGCCTCAACGCATGGTTGGATGTGGTGGGATATGTGCGCCCCTCCACCACGCATCGCAGGTGCGGATAGTGTGCAGTTTTTGCAAGGATGGAACAACATGCGCTCTGCGGCAACACAACATTGCTGTCTGTGCAGACACATGCCCAAGAAACACTATGGTCGAGACCTGTATCGACACCACTACAGTTGGCCGATCCGCATGCACAACGAGACTTTCTTTGATTTGTACAGCCAAATTTCCTATACACTGGATTCGACCGCAATCGCCATCAAAAACTGTGACGTGTACAGGGTCAACCCTCAAATCCGCAATTTTCGCGTCGAGTATGGGGCGAACGTTGCTCTGGTCAAGACGGATAACTTCGACGTGCTCCCCCCGCTGCCGTGGGACGTGGACGAACTCGGTCGAACAATCACCCCAAGTTGTGGGCCGTCGTCGTGGCGGAAGAACCGACACCAGTGCCGGTTGTGTGACATCAACACGTATCGTCCAAGCGACATGCACAAATACCCCTCTCAGGACGATGCGTACCGGCGTGGCGGGCCTTGCACGAAATGTCCAGTGCACTCTGTCGCGGGGCTGCAGAGCACCACGATCAGTGATTGTCTTTGTAAACAGGGATATACGAAACTTTCTGACGGGTGTAAGATATGCCCGGCAAACACCTACAAGAACACGGTGTCAAACACAGACGGCTGTCTATCATGTGGCGCTGGATATGAGTCGCGCAGTGGGTCCAGGGATATTAGTAAGTGTATCAAATCCATTTCCATTGGCCAGTATGGAAGTGTCTTGCCTTTGTACGTGGCGTTGTTAGGACTCATTTACCTGGAGACGCCCGTGGAGACGGCATGGCTCACGCCGCCGCCGATCGAGCAGGACCACACGATGCTTTGTGTGCTAGAGCCTGGAGGGGTCTCTGTGGACTGTGGACACGGAGTATACACTGATGTGTTTACCGGGACGCCTATATTGTTTAGCATGACACCCAACGTGCTGAATGCGATTGAGCTAGTAGACCAGCAGCAGACGTCGGGACAACTGGGCTTGGCGCGTGCGAGCATTCTGTCGTTCCACACTGCGTCATCTGTAGATGCCACAGACCGCGTGCACATTGTGACGACGCCGTCGTTGGATGTGTCCTTTGCTTTGAAAGACATAGACCTGCACCATATGAAGGGTAGAATCAAGCAGGTTTCGCTATTTCCGCGGCCCGGGTACATGGGACCCGCTCCACCCGGGTTTGTAGAGAAAATCATGGATGGCACAGAGTGGATTCGCGGCATCATCATCAGAAGTGCACTGCGCGTGTATATTGCCAACAACAACCTCGTGAACGTCAACGCCGGCAATGACGTGTATATTGTCTCGTTTATCTCTTCTCGCCATTTGGACACCACAGTTGGTTCGCTGGACTGGCAGTGGATCATTTGTGGGCGCACACATGGCGAAGGCAGCAGATACGATTTTTGCGAGGATGGCCCAGACCCAGACAATCCAGACGAACACAACTCTGTGAATCAATATGTGCTCGACGGCGTCATTGTGCGGCTCAATGGAGCCGACTGTTGCGATTCGTGTTTCGTCGACTACAGTTACATGCAGGATTGCAAACACAAGGCAACCAATCCCAACGGACCGAACATGTATGAAAATGCCATCGAATGGGTCCCATTCCTGACCAAACATCCACCAAGCGACGGCAGTGCTTTCTGGCTGTACACTTTTTTCACCGTCGGTGAATCTGCTGCATGTCTGGAATATAACTGCAACGAGGCAGCTGTGTACCGCAATATGCCGCTGCACCTTGCTGCAGAGCGACAGATAACATGGGGAAATTCAATTGACTTCCTACCCGGCACCTCCTTTACCTACCGGTCACCAATGTCCGAGAGGACCACACAGCTAAATCTCTACTCAAACATCCTTGGGTTCGTAAACATGTTGCCACGACTACAAAATGTCCCATATAATGGCTTGCAGGACTTGCGAACGCTGCCACTCCATGAAATGTTTACAGACCACCAATGCTTTCCGAGCAGTGTGTCGACTCTGACATGCCACCGCGACAACCGCAGTGTTGCCGTTCCTGTTGAGTTTGTTCACGACGTGACGGCGGAGACAACCACCACACACATTCTGCAATACAGGTACGACACCTTTGTGCCCACCGAACAAATCACCTACTGCTGCCAGACGGACGATTTGGACCTCACGTGCCCATTGGAGCAACGGGGAGTATCTTGCAACATGGACGACAATCAATTTGTGCAAGGACGCGACACTGTGCAGCTGGTCAATACCTTTTCGAGTCCCGCGACGCGCACCTGTGTCGCAAGCCTCGGAGGACCAAGTGCAGCATGCAAAGACTTTGATGACTGGGGGCACGACGTGTTTGATGCCAGACAACAGCCTACCGTGTATTTCGAGCGCATCATGTCTCACAATCAGGCCCGGCTGCGCACAGATTTTACGCCCGCCGATGGCATTCACGGCAGTCACATCAACTCAAACACTGCGAACACTTCCAACACGTCCAACACTTCCAGCAGTGCCAACATTTCCGACACTACCAACACTCCCAAAAATGCCAACCCTGTCAAAAATTCCAACACTTCGATCATGTATGAAGCCTCGTATTATTTGCCAATTGTCGATGACGACGACCACAACAGTACAATTGCAACTGCCCCAAACTCGGGTCTAGTGCACTGTCCAAAAAACGTCCAGGAGTACCTCGAATCACTCCGCCTGTGCTCGGACACACCCGACTTATGGGCGAACTTTAAATATAATCGCACTATAGAGGGCGCACACAAGATGGCTCCGTGCAAAACGTATCAGAAAGGCCGCGACAATTTTATATCTCTGCATGCCGCTGAGCTGGAATCTGGCGGACCACTGGAATATAAGACTGTGGTGGCTCTGTATAAAACACCGTCGGGTCGTAATCGTGTTGCCGACCTACAGACAAGCAGCAATTTTGTGCATATAGCGTACACGACTGATACTGTATTATTCCAATCCCTCGCAAAGCGCGTGCACAACGTGACACTCGTGGACACGCAGAAGGATGTCTCGTACAGCCCACTGCGAGAACACCAAGAGTCGGGCCAGCAGCATGCCAACGTGGTAAACGGAATATGCGAAGACGTGTTGTTTGCATGGGTGCATGAGAATGTGCGCCCTTGTAGTGTATCGCCCGACTGGAACCCCAGTGACACCGTAGAACCGCGAAGCACATACACCATTGAGAGACAGCTGCCCTGTTCCCTCACACAGCAATTCGGCACTACTGTGCGACAGGTGTCGTATTTTCGCGAGATTGGTACATCCGACATCTATGCCACGTACGTCAGCACAGTGTCCAGGACGAATTTTGCGTTTGGTTTCAACGTCGTGACCCGCGTGTCTGGACACTTTCAAGAGATCATGCGATCGGGTGACGCATCTGCTGCGCTCTTGTTGTCTGCTGCAGAGTTGTCCAGCAACACTGTCAACAAGGTCCTACTGTACGATTCTGCACTGCGCGGTGAGGAGGACCTGTGGCGACATCTGCGCCATGTGACGACAAACCGATCATGCGACAACATTCTGCGACAGCTGGTATCAATGGACGACCAGCAACAGCAATATCGAGAACTGGCCGGTTTGCTCAAGCGCGACGGGCCGTGCACGCCGGAATTCCAGGGTTTTGACAAGATGCACAGTCCTAGCGCCACGCTTCTGCCGGGTCGGTATCCGAGTGTAGTTGGCGGTGGGTCTGACTGCGTGCTCGTGGTTGGTGCCTCGCAAGAGACAGGACGCGATGCTGTGATGGCAGTCACACGCCAGTATTTGGGCGCCAGCATGATACCCGCCGTAGATTTAGTCCTCGATACTACCAGTGTCGCCTCGTTTGTGGCCCCCACATTCTCAAACAAGTACAGTAGCAGTCTTGTGAGCGCAGATGGATGGCAGGTGTACTTTATTCCGTACAACGCCGACAACTTTGGTGTGCTCGATGTGGCCACCGATATTTTTACAGTGGTCGACATCTCAGCGCAGATTGCGACTGACTCGAAGTACTCTGGGGCAGTATATGGCCAAAACGGCAAAATCTATTGCGTGCCGTTCGACGCGAACAACGTGGGCGTGTTCGACCCGTCCACTGGCACCTTCACCACCATCTCGATTCCACTGACTGTTGGAAAAAAATACTCGCAGGGCATCTTGGCCCCGAGCGGTAATATCTATTTCCTCCCGGCTTGGGACTTGGAGATCGCAATCGGCGAATTCGATCCATCCACGGGCGTTTTGCTGCGACACCATGTGTCCCTCGAGATTGGTGGAAAGTGGGCGGCAGGCTATCTGGCCACAAATGGCAACATTTACTTGCTGCCAAGTTATGGAAGTTTGTTTTTGCTCCATCAAGCCACCATGACAGTGTTCGACACCGTCAGCAAAGAGACGGCTCGTCTGTTTTCCACCCTTTCAGGTACTTTCTTGTCAAGTGGAGATACATACCGAAGCCTGGTGTATCTGAACAATGAACTTTACATGGTTCCGTTCAACGCCAATGTCATTGCCATCTTCAACATCGAGACCCACGTTATGCGCACCATCAGTATCGAACACACGGTCAAACACGGAGAGGCGGGGGGGAAGTACATTGGTGGGGTGCTCGGTCCCAACGGAAAAATATACTTTGCACCACACTACAGCAACACAATTGGCGAGCTGGACATATTCACTCAGACTTTCAGAGTGCACCACCTGCCCGGGAACAGCGCAACCACCAGCACCGCTCGCACTCCCAAGTTTGTGGGTGCAGTGCTGGCCGCCAACGGCACTGTCTACTTGACGCCAGGCAACGCTGCCGGAATCGGCAAATTCCGGATCCCGTACGAGACTGCACCGACACATCTGTACAGCTATGCGGGGCATTATGTGACGCCAGCACTGGTGGCCGGTGCTGTCTCCGGCTACATTCCTCCGGTGGCAGAAGAAGTTTCAAGTAAACCCCCTGTCATCTTCGATTTCGGGGCCAATGCCAACACCACCATTCAGTCCTGGCGGAATTATGCGGTGTTGACGGCGCATTTTACCCAATATATCGACTTCATTCGTGATGGCGGGGTCTGGAGCGGCGATGGACGCGGTTACAACTCGGATTCACCTTTGAGTTTTCGCGCTTTCCTGCGTTACAAGACAAGGGCTGGCTACAACAAACTTGTGGTGCGATTTGCAAATACTGGGGAGTCGG
>Ga0136559_1000410_pt1 | contig 14768 bp, 14 predicted proteins | sample AntRauMeHopE1496_FD_104633 | JGI IMG/M metagenome (GOLD analysis project Ga0136559, IMG submission 104633) | Saline lake microbial communities from Rauer Islands, Antarctica - Metagenome Hop E1 #496 | ecosystem: Environmental > Aquatic > Non-marine Saline and Alkaline > Saline | place... | reverse complement strand
GTACTTTTTCCGATTGCACAACCGCACCCAGAAATGGAATGATATCGGGATGCTTTCCTTTGGATCCTTTTTATAAGAAAATGGAAGAATTTGGGAGATTGAAAGAGTTGAAGGCAGAGGCTGGGCAGTAGGCAGTGGGCAGTAGGCAGTTGCTAACCTTTGAGGTCTCTTTTTGACCTCGAAGGTTTGTTTGTAATCAGTGGCAGTGAGCAAGAGGCAGTAACCAGTCGTCAGTGGAAGTTGGCAGTTGTTGACTTTTGAGATCTCTTTTTGACCTCGAAGGTTTGTTTAGGTATCAGTAACCTGTCGTCAGTGGCAGTTGGCAGTTGTTAACCTTTGAGGTCTCTTTTTGACCTCGAAGGTTTATTTAGGTATCAGTAACCAGTGGGCAGTTGCCGGTGGCAGTTGGCAGTTGTTGACCTTTGAGGTTTCTTTTTTACTTCGAAGGTTTGTTTAGGTATCAGTCGTCAGTGGCAGTCGGCAGTTGTTGACTTTTGAGGTCTCTTTTTGACCTCGAAGGTTTGTTAGTAATCAGTGGGCAGTTGCCAGTGGCAGTTGGCAGTGGCAGTTGGCAGTTGTTGACCTTTGAGGTTTCTTTTTAACCTCGAAGGTTTATATAGGTATCAGTAACCGGTAATCAGTCATCAGTGGTCAGTCGTCAGTGGTCAGCAGCATTTATTAACCTTTGAGGTCTCTTTTTGACCTCGAAGGTTTGGTAGTAATCAGTGAGCAAGAGTCAGTAGGCAGTCGTCAATGCGCAGTGGCAGTTGTTAACCTTTAAGATCTCTTATTGACCTCGAAGGTTTATTTAGGAAAGCACGGACATCGGGCATCAGGCATCTAACATCGGGCATCTAACATCGAGCATTAAACATCGAGCATTCAACAATCATTATTTAAAAAAAATAAAATGAGTAAGGTAGCATTAGTCACCGGCGGAAGTCGTGGAATAGGACTTGGAATAGCCAAAGCGTTGGCCAAAGAGGGATATAACCTAGCAATTAATGGAGTGCGGGAGGAATCTCAAACCATGAGAACGTTGGAGGAACTCCGAACTCTTGGCGTACGTGTGGAATATCTGCAAGGAAATATCGCTTTGAAGAATGATCGTGAAGAAATAATATCGGGTCTACGTCGGAAGTTTGGTAAGATCGATGTCTTGGTCAACAATGCCGGAGTGGCACCTCGAACCCGCTGTGATGTATTTGAAATCTCCGAAGAAGACTACGACGTGCTAATGGATATCAATCAAAAAGGGACTTTTTTCCTCACTCAGGAGATCGCCAAGTGGATGTCAGAGTTGAAGATCTCCAGTCCGCATTCCGAGTTGAGCATTGTGAACATCACCTCGGTTTCGGCGGAGATTGCCTCTGTGATGCGAGGGGCTTATTGCATGTCCAAGTCGGCACTGTCAATGATGTCTACCGTTTTTGCGATTAAAATGGCAGAATTTGGGATTCCGGTATATGAGATTCGACCTGGAGTCATCGAAACAGATATGATCGAGGCGGTCCGTGATACCTATCATCAAAATGTAAAAAACGGGATGACACTGGAACCTCGAATGGGCCAGCCAGAGGATATCGGGAAGGTAGTTGCTGCTTTGGTGCGAGGTGATTTGCCTTACTCCACCGGGCAGATTATTTCGGTCGATGGCGGGATGAATATCAAGCGGATGTAAGATTTCGCTTCTCCCGCAGTATATATTTTGTGAGAAATCTTTTAAAAGTACCGAATCTACTCTAAATTTATAATTGACCAACGGCCATGAAGATACACTTCGTCTGCTATGAAAAGAACTCTAACTCAAGTTAAAAATGCCTCAAAAAGTAATACCTATTTTCAATAAACGTATCTTTTGGGATGTCAATTTTGAAAACCTTGATTACGATAAGAAAGCCAGTTTCATTATTGAGCGGGTATTTGAGCGGGGTGATGTGCCGGATATTCGAAATTGCCGCAGATACTATGGAGACGAAAAAGTAACTGAGGTTTTGCTTAATGCAAAATTTCTTCCAAAAACTCGGATGTACTTGGCAGCAGCTGTAATTGATCGACCTTTAGAAGATTTTAGATGCTACAAACTCAGACAGTCGAACCCGGGACTCTTACCCTATTAGAAAAATTGATGGATATTCCAGAGCTCAGGAGTTTTGGATTGGTTGGAGGAACTGCTCTTTCTCTCAAATTTGGACACCGAATTTCTATAGATCTAGATCTTTTTTCGCACACGGATTTCAATAATCTGGAAATTATTGAGTCCTTGAAAAATCAATTTGGTGATGATTTTGAAGTAGAACAAAAGCCACCTCAATTTGGTATTTTTTGTTTCATCGAAGGAGTAAAAGTAGATATTATCAGATATCCTCATCCGCTGATTCGACCTTTGGAGACCATTGCGGGTATTCGGATGTATTCCAATGAGGATATCATTGCCATGAAAGTTCAAGCTATTTTAGGTCGCGCCAAGAAGAAAGACTTTTGGGATGTGGCAGAATTACTAAAGCACTACAAAGTTAAAGATTTTATAGACTTTCATCAGAAGAAATTCAGTACGCAAAATTCCCTTATTTCTGTACCACAGGCAATTTCCTATTTTTCAGATGCTGAAGAAAGCGAGGATCCAGTCAGTCTTAAGGGCCAGACATGGCCAAAAACTCAAAAATTTATTCAGAAAAAAGTGGCTGAATACCTGCGCTGAATTTGGTTTAAGTCGTCATTTTTCTTTTTGAATTCATCAATCTTCTCAAATCTTAAATTTTGAGAAACAGCTTAGCTACTTTTAAACTGTTTTGAGATCAGAACAAGAAAATTACAATTTTGTATTGAGTTCAAAACAATTTTATGGAGGATCTGTATAATTATCAAAACAACTTACTGAATCAAGTTTCCTTGTATTGGAAAAGATACCTCTATCCGAAACTGGTTCCTCAGGAAAAGCTGTTGGGAATCAAAGGCTTAAGAGGAGTTGGAAAAACTACGCTCCTATTGCAGTATTTGCTTTCTTCGCCTCTGGAGATTCAGCAGAAACTCTATGTCACAGCTGATCATCCATACTTCTATTCTTCAAGTCTTTTTGAGTTGGCAAGTCAATTTTACGCTTATTCAGGTAAGCTTTTGGTTATCGATGAGGTACACAAATACGCCAATTGGTCCAGAGAACTCAAATTGATTTATGACGAATTTTCGGATTTGAAGGTACTATTCACGAGTTCTTCGGCGCTGGATCTGTATCGAGGTGAATCGGATTTGAGTCGTCGTTTGATCACATTAAATCTCGAAGGCTTGTCCTTTAGAGAATACCTGAATTTGACTTCAGGGAAGAATTTTAATAAAGTCAAATTGGAGGATATTCTGGCAAATCACAAAGAGCTAAGCCAAGCGATTACCGCCGACTTTCATCCGCTTCCGGATTTTAAACGCTATTTGAAACAAGGTTACCTCCCGGCAATCGCTCAAGTAGAAGAATCAAGTATGAAAATGCGAACTTTTCAAACGATCAATACCGTCTTGGAAACCGATTTAGCCTTTTCTAAGGAATATTCACCTGCCAATATTGCAAAGATCAAAAAGCTGCTAGGCGTAATTGCGGTGACGGTGCCTTTTGAACCTAATATTTCTAAAATTGCAGAAAAATTGGGAATTGGTAGAAACACCGTTTATGCATTTCTTGCTCATTTGCAGGAGGCTAAAATCCTAAATCTGGCAAATAAGCCAAACAAGGGGATCAGTCACTTTCAAAAACCAGATAAAATCTATTTCGAAAATACCAACTTCACCTTTGCGCTTCAGGAAAATCCAAGCGTAGGCACTATACGAGAAACATTTTTCTTAAATCAGGTGAAAAATAGCGGCCATACGGTCAACCTCAGTACCCAAGGTGATTTCCTTATTGACGAAAGGCGGACCTTTGAAATCGGAGGACCATCCAAAGATAGCGGTCAACTCAAATCTTCGGCAGATGGCTTTTTGGCAATGGACGAGATGGAAATAGGTTTTGCCAAGAAAATCCCACTCTGGCTTTTCGGCTTTTTGTATTAAAACTCACCCCTTTCTTTGCCCCAATCGATAAGCTCTTGGAGATACCTTATTTTGATTTTTGAAGCTGCGGTTGAAGTAGGAAAGATTTTCATAACCTACTCGAAAAGCAATTTCCGCTATCCCCAGACCTGTTTCAGTAAGTAACTTTTGAGCCTCCGCAATTCGGAGTTGCTGGACGTATTGGGTAAATGTCTTTCCCGTCCGCAGTTTGAAAAATCGACAAAATGCCTCCTTACTGAGATTTGCCTTTTCTGCGGCCTGATCCAAACTGATCGCTTGAAATCGATTTTCCAAAAGAAATTGCATGACTTGGTTCATACGAATACCATCTCGTTCGTTGAGATGAGGATTTCCCTGATTTAAGGGAATCAATTCACTACGCTCATTTTCTAAAATTGTGAATAGCCTTATTCCATTTAGAAAACGTTCCAAGCCTTGAAAGCTTGAAAATTGGCTTAAAAGTCCCCTCAATTCATCCAACATCTCGCCTTGGACTTGAAAGCAAGTTCCTGCCATCTCTCGGAATTTTTGCAGGGAGTTCAATTCCTCTACCTCTTGAATGGCCTTCCCCAAAGCCTGAAAGTCAAAAAAAACGGTATTTCCAGCGGCTGTCAAATTACTGCCTAATTCGAAGTATTCGGGATCGCTCCGAAAGACATGTGGCACATTTTCTCCAAGATAAAAGACATCTCCCGGCTGAAATCTCCCCACATGATCCCCACTGAGCAATTGACCTTTTCCCTCCAAAATCAAGGTAAGCTGCAACTGTGGATGCTGATGAAGTTTGTCATAAAAGTGAGCACCCCGATCTTCCTGAAAGCGAATAAACTCTTTTTGGGATTTCGGGATTTGAAAGGAAATAACTTTGGTCATATTTAAAAATGATATCAAATTATTTCTATTCCAATTACTATTCTAAATAATTGGTCAATATCGTATTAGAAAATACTAATCCAGTGGAAGCTTTGGCTCAGAAATGAAGCTAGTTTTGAAATAAAAATATGAACTGGTACGGTGTATTTCCTGCGTTAACATCCAAATTTCATGCAGACGGAAGTCTTGACATGCCTTTATTTTTCAAGAATCTCGACTTCCAACTTGAATCGGGAGTACATGGGTTTATCCTCGGTGGTACGTTGGGCGAAAGCTCCGCACTTTCGCAGGAAGAAAAAATAACACTCACTCAAGAAACAGTGAATTACATCAACGGACGGGTGCCTGTCATCCTGAATATTGCAGAAGGAGCTACTCGCGATGCAATCTTCTGGGCAAATAAAGCCGAGGAACTAGGAGCCTCAGGACTGATGATCCTGCCTCCGATGCGGTATGCCGCAGATGCACGTGAAGTCGTCGCCTATTTCAAAGCCGTTGCCAACTCTACCAAACTCCCGATGATGATCTACAACAATCCGGTGGATTACAAGACTTTGGTCACTATCGACATGTTTGCTGAGCTAGCAGAATGCGAAAATATTCAAGCGATCAAAGAATCTACGCGCGATATCTCCAATGTGACTCGTATGATCAACCGCTTTGGCGATAGATACAAGTTGCTTTGTGGAGTAGACACCTTGGCCATGGAAGAGCTCTTGATGGGTGCATGCGGCTGGGTGGCTGGTTTGGTTTGTGCTTTTCCAAAGGAAACCGTGGCAATATTCAATCTTGTACAAGAAGGAAAGATCGAGGAAGCTCGAGAAATCTATCGATGGTTTTTACCTTTACTTGAGCTTGATATTCATCCAAAATTGGTCCAATACATTAAATTGGCAGAAACTCATTGTGGTATTGGTAGCGAGCATGTTCGTGCGCCACGCTTGACTTTGATCGGAGAGGAACGAGAAAGGGTAGAGCAGATTATTAAGGATGGTATAGCTAAACGACCTGTTTTATAGATTCAAGATATTAGAAACAAGAATCAAGATATTGGTATCAAGTAGGTAGATGTTAGAATCAAGTAACTAGAAGCAAGAAAATGGCATCAAGTAGCCAGATGTTAGTATCAAGATTTCTGTACAATGAACCAAGTCCAAAGTACCAAATAGCAGTAAAAGGATGATCTTGCAAATGATCAGATGGCTAGAGACTAGAATTTAGAACCAAGAAAATAGCACCAACGGTGCGGTTTGATTGTAGAATAGCATCAGCGGTGCGATTTGATTTCGTATTTTTGAAATAGATGCTTTACAGTATTTTGAATAGTCTCTTAAAATGATCCTTTGCGAAGGATTTCTTAAATTCGGCTTCGACCATCAAACATCGGTTATCCAACATCGGACACCAGACATCCAACATCGGGCATCCAACATCGGGCACCTAACATCCAACATTTGACATCACTAAAACTCTTTGAACATATAAACCACAATAAGGCCATGAATCTAGACCAAATTTTCAACTCCGCTCAAGAAGCGTTTTTAAGCTATAAAAATCTTCCAGGGGAACAAAAGGCTGATTTCCTGGAAAGAATAGCCAAAATACTAGAAGAAAATCGAAGCGCTATTGTCCTGATGGCTGTTCGTGAATCTAACCTTGCAGAAGGTAGAATCAATGGCGAATTGGGTCGTACCACTGGTCAAATTAAGCTTTTTGCCAATTTGCTACGTGAAGGAAGCTGGGTTGAAGCAACCATAGATTCCCCAGATCCGAATCGCTCGCCTATGCCAAAGGCAGATATTCGCAGAATGCTGACTCCAGTTGGGCCGGTTGTGGTTTTCGGCGCAAGTAATTTTCCTTTGGCATTTTCGACAGCTGGTGGCGATACGATTTCCGCTTTGGCGGCAGGCTGTCCCGTCGTTTACAAAGGTCATCCTGCTCACCCAGACACCTCAAGATTTGTTGGTAATTGCATTTCACAGGCGCAGCAGAAGTCTGGCCTTCCTCCTGGGATTTTCACCCATGTGGAGGGCGGCGTAAAAATGGGGCAGGATTTGGTCAAGCATCCTTTGGCAAAAGCAGTTGGATTCACCGGATCTTTTGGCGCAGGTAAGTCACTTTTCAATATCGCAGGCAACAGAGATCAACCGATTCCAGTTTATGCAGAAATGGGCTCGGTCAATCCGATCTTCGTTTTCCCGCAGCGATTGGGTAATGAGTTGGTTCCGTTGGCACAAAGTTTTGTCGGGTCCTTGACACTTGGTGCCGGTCAGTTTTGCACCAACCCTGGATTGATATTCGTGCCGAGAACTTTGGCAGAGCGATTTGGAAATGCAATCTCAGACGCGATTCAGGACGTGGCGGCAGCACCGATGCTTCATGAGGGAATCGCTGAGTCTTATTATAAATCACTTACCGAACTTCAGCTTCGCTCCGAATTGGAGTGGGTGAAAGTGCCAGATGCCAAGCATTTGATCAATGCCAGTCCAGCCCTAGCCGAAATCTCTGCTGCCGATTGGATGGCCGATGATTTCTTTCAGGAGGAAGTTTTTGGCTCCTTTGCACTGATGGTGGTGTATGAAAATACAGCCGAACTGATGGCTGTAGCAGACAAACTTCAAGGTCAGCTGACGATCACACTATGGGGAGATCGCACCGAGTTCAATACCCATAAGGAATTGATCAATCTATTGGAAGAAAAGTGTGGACGGATGCTCTTCAAAGGTGTACCCACCGGAGTAGAAGTCGGCTATGCGATGCAGCATGGCGGACCTTTCCCCGCCACAACAGATTCGAAAAGCACCTCAGTGGGTGCGCACGCAATCAAGCGGTTTGCACGGCCGATTGCCTTTCAGGATATGCCAGATGATTTGCTCCCGGATGCGCTAAAAGATGGAAATCCACTTGCTATTATGAGGCAGGTAGATGGGAACTGGGAAAAATAAACAACTCTAGGATATGAAAAAATGGGAAGATATGTTCCACCAATTGGAGTACATCTTCCCTCGCTTAAGTTTCTTGGAGAGTGGAAAAAGCTACTTGGAATTAGGTTGTGGGTAGCAAAGAAGTAGATACATCGGAATTATATGGAAAAATCTGGGTCGAAAAGAATTAACTGATATGATCCGGAAGTTCGCCGTCCATTTTTTTCCACTGTTTGGTCAATAATTTCCTCACTAGGATCTTTACTGATATTCCCACAGCGGCTGTCAAAGCTGCATACATGACGACTTTAGCAAATGAGGCTTCATCAGAATCCGGGTTTTTGGGGGCCGACTCACCTGTAGCTGCCTCATAGCGGTTATCTACAGCGGCTTTCGCCAGTGCGGCAATACCAAGAGAGAGTGCCGTTGATACTACTTCGAAGTTATTCTTTGAAAGTTTCATATTAGTTTTTCAAACAAAACTACAAAAGCTATGCACGAATCAGATTGAGTCGGGGAATCGATTAATAAAGCCACTACCCCAATTGCAGATATCCAAATTTCTTCACCTTATAAAAAGCAGGTTTAACTTTCCAAACCTGTCTAAAAACCCTAAGCCTTGCTTATTATTGTGAAACAGTACCATCATCATGAAAAATACCTTTTCCTGCATTGACGCACATACCTGTGGCAATCCTGTTCGATTAGTTTCAGGCGGAGTTCCCTTTCTGAAAGGAAATACGATGCTTGAAAAACGGCAGTATTTTATGGAAAATTACGATTGGATTCGCACCGGGCTGATGTTTGAGCCACGTGGCCATGATATGATGTCGGGTTCCATGCTTTTCCCGCCGCACGATCCTGAAAATGATTTCGCTGTCCTCTTTATCGAAACTTCCGGTTGCCTCCCCATGTGTGGCCACGGCACCATCGGTACAATTACGATTGCGATCGAAGAGGGTTTGATTCATCCCAAAACTCCGGGATTTCTTAGAATGGAAGCGCCGGCAGGTTTGGTTCTGATCGAATACAAGCAAGAAGGTAATAAGGTCAAATCCGTCAAATTGACGAATGTAAAAAGCTTCTTGGCAGCAGAAAATCTTGAAATCGAATCTGATGAACTCGGAAAACTCACCGTGGATGTAGCCTACGGAGGCAACTTCTATTGCATCGTCGATCCACAGGAAAACTTCCCGGGACTAGAGCATTTCAAAGCTGAGCAATTGATCTCCATGGCTCGAAATCTTCGGGCAAAAATGAACGAACGCTACGACTTTGTGCATCCTGAACAGGATCGAATTCGTGGACTTTCCCATGTACTTTGGACGGGAAAAACGTTGGATCCAAACAGTACCGCCAGAAATGCTGTTTTTTACGGAGACAAAGCCATTGATCGATCTCCTTGCGGCACAGGCACTTCCGCTCGAATGGCGCAGTGGCATGCCAAAGGCTGGTTGAAACCAGGCGATGAATTTATCCATGAGAGTTTTATCGGATCAAAATTCACCGGGAGAATCGAAGAAGTCACCGAGATCGGCGGCAAACCTGCGATCATTCCAAGCATCGAAGGCTGGGCAAAAGTGTATGGGTATAATACCATTATTTTGGACGATGACGATCCGTATGTGCATGGATTTCAAGTGATTTAAGAATCAAGAGCCTAGAGTCAAGAACCAAGGAAGGCCAAACTCCGATTTAAGACAAAACTCTTCAAATCTGAATCTAAAACAAGTCAAAGCATTCGAGATCTAAAAGCTTTCGCATAAAACCCAAAAATTTGGATTAAAGACCTCAAAGGTTAATGAAATCCGATATAGGGGTAACCAAATTATTCTTAATTTACCAATTCAAAGCTTTTAATACGCTATCAATTATTGAATTCAGCTCTAGTTTGAGTCTCAATCAAAAAACTTCCCCATTCAAAGATGAGATCTTTATTTAGCTACATTTTAATCTTCTTTTTTGTGGCTTTTTGGTCGGGGCAACTTGCTGCTTATCAAAGCAGCACTCTTTTTAGCACTGAGGCTCCCATGGAAATAGAATTGGCAACTTCATTGAACGACCTTAGACAGGCTAAGTCCGATACGGTGTTTTTTGAAAGTATACTTCGATTCAAATCAGAAGACGGAAGTTGGGATTCTATCCGAGTGGAATTGAGAGCACGTGGCAATTCGAGAAGAATCCGATGTGACTTTCCTCCGGTACGAATTAAAATTTCTAAAAAAGATTCTGAAAACACCATTTTTGAAGGGGATAAGGCCTTGAAGTTGGTCCTGCCTTGTGAAGATTCGGAACCCTTTAATGACTTGATTGAAAAGGAACTTCTCTGCTATAAATTCTATGAAGAAATCAGCCCTTACTATTTTAATACTAGGCTGGTGAACCTTAAGCTCACAGATACTCGGAGCCGAAAATCCAAAAACTATCAATTGACCGCCTTTTTGATAGAGGATGATGACAAAGCAGCGAAACGGTTCGATGGGAAAATCTCTGATTCGAAACTCGTCCGCCCGAATATTGTAAATGACACGGTTGCCCTGAAGCAAGATTTTTTCTCATTTATGATCGGCAATACAGACTGGTCAAATACTGTTCAGCATAATGTCAAAGTTATGGAGCGAAAAGACACTAAGGTCATCCCTATACCCTATGATTTTGATATGTCGGGATTTGTCAGTGCGCCCTACTCCGTCACCTATGATTACTTACCGATCAAAACAGTTCAGGAAAGGTTGTACCGAGGGATCTGCAGAGATCCAGAACTCGTACAATATGTCAGAGACTATTTTCTGATGAAAGAACAAGCGCTCAATGAAATCCTAGGATCGCTACAGAGTAAGATCCAAAACAGTCAATATAAAATAGCCCGTAATTACATTTCCGAATTCTTTGAAATCATCAAAGATGACCAACAGTTTGAGACTCAAATGTTATCCACGTGTATCCCAAATACCTACTAAGTAGGCTCGAAATTTCTATTATCGCCCCTCCCGAATGCTTCACTCCTTTCGCTTCCATTCTATCCCATGAAACCAACAATCATCATCGGCGGTGGCATCGTCGGACTTTTCTCGGCTTATTTTCTTCATAAAGAAGGAATTGAGGTTATTCTCATGGATCGTACCGATCTTCAGGACAATTGCTCCACGGGCAATGCAGGAATGATTGTTCCCAGTCACATTATTCCGCTAGCTGCTCCAGGAATGATTAGCAAGGGGATTGGTTGGATGTTTTCTTCCAAAAGCCCTTTCTACATTCATCCAAGATTAGACTACAAACTTGCACAGTGGTGTCTCTTATTTTTCAAAGCTGCCAATGAAACTCAAGTCAAAAAAGCGATCCCATTCCTGAAGAATCTCAGTCTCCTCAGCAAAGCTTTATACCAAGAATTTAAAGTTGAGCATCCCGAGTCTTCCATCGCTTTGGTGGAAAAAGGGCTGATGATGGCCTATCAGACAGATGCCTTGGAAAAAGAGGAAATTGCATTTGCCCACTTGGCTCGAAAGCATGGTTTGGAAGCCGAAATCCTAACTCCCGCTGATATCCGAAAAGTAGAACCTAATCTGGAAGTCAAAGCCAGAGGAGCAGTACTTTTTCCGGGGGATGCGCACTTGGATCCCGGAGCTCTATATAGCTTTTTGAAAAAATATTTAGAAGAAAAAGGGGTAAAATTCTTGGTCCATACACAGGTTTTAGATTTTGAAAAGTCTGGTGGAAAGGTCACTGGAGTAGTGACTGACAAAGGTAAAATGGAGGCTGAAAAAATACTGCTTTGCGGAGGTTCTTGGTCTGCCGAGCTCGCCAAAATGCTGGATTTTTCGCTACCCATGATGGGAGGAAAAGGCTATTCTTTTACCCAGGAAAACAATCCAGAAATCAAACAGGCCACTATTCTCACGGAGATGAAAGTGGCCGTAAGTCCATACGGCGAAACCGTCCGCTTTGGCGGAACGATGGAAATCGCCGGCACTAATCAGTCCATCAATCTAAATCGGGTGAAAGGAATCTATGAATCCATCAACCGATTTTATCCAGAATTCGAAGCCAAATTTCCTCAGGAAAATCGAATCTGGAAAGGTTTGCGTCCCTGCTCCCCAGACGGTTTGCCTTATATCGGTTTGGCTCCCGGATACAGCAATGTCCTGGTCGGCAGTGGTCACTCGATGATGGGAATATCTTTGGCACCCGCCACCGGAAAAATCTTGGCAGAATTGCATCAGCAAAGGGCTACCGCTATGGAAATCCAGGGATTTGAAGTGGGGAGGTTTGATTGATTTACTTGATGCAATAACGGTTTAACGTGTTTTGAAAAGGGGAAAAGATGGAATTTCAAGATCCCTTTCAACCTTTAAGTATAACCACCATTTTATCAAAACCCTTTTTGATTTCCGTAAACTGTCGGTCTTTGGAAGCTTCCCACGACTCTTTTGAAATTGATGTCGCAACTTCAAACTGATCATAGATTTCCGTGAATTCTACTGATCGTTGATTTCCCTCTACTCCCCAAGTCGCCAAATAAGCATCCAACTTTTCCACTTTAAGACCGACATGCGCCACGCAGTAACTTAAGGCTGTAATTGCGCCATGCAAACTCGTCCCGACATAACACTTCGAATTTGCGATCAAATACATAATATCCCAGATATTGTCTGCGTCGAAATAGGTGAATGGACTTTTCATTAATGATCCTATCTCCTGCAAAGCCTCATGATCATCATGATTCAACGCCTTCCCAATGGGACAGAGACAGATTTTAGTATTTCTCTTCTGAAAAATCTCATCGAGTCCACTGGCAATAGAGTCCGTGTGTCCACGTGTAGTTTTTTTGTTTATCTGAGCGAAGACGTAATTTCCTTTGTTTTTATCGACATAATCTGCCACCTCTGATGTGACTCTTTCTCTTAAAAAATCCAAGGGATAAAACGCTGACATCAAAATGGCAGAGTCAGGGAAAAGATCAGCTTTTACTTGGATTTTCTCCAGATTATCGATCGTAATTTGATCCCGAACGGCGAAATAATCTGCATTTTGAAGCTTTCCCTTAAAGAAATGGTATTTCTCAAAAACAGCAGGACTAAGCCCACTTCCCCCAAGTGAATTCAAGATCACAGATTGAACGCCCACAAAGTCAGTCTTATCGAATACAAATGGCAAAGTGGTTTTCCCTTTTAAGATTTTTCGGGTCAAAGCATTCAGATCAATAACCTTATTGATCTTGACATGACGCTTATTTATTTTTTGGAAAAGCGGATTCAGTGCCGCATAAAGTGAGTTCCAAGTTACGCCCAAGGCTTCTCCGCCGGCAATGATGACGTGCACAGGTCGATTTGGATCGCTACATCGTTTATAAAAATCCTGAAGTCCTTTTGTGGGAAGCCCTCCTACGGCTGAAAGATCACTTTCCACCAGCCCAAAGTATTCAAATTCAAATCCTGCCATGTAAGTGCTTAATTGGCGTTCAATTACCAAAGGAAAAAGTAAATCTCCATAGTTGTACCGATCAAAAGCCCCTATAATTAAAATGGTGGTCATAAATTAAATGTTTTCAGTTGCTGTTAATCTGCCAAAAAATCGTTTCTACAAAGATTTAGCTGTGATCTTGGATGTATCTTTCAAAGAAAGTTGGAATCGGTACTTCTATAGTGCGGTACCTTGCAAAAAGGATACTTGATTTAAAATTGTATGATTATTCGCTTAATGCCAGTAGTCAGAGAAAAGCAAAATATAATTGGTATGATCACTACAGCCTGGAGATAGGGTGGCGTTTCGGCCTGCCTCGCTGGCGGGTCTTCCCTGCCTACCAGCAGGCAGGCGTCCCAAAGCAAAAAAATATGGATATTGGTGCAATTGCGGATATACATATAAAATCGAGTAAAAATACCGCCAAGGAACTATTTTTGATCAGGAAAAAGAAAATTCACAAGAAAATATTCACAAGACTATTTTGAATACCAAGCCAGTAGCTGCACATCGGATTTTTTCAGGCTCGATCTGGGGTATTTTAGCCAAAATTCTGGACGCTGGCGCCAAATTCATCACTATTCCGCTTTTAGTTGGATATTATGGCAAAGCCGACTACGGCCTGATAGCGCTGGTTTTTTCGCTAAATGCCTATCTACGCTTGATGGATTTGGGGATGAATGTGGGTTCGGTTCGGTTTTTTTCGATGTGGGAGGCAAAGGCCGACTGGGAAAGCATTGGAAAAGCATCAAGATCAAGTATGATTTTTTATGGTGCCATCGGTCTGGTCAATTCTGTGATTTTCATAATCATGGCAAACTATGGTCAGGCAATCTTTAATCTGAAACCCGATCAGATTCCTACCTATAGGATCATGATGTACATCCTTTCGGCAAGTACTGTACTCAACTGGCTTTCTAACATTATTATTCAGCTGCTCAGTGCACGGGGTGAGCTTGGCTATGTGAATCGAGTGACGATCATTAGTAGTATTTTGAATTTTGCAGTGGCACTCGCCGCCATCAATTTTGGTTGGTCTCTGCCGCTTTATTTTCTCTTTTTCACCATTTCCACACTTATCCCCATTCCGCTTAATATTCTCCGATTAAAAGTTTTTCCATTGTCTTTAGCAAAATTACTTTTACCAAAATGGGACGGAAAGATTTTCAGGGAGATCATTGGGTACAGTTCAGCCATATTTCTTATGGGACTTTTCCAGCTTACCGCCAATGAACTCAGGCCCATCTTGCTGGCCAGATATGCCTCCGGAATTGATGTCCTGACAGACTATCGGGTGATCCAAACGATTGCGATGTTGATTATTTCCTTTGGGACGATATTTCTTCAAGTGCTATTACCCGCAGCCTCAAAAGTTTACCAAGAGCAAAATTATCCGAAAATGGAGCGGATGGTTTTACAAGCCACTCGGTATATTACTATATTCTTGAGCTTCATTGTATTTCTGCTGAT
>Ga0136559_1000406_pt1 | contig 14815 bp, 12 predicted proteins | sample AntRauMeHopE1496_FD_104633 | JGI IMG/M metagenome (GOLD analysis project Ga0136559, IMG submission 104633) | Saline lake microbial communities from Rauer Islands, Antarctica - Metagenome Hop E1 #496 | ecosystem: Environmental > Aquatic > Non-marine Saline and Alkaline > Saline | place... | reverse complement strand
TAATGATTCATAAACAAACAAAAGATGAAAAAGGAGAATATTACTATCAAGAATCATTTAAAATACTTGGTGTGTAAAATTGCTGACCTCTAACACAAACAAAGCCTCCCAGAATGTTCTGAGAGGCTTTTAAGTTGTGGAGCTGGTGAGATTCGAACTCACGTCCAGATAAGGAAACAACGTACCGTCTACATGCTTAGTTACCTGTTGGGTTTTCGATCGAAATATGCTGGGTAACACACCTAGTTTCGACTTAGCTACTAAATCTTAAGCCTGCATAATAGCATCACAAGCAGCATTCCGATCAAGTCGACACCTCAGATCCACCCGGATCAGACAACAGGCGGTGAGATGTGGCCGGGGAATTACTCTCGTAACTCAACCCTTCAAGCTTTCTTTCCTGTTAAGGTAAGATTAGGCAGCCATAGCGTAAGAATCTTCGCCATTTATGGTTCGTATGAATCTTTTAAGGCCGTACATACTCCAGCCTGCATGCGAGCCCGATTTTTACACTTACTGTCGATACCGGTCAGCCCCATTTGAGATAGGATGACAAAAGTACGCGTTTTTTGGTTCCTTCGCTCACTACTTTGTGCAGTAAATATTTTCTGAAAACATCAAATTTTCATTTCCTTGTTTCTCAGTTGCTTACTCAATAATTTATGAGAATAGTCTCCAAAGCCCTCCCCGAAATAGGAGTTTTTTATATCTTGCAGCGATGGAAAATTTCGTCGTTTCGGCAAGGAAATATAGACCCGCGGACTTCAAAAGTGTCGTGGGACAAAAGCATATCACCACTACGCTTCAGAATGCGATCAAAAACAAGCACTTAGCGCAAGCGTTCCTGTTTTGCGGTCCACGAGGCGTGGGCAAAACTACCTGTGCCAGAATCCTGGCCAAGACGATCAACTGCGAAAATCTACAGCCGGATTCCGAAGCCTGCGGCAAATGCAGCTCTTGCGTTTCCTTCCAAAACAACAGCTCTTTCAATATCTATGAGCTGGATGCAGCATCCAACAACTCAGTAGATGACATTCGTAATCTGGTGGAGCAAGTTCGCTACGCACCCCAAAAGGGAGATTACAAAGTATATATTATTGATGAGGTGCACATGCTCTCCACGAATGCATTCAATGCATTTCTAAAGACGCTTGAAGAGCCGCCTAAGTATGCCATTTTTATCTTGGCAACGACAGAAAAGCATAAAATTCTGCCTACCATTCTATCCCGTTGCCAGATTTTTGACTTCAATCGAATTCAGGTAAAGGATATTGCCAATCATTTGGAGGAAATAGCTCAGAAAGAGCAGGTAGATTATGAGGAAGAAGCGCTTCGCCTGATTGCTGCCAAAGCCGATGGAGCTTTACGGGATGCACTTTCGATTTTTGATTTGATAGTGACTTATTCCGCTGGGAAAAAAGTCACCTACCAAGCGACGATTGACAATCTTCATATCCTCGATTACGATTATTATTTCAGAGTCGTGGACAGTTTTCTTAAAGAAGATATGTCCACAGTTCTGCTGACTTTTGATGAGATATTGAAGAAAGGGTTTGATGGGCACAACTTCATCGTAGGATTGTGTGAGCATTTCCGGGATCTCTTGGTATCCAAAGATCCTGCAACCATCGAGTTGATTGAAGTGTCTGAATCGACCAAGAAAAAGTATCTGGAGCAATGTCAATCTGCCTCTGTTTCATTTTTGCTTTCGGCATTGAATATCGCCAATCAGTGCGATATCAACTACAAGACAAGCAAAAACCAGCGACTGCATGTGGAACTTGCCCTGATGAAAATCTCCAAGCTTTCTCAGGCATTTCGCCTGGCGATGATCGCTACCGAAGACACAAAAAAAAAAGTCTGAGTGAGGAGAATACTCCAGCAGCTCCCACTCCCGAGATTGAAGTAGCAGAAGCTCCTGCCAAAACAGCAAGTCCACTCCAAAGGACGATTTCCATTCCGAAGAATATCCTACATACCAAAAAACTAATGGAGGAAAAAAGGTCGGAGGCGGATACTTTGATCCTCGGAGCACCCGAGCAAAAAGTGGAGGTTGTCGAAATACAGTCGGACAAGATTCTCACCCAAGAACTTTTATATCAATCGCTCCCCGAGATCTTAGCTCATTTCAAGGCTCAGGACAAGAATATGGAGCTGGCAATCCTTCAGACCATCCATGTCCAAGATAGCAAAGCGATACTGTACGTATCTGGACATGTGCAGGATGAACTGGCGCAAAAAATGCGAGCTGAACTGATCAATGTGATCCGGGAAAAGACTGGGGTGGGCGGATGCAAGATTGTGATCGAGTCACGGGATGATCTCGAATCCAACGCAAAGGTGTATTACACCGATTCGGATAAGCTTCAGCGATTGAAAGAACTTCACCCGGCGCTCGCTGATTTTCAAAAACGGTTTGGATTGGAAACTGACTTTTAAAAATCGAGAGAAATACCAAAATTAATTAAGTTCTGGAGTTGGACCGCTTGCCGCGAGCTCCCATCGTCTTGTCGGATAAAAACCTCCTCATCGTAAATGATGATGGTTTCGATGCGGGTCGAAATGAATCGATTGACTTTCATTCGGATGATGGAGTTGAAGTTCACTACCATATTACCAAAACTCTCATAGTTGGAGAAAAGGTTGATGTCGGATCTCCAACTTATATTTTCCATCAGCCGAATGTCTGTGACTGTTGCACCAATAGATACTCCCGCTTCGGCGCGGACATTCTCTCCGGGGTCTACTCCAAATGCGCCAACCTGACTCAGCGAATCATCCATCACAATCGTAAATCTGCCTGTGAATGGGGAAAGAATCAAAGAAAGCTTGCTGTTGTCTTTGTAGGTTTTCCGATAGTTCAGACCTGTGGAGGATTGTATATATCCGGGCGACAGCAAATCCGAAATCTTAGTTCTGATCTCCAAATCACTTCCGGAAGGTCGGGAATACTTGTGTCCTGCGAGGAGCTGCGTTCTGGCATCCAACTGCGTCGAGAGGTAGAAAAATTCCGAAAGGTTACGCCCATAATTGCTGACAAACTGAAAGTTGTCATTGGTTTTTCGGGTTTCAAAGTTTCGATTCCCTTGACGGTTAAATCCCAGGTTGATATTTAGCTGCGTATCCCAGATTTTATTATCTTTTTTATAATTGGCAAAAAGCAAGAGCCCGGAGTTCAAGGCAAAAGTACTTGCTCCACCAGCAGCCCAATTGGAAAGCGTCACCTGTTGTATATTCAGATTGTAGTTTCCACCGGTTTTCCAGAAAATTTCTTTGGCGGGCTCATCAATTAGGAGTGAATCCCCAAGCATGAGTAGCGTATCTCCATTGATCAAGACGGTATCTGGTGTGATCATTCGATCTTGTGCCATGCTTATTTGACATAAGAAAAACAGAATCAGCCCAAAAAAGAAAGAATAGGTATACATCCAAAAGTAATTTGGGATAATGAAAGTCAGGGCTTAAAGATAACCAATTTCTGCCCTACCGAGATGATGTTTTGGCTTCCAATTTTGTTCCAGTTTTTGAGTTGGTCTATGGTCACGCCGTATTTTTTACTTATTGCAAATACCGTTTCACCCGCAGATACCGTGTGTGTTAGCTGATTAGTCGCTGTATTTGAGCTCGCTACTGTCGGCTTTGCAATCACTGTTTCGACACGCTCGGGAGTTTGGGCTACCACTGTGTTCTGAATTTTTGGGGAGGCCACAGGTACAATTTGGATTTCTTCGCCTCGTTTTCTCGCATCTTGCAGATTCAGCACCATGCCAGCCTTCAATTCATTATCCCGGCGGATTCTGTTTTTGGATTTTAGCGAAGACAGCTTAATTCCATATTTTTGAGAAATACTCCAAAGCGTCTCGCCCGATTGTACAATATGTGCTTCTACCTCTGCTTTTGACTTTTTCCTTTCGGTGTAGTAGTATTTTCCAGCTTCAATAGGAGCCTCTTCCTCCAGATCATTCAGTCTTCGGAATTTCTTTTCTTTGATCCCAATTTGATCGGTAAATCTTCCTTGCGTGGTGGATTGAGCTGCCTGCACACCATCTAGCTCATTCACCGTAATTTGATCGGTCTGGGAAGCTTTTGTGGTATTGCCTGATACTCTCGGATAGGAATTAGCCTGCTTGTAGGTAGGACTGTTCTTGGTTGGAGTTGCGTTTTGTTTTTTTGGAGCGACTGTTTCGGTGACTACTGCCTGCTTAATGGGAAGGCCGCCTTGTTTAATATACACCACAGGATAACTTTTGTCGCCGGGAATTCTACCGTTTTTTGCCCAGGTATTGTATTCCTTCAGGTGACTTTCGGTTACGCCGTATTTCTTTGAGAGGGCCGATAGGGTGGTGGGGCCCTGCACTTTTACTTCAACCAGCTGCTGTGGTGAATTACTCACGAAAACTCCGATTTGATCCTGAAAAGCAATCTTATGCGACAGGAATTTCTTGAAGTACCAATGGCTGTTACGGTCGATGTCAACGACTCGTTTCCCGTTGTGTTGGTTGCCAAAATATGCTTTGGCGCCACCCAAACCCATTTGATAGGAGACAAGCGCACACATCCAGTTGTCAAAAGTTTTATTGTGTTTTTGAAGATAAAGTGCGGCACCTCGGGTAGATGAGACAATGTTTTGTCGCTCATCGATTTGATTGTCCACCCTTAGAAATACCTCCTCGGCTGTTCCTTGTTTAAACTGCCAAAAACCCACTGCATTGGACGTAGAGACCGCATTGCCTATAAGACTGCTCTCCTGAATCACCAGATACTTGAAGTCCAAAGGTACACCCGCAGCCTGAAGTTCTCGCTCGATAAGTGGCATATAGAGATTAACACGCTCTTGCTTGACCTTGAAATACGTTGGGTTCCGATATTGCGCATCCACGTCAAGTTGGATCTCTCTTCGGGCTTGAGGATTGATGCGGACGATCAAATCTGCAAACTCGATCTCAGCAGGTACCTGTGGTATCTGTGCAAAAGCAGTCGAAATAAGTAATAAGTTGAGTATGAAAAGGGTAACTATCGGTCGGGTTGATTTCATTTGAAAAAGGCTTTCGCGTACAGTTTAGGCATTTTTAGCAAAAATGATTCCCTTTTTCGTTGACTTGGATTTTTCTTGCCATCATCACTCCGTCACGGATCGGCAGGAGTACATTTTCCACCCTTGGATCTGCGGCTATTTTAGCATTGAAATCAAGAATTGCCTGCGTGTCTTTGTCAATTTTTTGACCCTCTTCGACAAGGATTTTGCCCGACCAAAGCACATTGTCCGCTAGGATTATTCCGCCTGTACTCACCTTGTCAATCACCAGATCGAAGTAGCGATGGTAGTTGGATTTGTCCGCATCGATGAAGACCATATCAAACGGTCCGTCCAATTCAGGGATAAGTTTCAGTGCATTTCCAAGTCGATAATCAATCTGATCGGCAAGTCCACTTGCTTCAAAAAAGCCCCTTACCATCATTTCCAGCTCGTCATTGATGTCCAGCGTAATCAATTTTCCATTCTTGGAAAGTCCTCTTGCCATGCAGATCCCCGAATATCCAGTGTAGGTACCAATCTCCAGGATGGTTTTGGGATTTTGCATTTTGGTAAATATTTCAAGCATTTTGCCTTGGAGATGCCCCGAAATCATTCTTGGCATCAGTACTTTGGCGCGAGTTTCACGGGTGATTCTCAGTAGCAAATCGTCTTCTACCGTGGTGTGATTTTCACAATAGGCCAGAAGTGCCGGATCTATAAATTCCATATCAGGTAGGCTTATAGGTTAAAAAAGTCAAGTCAGCAGGATTGAAGATTTCATTTGCGATCTCCATGATATCGGCGGCCGATGTGGATCTGATTTGATGGAAGATCGATTCCAGCGAGTCTACTTTATGATGATCCAGCAAGCTTTTGCCATAGACCAGCATCAGTCCGGCGTAGTTTTCTTCGGCCATTGCCATCTGTCCGATCGCCTGCTCTTTGGCCATGTGAAGCTGTACTTTTCCCAATTTGACATTTTGTAGTTTCCGCATTTCACTTAAAACAAGATTCTTGGCTTTTTTCAACGTTTTACTTTCAGTGCCAAAATAAATCCCAAAGAATCCTGTATCAGAAAAAGCCTGATAACTGGACTCAATGCTATAGACCAACCCGTGTTTTTCGCGAAGCATCAGATTGAGTCGGCTGTTCATACTCGGTCCGCCAAGTACGTTATTGAGCAAAAATAATTTGTAGCGATTCGAATCATACTGCGAAAATGCCGGTCTTCCGATTGCGCAAAGCGACTGAGTCACATCTCGGGTTACGGTTTGGTCTTTTGGCAGATAGTGTTGGAATTCGCTTCGCACATAGAGACTTCTTTTCGTTTGAATGCTTTCCAATGGACCTTCGATTGTTTTCAGGACATTTTTGAAAGAAATATTGCCCACTACCGAGAAAATAATCTGGGAGGTATCCAAGTGGGTGGATATAAAATCAAAAAAGTCCCGCTGCGTAAAACTGGCAACCGTCGCTTCTGTCCCTAGAATATTTCTTCCCAGTGCATGATTTTCAAAAACCAATTCATCCAACTCATCCTGAATCGAATCATCCGGAGAATCCCGATACATGGCCATTTCCTCCAAAATCACCTGTCGCTCGTTTTCGATTTGCTTTTCCGGAAAAGTGCTGTTGAACGTGATGTCGAACAGGAGTTCGGCCGCCTTGGGATAATGCTCCTTCAAGGTGGAGGCGTAGAAGCAAATCTTTTCCTTGGTGGTGTAGGCATTCAGTTCACCGCCGAGGGATTCCAATCGGTTGAGAATGTGAAAGGTTTTCCGCTTTTTTGTGCCTTTGAAGGCCATATGCTCCCAAAAATGAGCCAAGCCTTCCTGTTCGCGCGTCTCGTCCCTACTGCCTATGTTTAGGATAAATCCACAATGCACCAGGCGTGTATGGGAAACTTCCTGATGGATGATGCGGATTCCGTTACTTAATTCTTTTATGTTTAAATTCATGCGTTATTCACCTCTTTCGGCAAGATACAAAGTAAAGCATCTCGTTGGTTTTAGAATACATAAACCTCGCATTTGAGCCGAATTTTGGTAATCTCTCTGCCGAAAGATTAATTTTGATCCATGAAATAGATTCCACTATCGAAAGCACTCTATCAAATCAACCGAAGTAAGTTTGCAATAAAGCTAAAGGCTGATAGCGTAGCGGTTTTCCATTCCAATGATCTTATGCCCACCAACGCAGATGGGACGATGAAATTTCGCAAAAATAACGATCTACTCTAGTTTACCGGAATCGATCAGGGAGTCACTATTCTGACGCTTGCTCCGGATTGTCCGATACCGCCGATGCGTTAAGTGTGTAATTAAAAATATTTTATTTTTCACGAAAAATTATAATTACAGGGTTATCACCTTCCTTAGAATTAAACATTTTTTGATCCTTCTCAAGTAATATACTTTCTGTGGGTAAAGAAATATAACCTCTCCCATCACCAAAAGAGCCTATACTCATTTCTTCATCTATTGATATTACGGTCTCTACATTGCGATATTTTAATTTAATTTTATTACCAGAAACTAAGCTTTTATCTGTTTTATTATATACTGAAATGAATGACTTTCCAGAGTTGAAAAAACTATAAGTTAAGAAATTATTTGATTGGAAGACATTTCCAATATTAAAAGATTTATCTGTTGTATTAATATATCGAAACACATCTACGATTGTGGAATACTCCCTTTTAGTTAAATCATCTTTTGATACTTTTTTATTTCCAAAATCTATATAATATTCTATTTTAGGTATCCCGCTTTCATCAATATGATAAATTGTATCGTTAAATGAATTGATAAAATTAAACCCTCCTTTATCTGACTTTGAAAAGTAATCGTTTCTACCTACATGTAAGTATTTAGATTTTTCTTCTTCAAATGGAAGAAATGATTCTTCTAAAGAGTAACCTGTAGCTAAATTTTCTCCGGAAAATTTTATTAAAGAATTAGGTTTATCTGTGACCATCATATAGCCGGCTGTTCCAAGTAATCCATCAGTAATTTTCTCAATTCCAAAAAACGGGTATTGCAATTTATAATTTAGCTCAAAGTTAAAATCGTAATCATATTGGAGTATATTTCGTTTGTTAGAATCATAAATCCAAATGCGTTTCTCTTCTTTTAATAGAATTATATCCGTCAGGTTTTTAAATTCATTAGGCCCATCCTTACCTCGTTCAATTTTTGAAATAAAATTCCCTTCTTTATCAAATTTGTATACTGCTCCTCCTCCCTTTATAAATAAATAATCATCAGCAACAATCTTATGCACAAAATCAATAATTGAAGTGTCATTTGATTCCAAATATATTAATTCACTTATTTCAAAATAATTATCGAACTCAATAATGTCATTTAAAGAGGGAGTAGTTTGTGAGATTTTGATGTAGTCACTTTGTTCTTTTTCATTAGTCTTACATCCGAATACTACAACGGCAATTAAAAGTAGGGTATTTAGCTTCATATTTTTTTATTTTGAATATTCACAATTTGATATCTATAGGTTAAGTGCTGAATTGCTTAATTGTTGGCGTTTTTATTATGTAGCCCCCATTTTCGGTTTTAGTATATTTATTTTGGACACAAGCCATCATTTTACAAGGAATCAATATATGTGTCAGAAACAACACATAACATAGGTAATTAGGTGGGTTTAAAATTAGGGATATAAATGATCCAATTAATAATTTTACTTCCTCGTAAGGTTGACAAGCAAAGAGACTCTTATTTTGTAAATTTAATATACAGTAGCTTAATGATCTTTATAATCTGTATCAATACAATAATATCCGGTACCAGAAGAGTTTCCCCATTATGGCCACATGGTGGGTAAGGTTATGGGACTGACTTTTGCTCAACGACTACCGAAATAGTCAAGCCCAAAATTGATTATTCGAACCATATTACAAGGACAAGTTGATTCTAAGGCATGCTAAGAGAGTAAACCTAAGGATTAGTAAGAGTATTTTTAGTTTTTTCCTCGTTATTTATTGAATTTAGTAAATTACTTTTTAAAACTAGTTTTTTATTTTTCGTTTCCAAATCCTTTCTCAAGAAATATTTTTTGGTGATAAAATCCATTTACTCTTGAGATCTAAAACAAGTAGAAGAAACCTAGTCTATCATGAGCCTGTATTGTTTTTAATCGTTTGGATAGAGAAGGTAACCGTTTTGTAAACGCTCCATACATCATCAAAAGACAGCAAAATTCATCTAAGTCTTTTCAAGCTTTTTCGAAGTAAGGAAGTGACCCCTAGGTAATTAGTTTACGTTGCACGAATCCGTAAGAATTAATCGTGAATTAGTTCAAGAATAAATTTTTCTTTTCCTTTCTCAAAAAATTTTTACGATTGGCTGCATCTGTTTGCCGATTAGGAAGTAGGGTAATTAGAAATTTTCCTATTGTCATTCTGATTGCAGGCCTTTTTTATCGTAGTTGATATCTTAATGAAATCAGCGGCAGTGGAAGCCAAATATTTTCCATGTAGTTCGAGTTAGTTGTAGCCTGAAATCATGATTTTGAATTTAGGAGTACGACGTTTTCTACATGATATGCTGTTGATGTATGTCCGCTGACAATATTTTTATCGTGCTAAATTCTTCGTCCAAAAGAGCCGCATCTTATGCTTTTAAAGTAGGATTGCAGGAAGCATACATAATATATGGAGGATTCCGCATGAGGATCATTTGCAGGATTTTCTCATATTCCTGCACGTGGAGGATCGTTGATGTATCATATCAAGCTCAGCATAAGTTGCGATAAATTCCTCGTTTAGCACCTTTTCGGTAAGATACAAAAGTAAGCATCTCGTTAGTTATAGAATGCATAATCCTCTTATTTACACCAACATTCCGCCGGAAAGATATATTTTTGATATTTTTCAGCTATAGCTTGTAGCTAATGAAGAGCAGAATACAATTCAAGTTGAATCAGAAATAGGGTGGTTCTACTTGACTTACTGTGTTGGATTTTCCGTCTTCCGTCAGGCAGGCGTCAAGAAAAGCTAATACCACTGGCGCAATTGCAGATAATCATATTAAATTTAGTCTATGAAATACACTCCACTATCGAAATCACTCTATCAAACCAACCGAAGTAAGTTTACAGCAAAGCTAAAGGCTGATAGCGTGGCGGTTTTTCATTCCAACGACCTCATGCCCACCAATGCAGATGGGACGATGAAATTTCGCCAAAGTAATGACCTGCTTTACCTTACCGGAATAGATCAGGAGGAGACAGTCCTGTTGCTTGCTCCGGATTGTCCAATACCGGCGATGCGTGAAGTGCTTTTTCTGAAAGAAACGAATGAACATATCGCAATCTGGGAAGGTCACAAATACACCAAGGAAGAAGCCGAGAATGCTTCTGGGATTCAGAATATCAAGTGGCTGTCAAATTTTGATCAGGTATTCACCACGGTCATGGCGCTGTCCAAAAATATATACCTGAATACCAATGAGCACTTGAGAGCGGGCGTACAGGTAGAGACCCGCGATGGACGATTTATCAAAATTTGTAAAAATAGCTTTCCACTTCATGAATACGAGCGTGCAGCACCGATCATGCATGCCTTGCGTGCAGTGAAAGAAAAAGAGGAAATCGATCAGCTTCAGATCGCTTGCGATATTACTGAAAAAGGATTTAGAAGAATCTTACCTTTTGTCAAACCGGGTATTACCGAGTATGAAATCGAAGCTGAATACCTACATGAGTTTGTACGAAATCGGAGCAATGGATTTGCCTATGAGCCGATTATTGCTTCGGGAGCTTCGGCCTGTGTGCTGCATTATTTGGATAATAACAAAGCCTGCTTGGACGGCGAACTGTTGCTGATGGATGTAGGAGCGGAGTATGGCAACTACAATGCGGATATGACACGAACCATTCCGGTAAACGGGCGATTTACGCCGCGGCAACGTAGGGTCTACGATGCGGTTTTACGGGTTAAAAATCAAGCTTCTGCAATGCTGACTCCAGGGGTAACAATCCAAGACTATCACAAAGAAGTAGGACTGATCATGCAAAGTGAGTTGGTCGGACTGGGATTGATTGATCAGACGGATATCAAAAATCAAGATCCGGATCAGCCGGCATATAAGAAATATTTCATGCATGGGACTTCACATCATTTAGGATTGGATGTTCATGATGTGGGAACGATGCATTTTCCTATACAAGCGGGAATGGTATTTACCGTGGAGCCAGGAATCTATATCCCAGCTGAAGGGTTTGGAGTACGATTGGAAAACGATATTGTAATTCTGGAAAATGGGTATTTCGATCTGATGGGGAATATACCAGTTGAGGCAGAAGAGATTGAGGAATTGATGAATAGTTGATTTTCCATTTGCGTTAATCACAAAAAAGCCCTTTCGAAATCAATTGAAAGGGCTTTTTGGTTATTTTTGAATAGGTGTAAACTCAAGCAATTCAAAGGTTAATTTATCTTCTTGATTTTTAGGATTCAAAGGGTGGTTGATCGAAATGTACAAGCCTTTTTCAGTAATAAAATAGTCAAAGGGATGATATTGATTCGCTTCAAAAGGAGTCTCAGAAATCAAATTTAAATCGCTATCAAAAACCTGAATCGAAAATGGTCCAGAATGATTCCGCATATCTGAAGGAGGAACCGATTCATCTTGCTCGAAATCATGAAAAGCGAATCGAATAAAAACATTCCGATAGGTGTCAAATGCTAAACTTTCATAATGGGGACTATAATAAGAGTATTTTCTAAAATTTAATCCGTCACCTTGCACTGGGAAAAGCGGTAACGATTGGGGTAAAAACTCACTCTTGCCATCTTTTGATTGGATCGTATCTCCAGGCTCAGCACTAAAAAAAAGCCGATGATCTCCAAACATAGAATACACGTACTTGCCTGCTCCTTTGGCAATAGATGCTTCGAAAAGCTTTAAGCCTTCAGGCATGTAATCCTTCGGAAATTTAAAATCTAAAAATCTACTCTTTCCTGATTTCAAATCGATTTCATAGATCAATTCTTTGCTTTGAAGCTCTTCTTGGGTCATTTTTTGAATTGGACCATAAAAATGAGTTTTTACAAGCATTTTTTCTACTTTGAGAATAGGTGGACTGGTGAAATAGGCATTGTGAACAAATGCAGGACTGTACATATCAGGCGACTCATAGTTGATTCGATTAATGATCCTGCCTGAGGTATCTATTACTGTGATTTCCGGCTCAAGTTGATTGAAAAGAAAAATACTATCCAACGAATGAACATAGATTCCCATAATATCTAACACTCCAGATGGACCTTCATAATCAAATTTTAGATCCTTGATTTTTGCTTTTTTATTCAAATCATAAATCTGAATGCCATTTGTTGTCCAATTCAAATTAAAAAGAAGTGATTCCTCTGGGAAAAAAGAAAGTCCATCGCTAATGTTAGCGGTACTATCATCTAGGGGGATTTCAAGAAAAATCCCACTTGCCTTTAGTTCTACAGGGATTTGTTTTTCGTTTTTTGAGCTACATCCAACTATGGCATAAAATATTAATAAGTTGAAAATTAGCCTGAAGGAAATTGATGATTGGTTGATCATAAACTATTTCGTTTAAAATTAAATCCTGAGCTAAAAAATAGCCCAGGACTTGAATAATTATTGCTCACCTGGCCATTTTTCCCCACAGCCTAAAAATCCCTGTGGATCACAGTATTTAGAAGGATAGTTTGCTCTATAAGATGCATCAGCCTTGGTGGGAATCATAAAGAAAACCAAGCCAAGTCCAAATACGCTGGCATAAAGTAATTTTTTTAGATTTTTCATAATAAAATAATTTCAGGTTTTAAATCGCTGATATTAGCAGCACTAGTGAGAAAGATTGTTGTTTGGTGAATCAAAGATTTTTCGTTTAAAAGTAAGTCCTGAACTAAAAAAAAATAGCCCAGGACTATATTAATTATTGCTCACCTGGACATTTTCTGGCACAGCTTCCAAATCCTTGTGGATCACAAAACTTAGAAGGATAAGTTACATCATAAGCATTTACACATGCTGCATCTGCCTTTGTCGGGCTCATAAAGAATATTAAGCCCAGTCCAAATGCACTTGTCAATAGTAATTTTTTTAGATTTTTCATGTTGATAAAAATTTGATTTGTTTAGAAACCTTTGGCCAAAAGGGACTAACCACTCGGTTAGTTGATTCAATGATATTATTATTATTATTATTATGCAAGTAATTTGCCATTTTTTTTTAAAAAAAAGAGCTTTTTCAAAATCAATTGAAAGGGCTTTTTTAAGATTAAATCGAAATCCTGCTTATCCAATCGAGATCCGCTTGAAAGCAGACACGGTCAATCCTTTGCTGACGCTATCCAACTACTGAGCGATGGTCATGCTGTAATCTTTCACGAATGACTGGCTTGGCAAGTTTTTTCCAAAAAAAATAGCCAAACTCGTGCAACCCTCCAAGGGTTTCGAACCCTTGGAGGGTTTGATGTGGGATACACCTTCTTTGTTAAGAGCTACAGGATTCATTACTGCGATCTGCATGACAGACCAATGCCAGATAGGCGGTTTTAAATTTGAATCTTTTCCCCTAGCTGACTAATTCAAAGATCTTAAATCATCCATTCTCATTTCCGCAAAAAGTAATTAGACGAAAATCCTTTATTCGAAAAATAGCAAATTTTTTCAATTTAAAAATTTGCGAAAAATCCTTATTTTAATTGATTTTAACAGGTTTCCTTGTTGCATTTACAAAGATGGTGGACTCATAAAAAGAATTTTTTAGAAAGATGATCTAACTTTTTTATATCTGACCCGTTATCGATAGACTAACAAATTATTTAACCCAAAATAAAATTGCATGAAAAAAACCTTATCGATTTACCTATCTATCCTATTTTTAGGATTAGTTGGACTTAGTTCTTGTCAGGAAAATGGACAAAAAGAAGTGCCAACTCAGCTTTCAGAAATTCTGAAGGGAGATGACCCAGTTGGCTATGAATCCAAACTCAAGGAACTTTCTATTATTGACGAAATGAGATTATTAGGAAATCCAAATTCAGATTCTTATATGAACTTCAATAAATGTTTTTTACTTAATGACAACTTTAATCTAATAGGTGATACATTTGATAATAACGGGACGGTAATGACAAGGACCGTAGGAGGTGAAGAGTATCCAGTTATTACACAGGATGTAGCCCAGTTTATTCTAAGGATTAGACAATAATGGATATGAAAAAAATAGTATTTGTAGTTTGTGCTTTCCTTTTTATGGGATGGGCTAAAGCTCAAAACCTTCAAAAGAACAGCTTTGAGATTTCAACTTTTAGAAATATACGTAATGGGCAAGTTCCTGATGATAGTATGCTTAATTATGGGATTAGTTTAAATTATAATCGGTATCTTTCAAAAAGATGGAATGTAGGAGCAGGATGGGGTTTCGGTGACTTTAATGGAAAAGGTTCCAATGGTCTTTTTGAAGAGTTCTATGAATTTGCAGATAACAGAAACTATACCCAATACCATATTAGAATAGGGTTTGAGCCAATTCAAACGAAAAAGCTTATTCTGGGTGTCCAAGCTGAATTTCAAAGGTTTTCATATAATGCAATTACCGACAGAAGGTCTGGAGGACCAGGCCAGCCTGGGGATGATCCCCGAAGGGTTACTCTAGGAAGATCACAGGTCTCTGGTGGATTCTTTGGGCCTTATGGAGTTTTCAACTTTTCCGAAAGTTTCTTTTTGCGAGGAAATTACTTAATTGGCATTCCAGTAATGAATTATGATTGGAGGTGTACTAATATGTCGCT
>Ga0136559_1000404_pt1 | contig 14843 bp, 14 predicted proteins | sample AntRauMeHopE1496_FD_104633 | JGI IMG/M metagenome (GOLD analysis project Ga0136559, IMG submission 104633) | Saline lake microbial communities from Rauer Islands, Antarctica - Metagenome Hop E1 #496 | ecosystem: Environmental > Aquatic > Non-marine Saline and Alkaline > Saline | place... | reverse complement strand
CTGCCCTCCCGCGCGCTCAGCTCCAGATAGTCCACCGCCGCAGGGCGCCAGACCATGGGGTAGCCTTGGGTGACCATCCGCCCGAAATTCTCGGGCGTCTGGAACATCCGCTGCAAATCCGGGCTGGCAAAGGTAAACGCCGTGCCAAAATCATCCAGCTTGAACGCCTCAAACTGCCGGTCAATCGTGCCTTGGATTTCCGCATCCTGCGCCTGCGCGCCCGTCGCCATCGCCACAACCGCCATGGCCCATATCATCTGCCGCATACCCTGCCCCCTCTGTTCTGGACGCTTTTGAGGTAACGCAAGCAGCCCGACAGGCAAGAGCTTCAAGCGCCCGCCAGTGTGCCCGCCAGCGCCGCATCAATCAGCGCCACAGTCTCCTGCACCCCGTAGAGGGCAATAAACCCGCCAAAACGTGGCCCCTGCGACGCCCCCAGCAATACTTCATAAAGCGCCGTGAACCAGTCGCGCAGCGGGTCAAAGCGGTCCTTGCCCACGGCAAAAACCATCGTTTGCAAGGCCTCCGCATCCAGGCCCCCGTCCCACGCCACCAGCTGCGCGCGCAGATCCAGCAGCGCCTCACGCTCCAGATCGCTGGGCGCCCGGAACACCCGCTCCGGCTTCACAAAATCATTGTAATATCGCACTGCATATCCTGCTGCCGCATCCATCCCCGGATGGCTCTGCGGCGTCGCCTCAGGTGCATAGCGCTGGATAAACCCCCACAGCTGCGCCTTATCCTCCGCCGACGACACAGACGCCAAGTTCAGCAGCATCGAAAACGGCACCACCATATCAGACTTCGGCACAGCACCCGAATGGATGTGCCACACCGGATTGTTCAGCTGCGCCTTGATGTCTTGCGTCTCATACGCCCGCAACTGCTGGTGATATTCATCCACCGCCTTCGGGATCACATCAAAATACATCCGCTTGGCCGTCTTGGGCTTGAGATACATGAAATACGACAGCGATTCCGCCGATGCATAGGTCAGCCATTCATCAATCGTCAGCCCGTTGCCCGACGATTTGGAAATCTTGTGCCCGTCCTGATCCAGAAACAGCTCATAGGTGAAATGCTCCGGCGCCCGCTCCCCCAAAATCCTACAAATCGAATCGTAGATCGGCGTATTGGTGCTGTGATCCTTGCCATACATCTCAAAATCCACACCAAGTGCGGCCCAGCGCGCGCCAAAATCGGGTTTCCACTGCAATTTCACATGCCCGCCCGTCACCGGCAGGGTCATCTCCTCGCCCTCTGGCGTGTCAAAGGTGATCGTCCCCGCCGCTGCATCCACCTTTTTCATCGGCACATACATCACCCGACCCGTCTCCGGATGGATCGGTAAAAAGATGGAGTAAGTCTGCCTCCGCTCTTCGCGCAAGGACGCCAGCATGACCTCCATAATTTCATCGTACTTCGCAGCAGCGCGCAGCAGTACTTCATCAAATTGCCCGCTCGCATAAAACTCAGTAGCCGAGATAAACTCATACCCGAACCCGAACGTATCCAGGAACCGCCGCAGCATCGCATTGTTGTGATGTCCAAAACTTTCATGCGTCCCAAATGGATCCGGCACCGAGGTCAGCGGCTTTTGCAAATGCGCTGCCAGCGCTTCGGGGTCCGGCACATTGCCCGGCACCTTGCGCATCCCGTCCAGATCGTCCGAAAAACAAATCAGCCGCGTCGGAATATCGCTGATCGCCTCAAAGGCGCGCCGGATCATCGTCGTCCGCGCCACCTCGCCAAAGGTCCCGATATGCGGCAGGCCCGAAGGCCCGTATCCCGTCTCGAACAGCACATAGCCCTTTTCCGGCATCTTACCCTGATAGCGTTTGAGCACCCGTCGCGCTTCCTCAAAAGGCCACGCCTTGCTCTGCATCGCTGCATCCCGCATCTCAGACATATCAGAAATCCCGAAAATTATCGGCCGCACCCTATCACGCGGCCGTGGCTTCATCTATTGCGCAAGGACGATGCCGTCAATATTCTCAGGCTCAGCCCGCCAGTGCAAAGGACTTGCCCCATGCCAGACAACCTCTCCCTGACACTGAGCGCTCAGGATTGCCTCGTGGCGGTTATGGTCGCTGTCTCGGTCTCTGACGAAGACATCAGCACCACCGAGCTGATCAAGATCCAGACCGCCGTCAACCTGCTGCCGATCTTCGCGGATTTCGATGTGGACCGGATCAAACCGGTCAGCCAGATGGTGTTCGATCTGTTCGAGCAGGAGGACGGCCTCGATGCGCTCTTCGGTCTCATCAAGCAGGCCCTGCCCGACCGGCTCTATGAAACGGCTTATGCGCTGGCCTGCGATGTGGCCGCCGCCGATGGCACGCTGGAGGAGACGGAGCTGCGCCTGCTCGAGGAAATCCGCTATGAGCTGGACATAGACCGCCTGCACGCTGCCGCAATCGAACGTGGCGCGCGGGCACGTCACCTGACCTGATACCTGATCCCGTCAGCTACGCGCTATAAAGCGCGCTCCACCGCTCGATCAGCTGCTGCTGCATCTTTTTGGCGCGTATGTTCCAGCTGGCCCCGCCGGGCGGTCCTTCACGGTCCTCACGGCTCAGCGCCGCGCGCATCCCCTCATCGGCGGCAAAAATCGCAAACGCCATCACAGTGCCGTCCGGCGCCGTCAGATACCCCGCCAGCGTCGAGACAAAGTTGAGCGTGCCTGTCTTGGCATCGACCTTGATGGGGTGGTTCGCGATGACATTGCGGTTCGCGTCCCGCATGGAGATCGACCGCAGGATATCGCGCAAGCCCTTGCTGTGCACCTGCACCAGCGCCGTCACCATATCCCGCGTTGTCACAAGGCTGGCATCCCCCAGCCCCGAATGATCCACCAGCGCCGCCGACTGCATGCCCAGACTGCTGCGCGCCCAGGCGTTCATTTCCTGCGCCGAGTCCCGCAAGGACCGGGGCCGCTTGCCGCGTGCCTGCGTCGCCGCCAGCCCCATCATCTCCGCCGTCAGGTTCGTCGACCAGCGCAGCATGTCGCGCAGGATCTGGCGCATATCCGCGCTCTGGTGCCGCACGACCACCTGACCGGCAGGCACGCGTCCCACCATCTGCGGCGCGCCCAGCCTGATGCCCTGCGCGGCTGCAAGGCTCTGAAACACCTCCCCCGCATAAAGCCCGGGTTTGCGCACCGGCAGCCACCGCGATCCGCTGCTGCCCAAGGCGCCCCGCGCCACGGTCCATGCATCGGTCCCGCCACTGTCCGAATAGGTATAGACCGGCGCCGCCCGGTCGCGGATCTGCATCACGGCCATGCGCACTGCGGGCCGGTAGCGGTCAGACCGCCCGTCCATCGTCACGGTATAATTGCCATTCGCCCGCCGCCACTCAAAATGCACCCGGTTGTAATTCAGCGCCAGCCCCGACACCCCGGGATTGTAGCCCACCTGCTCGGGTTGCGCGTCATCAATCCGCGCCAGCGCCGGCAAACTGCCCTCGAACACCTTGAATGCGCCGCGCACAGCCGTGACGCCCGCCGCCTTCAGCCGTGCCGCCATGGCTGCCAGATCATCGGTGCCCAGCGTCGGATCACTGCCGCCCACCAGCACCAGATCGCCCGCAATCTCGCCGTTCACGATCCCGCCCGTGGCCAGCAGCTGCGTCTCGAACCGGTGGGCAGCGCCCAGCGCGTCCAGCGCATAAAGCGCGGTGATCGCCTTGGTCACACTGGCAGGCGGCCGCGCCCTGCCCGCCTCCAGCGTCTCCAGCCCCATGCCCGTAGCCACGTCCGCCACCGCAAAGGACACCTTGCCCGCCAATCTGGCCTCGGCCAGTATGTCCTCCGCACTGCGCGCCGACCGCCCCGCAAGGCTCTCACCCCGCGGCGCGGGCCGCAGCGATACATCAGGCGGCCCCGCGATAGCACCGCAAGCCCCCAGCAGGTTGGCCGCAGCAGCCGTTCCCAGAAAATGACGTCGTGTAAATAGCTGTTTCATCGCCCAGAGTTACCCCAAGTCACCACACCGCTTCAAGCACCCTTGAATTGGCATTCCACGGACGCACGGCCCGTGATAGCGCTCGGGCATGCAGCGCGCAATTGTGATCATGTTTCTGGCCATGTCCCTGATCCCCGCAGGGGACAGTGCCGGCAAACTGCTGACCGGATCGCACGCTACTGCGCCGGTCTTTGTCGCATGGTCGCGCTTTGCGCTCGGCGCGCTGCTCGTCGTGCCCTTCGTCCCGCGCGCGGCCTGGGGCCTGCTGGCCAACTGGCGCATCTGGCTGCGCGCCGCCACACTCGCCGCAGGCATCAGCTGCATCCAGACCGCGCTGAGCACGACAGACATCGCCACCGTCTTTGCCGCCTTCTTCATCGGACCCCTGATCAGCTACGTCCTTGCCGTGCTCTTTCTGCGAGAGCCGGTCACGCCCCTGCGCTCCGCGCTGATCGTGCTGGGGTTCATCGGCGTCCTCATCGTTGTGCGCCCCGGAACGGAGATGAGCACCGGGGTGCTCTGGGCGGTCGCAGCGGGCAGTTTCTACGGCATCTTCCTGACCATGTCGCGCTGGCTGGGCCATCTGGGCACGCCTCTGTCACTGACCTTCACGCAGCTGCTGATCGCATGCCTGCTGCTGATGCCGCTGGGCCTCGCCAATCTGCCGGAGTTCTCCGGCACAGTTCTGGTCCTCACCACGGCCTCGGCGCTGTTCTCGATGCTGGGCAATCTGATGCTGCTCTATGCCTACCGGCTTGCGCCCGCCACACGCCTTGCCCCGCTGGTCTATTTCCAGCTGGTCGCGGCAGTCGGTCTGGGCTGGTTCATCTTCGGGGATCTGCCCGACATCTGGACATGGGCAGGCCTCATCGTGATCCTTGGCGCGGGCCTTGCCTCTGCGCGCCTACGCTGACCAGCCGCCCGCCGCCCGGATCGCGCTGGAGGAGACATTCATCATCGGCACATTCACGAAACACCAGGCAGGCGCGCGCGCCCGACCCAGCAACCTGCTGTCGCGCCCCGAAATCCGGTAGGGCGCGTATAGCATCGCAGCCCTGCTCATCCGCGCCGATATGCGCTGCCCGGGCCGCGCAAGGATGCCCAGCGGCACGCTCTGCGCTATCTCGCGCCAGTCCTGCCAGAGGTGGAACTGCGCCAGATTATCCGCCCCCATCAACCAGACAAACCGCTGCCGGGGATAGAGCTTTTGCACCGCCCGCAGCGTCTGCGCCGTATAGCGCGTGCCCAGACGGGCCTCGATCCCGGTCACCACAACTCGCGGATCCGCGATCACACTGCGCGCCTTGGCAATCCGCTGCTCCAGCGGCGCAGGCCCGTGCGCCTTCAAGGGGTTGCCCGGGCTTACCAGCCACCAGACCCGGTCCAGCCCGAACCGCTTCAGCGCCTCGCGGGTGATATGCACATGGCCCGCATGCGCCGGATCAAACGAGCCGCCCAGCAGCCCGATCACCTGACCGCTCGATGCATAGGGAAGATCAAAACGCAAAACGGCCCCCGACTGTGCTCAGGGGCCGAAAGGACGGGACATGCCGCCAATTGTCAATCACGCTCAGTCCGTGTGCTTGACGATCTCGCCGGATTTCAGACGGCTGAAGTAGCTGTTCATCTCGCGCTTGACGATGGGCATCAGGCAATAGAGCGCCGTGATGTTGACCACCGCCATGGCAAAGATCATCGCATCGGAGAAATCAATCACCGCCCCCAGCTGGGCTGCTGCCCCCACAATGATGAAAAAGCAAAAGATCAGCTTGAAGATCAGCTCTGTCGTCTTGCCTTCCCCAAACAGGTAGGTCCAGGCCTTGAGGCCATAGTAGGACCAGGAGATCATCGTGGAAAACGCAAAGAGCACCACCGCAACCGCCAGCACATAAGGAAACCAGCTAAAGCCCGAGGCAAAGGCCGCCGAAGTCAGCGCCACGCCAGAGGAGCCATCCACTGTCCGGATCGCCGTGCCCGCATCGTTCAGCAGATAGACGCCCGCCTGCGGATCCCAGACCAGAACCCCCGAAATGGTAATGACCAGCGCCGTCATGGTGCAGATCACAACCGTATCAATGAAAGGCTCCAGCAAGGACACCACGCCCTCGGTCACAGGCTCCTTGGTGCGCACGGCAGAGTGGGCAATCGCCGCAGAGCCGACACCGGCCTCATTTGAAAATGCCGCCCGCTTGAACCCCTGAATGAGTGCGCCGACAAAGCCGCCCGCAACCCCCAGCCCGGTAAACGCACCGGCAAAGATCTGGCCAAAGGCCCAGCCGATCTGGTCATAATTCACGATCAGGATCACCAGCGCCGCCACCACATACATCACGCCCATGAAGGGCACGACCTTCTCAGTGACGCTGGCGATGGATTTGATCCCGCCGACAATCACCAAAAACACCACCACGGCAAAGATGCTGCCGGTGATCAGCCCGCTGAAATCACCGGTGATCTGGGTGATCTGCGCATGGGCCTGATTGGCCTGAAACATGTTCCCGCCTCCCAGCGCGCCCCCGATGGTAAAGATCGAAAACACGATCGCCAGAAACCGACCGCCAGGCAGTTTCCGCTCCTTGAAGCCCTTGACCATGTAATACATCGGCCCGCCAGAAACGGTGCCGTCCGGGAATTCATTGCGGTACTTCACACCCAGCGTACATTCCGTAAACTTGGACGCCATGCCCAGCAGACCCGCCACGATCATCCAGAAGGTAGCCCCCGGCCCGCCAATGCTGATCGCAACCGCGACACCCGCGATATTGCCTAAGCCCACAGTCCCCGAAAGCGCCGTGGTCAGAGCCTGAAAGTGGCTAACCTCACCCGCATCATTGGGGTCAGAATAGTCACCTTTGACAAGGCTGATCGCATGGCCAAAGGCCTTGATCTGGATAAACCCGAAATACACCGTAAAGATCGAGGCTGCCACAACCAGCCACATCACGATCCACGGAAAATTCGTTCCCGGCAGGTTCATGAAGATCAGGTTCACAAACCATCCGGTGGAGCCTGCGAAAATATCGTTCACCCGCTGCTCGAAAGACACAGCTTCCTGTGCGGCCGCGAGGGTCGGCAGGCTCAGCGCCGCAGTGGCCAGCCCCAAAGTCGAAAATCGTTTCATATTTCTCTCCCTGTTCATGAAATGCCGCTCATGGAATAATCGTGACCGGTACGCTGGATCCGGCCACCAGCCGCCCCGTCACGCCGCCAAACAGCCGCGCCTTGATCCCCTGTGCGCCCACCCGGCCCACGATGATCTGCGCCGCCTCATGCTTTTTGGCGAGACTCTCGAGGATATCGGCAGCATCGCCGTGCCGGACGATCCCCTCGCAGGTAAGCCCCTCCGCGCGGGTCGCTTCTACCGCAGGGTTCATCACCCGCTCATGCGCCAGCTGCAGCTCCTGCTCGCGCCGCGCATGGCGCTTTTCATTCTCCTCCGCCGTCTGAAAACTGAACGGCGACCATTCGATCACATAGACCAGCATGATGCGGCAGTCCGCGATCAGCCCGGCCCGGGTCTTGGCGAATTCGAGCGCGCGGTTGCCCGCCTCGGATCCGTCCAACCCCACAATAAGCGTTGTTTGAGACATGTTTGCTTTCCCTGTTACGACCGCCTCATCGGCAGCCTGTCAGCCCTGCGCACAGGCGGACCGGTGACACAGCGGTGCGTTAACCCTAGCACCTTTGCCTGCGACACTTTGCCCGTTTTTTCGACAGATCCGGTGAATTTTCCTGAAACCATGGGGATAGACGTGCCAATCGCACCCGCGCAAACAGGCTGATCCCGCAGCCAGGCCGTGCCGCCCGCCCGAAGAATCACCTCCCAACACTGCCCATTGCCGCATCTGCCCGCCTGCAACAGGCCCAGAAAAGCCCAGAGTCCCAGCGCCGTTGATCTTGCCGTCCGCGCCAGATATTGCAGGGCAAATCCTGACACCTTTAAGGAATCGCATCATGGCCGCCTATCAATATGTCTACCACATGCAAGGCGTCTCCAAGACGTACCCGGGTGGCAAGAAATGCTTTGAAAACATCCACCTGAACTTCTTGCCCGGCGTCAAGATCGGTGTCGTCGGCGTCAACGGTGCGGGTAAATCGACCCTGATGAAAATCATGGCCGGCATGGACAAGGATTTCACCGGCGAGGCCTGGGTGGCCGAAGGCGCCAAGGTAGGCTACCTGCCGCAAGAGCCAAAGCTCGACGAGAGCCTGACCGTGCGCGAGAACGTGATGCTGGGCGTCGCCCGCAAAATGGCCATCCTCGACCGCTACAACGAGCTGGCGATGAACTACTCCGACGAGACCGCAGACGAGATGGCCGCCCTGCAGGACCAGATCGACGCCGAGAACCTCTGGGATCTCGACAGCCAGATCGACGTGAGCATGGAAGCCCTGCGCTGCCCGCCCGATGATGCCGACATCTCCAAACTCTCGGGCGGTGAGTTGCGCCGCGTGGCCCTGTGCAAGCTGCTGCTCGAAGCCCCCGAAATGCTGCTGCTCGATGAGCCGACCAACCACCTCGACGCCGAGACGATCGCATGGCTGCAACAGCACCTCATCGCCTACAAGGGCACGATCCTGATCGTCACCCACGACCGCTACTTCCTCGATGACATCACCACATGGATTCTCGAGCTGGACCGCGGCCGCGGCATCCCCAACGAGGGGAACTACTCCGACTGGCTGGAATCCAAGGCAAAACGCCTGTCGCAGGAATCCCGCGAGGACAAATCCCGCCAGAAAACTCTCGAGCGTGAACTCGAGTGGATGCGCCAGGGCGCCAAGGCCCGCCAGTCCAAATCCAAAGCCCGGATCAAGTCCTACAACGAGCTGGCCGACCAGTCAGAGCGCGAAAAGCTGGCCACCGCCCAGATCGTCATCCCCAGCGGCCAGCGCCTCGGGTCCAAGGTAATGGACATCGAAGGTCTGACAAAGGCCATGGGCGACAAGCTTCTGGTCGAAAACCTCAGCTTCTCGCTGCCACCCGGTGGCATTGTCGGTGTGATCGGCCCTAACGGGGCAGGCAAATCGACGCTGTTCAAAATGCTCACCGGTCAGGAACAGCCCGATTCCGGCACCGTCGAGATCGGCAATACCGTTGAGCTTTCCTACGTCGATCAGTCGCGCGATGACCTGAACGCCGATGACAACGTCTGGCAGGCCATCACCGGCGGTGCGGAGATCATCACGCTGGGCGATGCCGAAGTGAACTCCCGCGCTTATTGCTCGTCGTTCAACTTCAAGGGCAGTGACCAGCAGAAGAAAGTCGGTCTTTTGTCCGGCGGGGAGCGTAACCGCGTCCACATGGCGCGCCTGCTGAAATCCGGTGGCAACGTGCTGCTGCTCGATGAACCGACCAACGATCTGGACGTGGAGACGCTGCGCGCGCTCGAGGATGCGCTGGTGGATTTTGCCGGCTGCGCCGTTGTCATCTCCCACGATCGTTTCTCCCTGGACCGGATCTGCACCCACATCCTCGCCTTTGAAGGCGAGGCCCATGTGGAATGGTTCGAGGGCAACTTCGGCGACTACGAGGAAGACAAAAAACGTCGGCTTGGCAAAGACGCGCTGGAACCCAAGCGCCTCAAGCACAAGAAATTTATGCGCTAGATCAAATTGGAGGGCGGCCATGGTGCCGCCCTTTGCATGTGCGTCCTCACCGATCCCGCCCCGGATTGCCCTCGAACCGCGCGGCAAAAGTAAACTCCGGAGCCCTGCAAACCTCCGGGTCCAGTCCTGCTGCAAGCCGCAAGCATCCGCGCAGACCAAACCCGCTGATCATGCCGGATCAAGGCCGCGCTGCTGCGCCAGCACAGCACCCTTACGGTCCATCTTGCCGATGTAAGCGGGCCGCCAGACCACCCGCAGCCCTCCGCAGATCCTGCTGCGACGCGCACCCGCCCAAACATTACGCTGCGCCACCGGCGGCTTGATGCCTCCTGATCTGTTGACACTTGAAATTCGGGCTTCTTTGTGGCATATTCGGAACTGCAATCGTTACCGTTATCCAGACCACTGTCTCCGCTTCTGCATTCAGTCTCTCGATTACAGACCGAGCATGCCGGGCCATCGCACACCGCGGATGGCATCTATCTATGGAGACTACGGAATGGCTACTGGCACCGTAAAATGGTTCAATACTACAAAAGGCTTCGGCTTTATCGCACCTGATGGGGGCAGCAAAGACGTGTTCGTGCACATCTCCGCAGTGGAGCGTGCCGGCCTGACGGGTCTTGCAGACAACCAGAAAGTGACCTTCGACATCGAAGCAGGCCGTGACGGCCGCGAGTCGGCAACAAACATCTCTCTCGCATAAATCTGCGGCTCAGGGCGCCCTTGAGGGCCCTCAGGCGCGAATCACATTATTTTGACCGGCCATTTCGCAACGGATGGCCGGTTTTTGTGTTGAGGGCTTGAAAACTGCCTGCAAACAGGGACACTACGTCCGACAATTTCTGCAAAAGGACCGACTTCATGCGCCGCCGTACATTCATAGCCAGCTCGATTGCGGCAACTGCCCTGCCCCAGATCGCATCGGCACAGAACATCGCTTTCGATGCGACCCCTCAGGAGGTCCGCATCAAGAACTCCTATGCTGTTGGCGAATTGCTGGTTCTGCCCCGCAGCTATTATCTGTATTTTGTGACAGGTCAGGGCCTTGCCCGCCGCTACGGCGTGGGTGTGGGCCGTGCCGGGCTCGAATTCACCGGATCCGCGACGATTGATGTCAAAAAAGAATGGCCCACGTGGCGCCCCACCAATGAGATGATCGAGCGCGATCCGCAGGCCTACGCCCGCTTCATCGGCAACACCGAGGCCCAGCCGGGTGGCCCCGGCAACCCGCTCGGCGCGCGCGCGCTCTACCTGTTTCAGGGCGGCCGCGACACATATTACCGGATCCACGGCACCACAGAGCCTTCCTCCATCGGCCGCTCTGCCTCCAGCGGATGCATCCGCATGCTCAACGAGCACGTCCAGGACCTTTATGACAGGGTGCCGATCGGTACGAAAGTAACCGTTCTGTAACCCTGCAGACCGTAAATCTCTGCCTTCAAAGGTAAATGAACTGGATTGAGCCTACGCGCCCGGTTTCATTCATGACCAAAAAATAAAAGGCCGGCGCTCATGCACCGGCCTTCACTTTGTACCCCTACAGAACCTCAGTTCAGCGCGGCATCCGTGATCACAGAGGTCCACGCCCCCACCGGCTGCTGCGAGATCACCGGGTCCGAGCCGCCGGCCAGAAGCGTATCGACCGTCCGCTGGAAATCGGCCTCGAGCAATGCGCCGTTGGATCCTGCAGTCAGCTTGGCCACTTCGCGCATCATCCGCACCTGCGCCTCTTCGGACTGCGCGCCGGTCTCGTCATTCTCGATGACGATCGCGCCTGCTTCTTCGGGGTTCTCCTCGGCGTACTTCCAGCCTTTCATGGAGGCGCGCACAAAACGGGTCATCTTGTCCACAAACACCGGATCCTGCAGGTTTTCTTCCAGCACCCAGATGCCATCCTCAAGCGTGGCAACCCCCTGATCCTCGTATTTGAAGGTGATCAGCTCATCCTCACTGACCCCCGCATCCAACACCTGACCATATTCATTGTAGGTCATGGTCGAAATACAATCCGCCTGCCGCTGCAACAGTGGATCAACGTTGAAGCCCTGCTTGAGCACGGTAACCCCCTCAGGGCCACCATCGGTGCTGATGCCTTCCTGCGACATCCACGCAAGGAACGGATATTCATTGCCAAAGAACCACACGCCGATGGTCCGCCCCTTGAAATCCTGCACGGAGGTGATTCCGGTATCCTTCCAGCAGGTCAGCATCAGACCGGAGGTCTTGAACGGCTGGGCGATGTTCACCACCGGCAAGCCTTTCTCACGCGCGGCAAGCGCCGAAGGCATCCAGTTCAGCATCGCATCCGCGCCACCACCGGCCAATACCTGCGGCGGGGCAATGTCAGGCCCGCCCGGCAGGATCGTCACATCAAGGCCCTCTTCCTCATAAAACCCTTTGTCCTGCGCCACATAGTAGCCGGCAAATTGCGATTGCGTGACCCATTGCAGCTGCAATGTCACCTCATTGGCCTCATCCGCCATCGCGGGCAGGGCAAAACTGGCCGCACATGCCGCCATTATAAATTTGTTCATCGTTCGACCTCCAAGTCGGTTGGTTCATACTGTGCCCCGCCTGTGCGGATGCGTCTTATCGTTGCGAAGGATGCCAGAATGTCATCCGTTTTTCCATCGAAGTCACCAGCCCATAGAAACTACTTCCCGCAAGGGCCGCCACAACAATCTCTGCCCAGACCATATCAAGCGCAAGCTGTCCAAAGCTGGTCGAGATCCGAAACCCCATCCCCACCGTGGGAGAGCCGAAAAATTCGGCAACAATCGCCCCGATCAGCGCCAGCGTGGTCCCGATCTTCAGGCCGTTGAAGATGAACGGCAGCGCCGCAGGCAGGCGCAGTTTGAACATCGTCGCCCAATATCCCGCCGCATAGGTCCGCATCAGATCCCGCTGCATCGCAGCTGTGTCCTTCAAACCGGCAACCGTATTCACCAGAATGGGAAAAAACACCATGAGCGCGACAACAGCCGCCTTCGATTCCCAGTCACTGCCCAGCCAGCGCACCAAGATCGGCGCCGTGCCCACAATCGGCAGGGCCGCCATGAAACTGCCCACCGGCAGGATCCCCCGCGTCAGAAACGGCGAGCGGTCGGCCAGCACCGCCACCGCAAAGGCCGCCACCATCCCGATCAGATAGCCGACCAGGGCCCCCTTCAGCACCGTCTGCTTGAAATCAGCCCACAGAATCGGCCCCTCCTGCACAAACCGCTCCGCCACCGAAGAGGGCGCAGGCAGGATCACCGGGTTGATCTGAAACCCGATCACCAGCAATTCCCAGACAATTACGATTGTCAGCCCGAAGATCGCGGGAACGGCAATCTTCACGGCCATTCGGTCCGAGAACTGCCCATTCGCCAGCCGCACATTCAGCAGCCAGCCCGCAATCCAGATCAACAAGGCTGCACCGATATACATCATGCCGCCGCCATCCCCATCCGCCGGAGCGTCACCCGCTCAAGCGCGCTGAAAATACCCACCAGCGCCGCCGCCGTCAGCGCCGCGGCAAACAGCGCCGCCCAGGACACCAGCGGCTGGCCATATTGATCGCCCACCAGCATGCGTGCCCCAAATCCCGCCCGCGCGCCGGTCGGCAGCTCCGCCACAATGGTCCCCACCAGCGAGGCCGAGATCCCGATCTTGAACGACGCAAACAGATAGGGCGCAGAGGCCGGCAGCCGCAGCGCCCAGAACCCCTGCCCCCCCGATGCATGATAGGTGCGCAACAGATCAAGCTGCATCGCAGAGGGGCTGCGCAGCCCCTTCACCATCCCCACCACCACCGGAAAAAACGACAGATAGGCGGCAATCAGGGATTTGGGAAACAACCCCTGCACCCCCATCGACCCCAGCACCACAATCACCATCGGCGCGAGTGCGAGGATCGGAATCGTCTGGCTCACGATTGCCCAAGGCATGACAGAGCGGTCCATCACCCGGCTGTAAACAATCCCCACGGCCAGCAAAATCCCCAGTCCCGTGCCAATCACAAACCCCAGCAACGTCGGCGCAAGCGTCACCCAGCCATGATACACCAGCGAGCGCCGCGAGGTGATGTTCTGCCCGATGATCGTGTCATACATCTCCCCTGCTACCTGCTGCGGGCTGGGCAGGCGCGGGCGTTGAAACTGATAGGTCAGCGGGATCAGATCCGGATTGCGCAGCGCCAGCCCCAGACCACTGTACTCCTGCCGCGCCACCGGCGTATCCGGTTGCACCATCGCACCATCCCGCTGCGCCTGATCCGCCACCAGATGCATGTTCATCGGGATCACAGCCAGCAGCCAGATCCCAAGGATCACCGCCACCACAGTCAGAACCGGCAGCACAGATTTCACAGCACACTCCCCATCACAAGGGATGGCGGGCGGGGTGCCGCGGAACGCGCAGGTCGCAGGCCATCACTCATCCAGATGCCCCGCCCGCAGCCCTTCACGCACACGGTGCGCAATGGCCAGAAACTCTGCACTCTCGCGAATGTCCAGTGGCCGCTCACGCGGCAAGGTACTCTCGATTACATCGGTAATCCGTCCGGGGCGCGGGCTCATCACCACAATCTTGGTGCTTAGATACACCGCCTCCGGGATCGAATGCGTCACGAACGCAATCGTCTTGCCCGTCCGCTCCCACAGATGCAGCAGCTGCTCGTTCAGCGTATCGCGAATAATCTCGTCCAGCGCGCCGAACGGCTCATCCATCAGCAACAGGTCCGCATCAAACGACAGCGCCCGCGCAATACTCGCCCGCTGCTGCATGCCGCCAGACAGCTGCCAGGGAAACTTGTTCTCGAACCCGCTGAGCTCCACCAGCTCCAGCACCCGCTTCACCCGCTCCGCCTGCTCCGCCTTCGGCACCCCCATAATCTCCAGCGGCAGCCGGATATTGCCGCCAATCGTGCGCCAAGGATACAAGCCGGCCGCCTGAAACACATACCCATAGGCCCGCGCCCGCCGCGCCGCCTCGGGGCTAACCCCATTGACGGTAATCTCCCCCCCCGTAGGTTGCTCCAGATCCGCCATCACCCTCAGGAACGTCGTCTTGCCACAGCCAGAGGGGCCAATGAAACTGACGAAATCCCCCTTCTCGATATCAAGCGATACCCCCTTGAGCGCATGCACAGGGCCATCGTTTGTCTGGAACGTGAGGTCCAGATTTTTTGCAGAAATTACAGTCATCACCCTACTTCAGTTATACCCGCCAGACCATTTCTGCTCATAAGAAAACTTGCCTACGATACGTGCCTTTAATTTGACG
>Ga0136559_1000403_pt1 | contig 14885 bp, 9 predicted proteins | sample AntRauMeHopE1496_FD_104633 | JGI IMG/M metagenome (GOLD analysis project Ga0136559, IMG submission 104633) | Saline lake microbial communities from Rauer Islands, Antarctica - Metagenome Hop E1 #496 | ecosystem: Environmental > Aquatic > Non-marine Saline and Alkaline > Saline | place... | reverse complement strand
TTAGATAATCCAATCCAACAGAAAGAATAAACGCTAAACGAGCGCGAATTTCTTTCATTATTTCTTTCGAAATAACTTGTTGATCACTTGACATTTCTGCTTCAACTCCATCAAAAAAGCGAGCTAATTCAGACACATCCATATTTGCCAGTTCACCGATGTTTTTGTCAGCAATTCGAAAATAAAGTGCTTCCTTTTTCAATCTTGAACCCTTGCACGATTCGCACTGCTTTTTATTCATGAAGCTATGCGCCCATCTTCTAATTGAGGCAGACCCGCCATCATCTGCTTGGCGAAGTAAAAATTCGAATAACCCTTCAAAAGAAGCAACATTAATTCCTCTTTCGCTTCTGTACTCTTCCTTTCCTTCTAAAATATCTCGAATTATTTCATCTGGTATGACTTCTATTGCGTCATCGAGTGAATAACCTTCTGCATCTAGAATATTTTCAATTTTATCAAAAATCCAATTTTTCTTAAAGTTACCGAGCGGAACAATCCCGCCTTTTTTTATGGAAAGTTTAGTATCTGGAATTATTTTTTCGATATCAACAACAGAAACTTCGCCTAAACCGTTGCAAGATTGACATGCGCCGTATGGGGAATTAAAAGAAAATAAGTTTGGTTCTGGTTCTGGGTAGCTAATTCCTGATGTTGGGCACATCAATAATCTACTAAAATGCCTCACTTCATTCGTACTAAATTCCATCACCATCATGGATTTATTCCCCTGCTTCATGGCTACTGAAATCGTTTTATTCAAGCGTTCTCTAATCTTCTCGCTTACTTCTAGTCGATCGACAACAATTTCTATATCATGAATCTTATAGCGATCTAGCCGCATTCCTTTTTCTAAATCAAGAATTTCGCCATCCACACGAACTTTTGAAAAACCCATTTTAATGATTTGTTCAAATAGTTCTCTGTAATGTCCTTTACGACCTTTAACGACAGGAGCTAAAACACTAATTTTTTGATTACCGTAGGCGGAAATAATCAAATCAACGATTTGGTCATCCGAATATTTAATCATCGCTTCTTCTGTGACGTAGGAATATGCAGTGGATGCGCGCGCATAGAGCAACCGTAAGAAGTCATAAATTTCCGTGATCGTTCCTACCGTTGACCGTGGATTTTTTGAAACCGTTTTTTGTTCTATCGCAATTACAGGACTTAAACCTTCAATTTTATCAACATCAGGTCTTTCTAATCCGGATAAAAATTGCCGTGCATAAGCAGAAAATGTTTCAATATAACGTCGTTGACCCTCGGCAAAAATCGTATCAAATGCCAAGGATGATTTACCACTTCCACTAAGTCCTGTAAAAACAGTTAACTGATTACGTGGAATTTTTAAATCTACATTTTTCAGGTTGTGCTCTCGGGCACCATAAATATCAATTGAATCGCTCATAAATACTCGAAACTAATAAATTATGAACGCTTGTATGGGCTGAGTTGTTCATTTTCTTCTGGTAAATATAATTCAATTTGATCGGCAGGGGTCACAGTAAGCTTTTTATCCATCAACCATGGATTTAGTTTCTTCAGGATTTTAAAATTCGCTCCATTTTCAACTGCCCATTTCGGCAAATCATCAATTGAATTTTCAACACGAACTGTTTTCACTTTTATTTCTGGATACAACGTTTCCTCTGGTATGACAAATCCGAAATCTTTGGGCTGCTCCATAATATGCTTAACAGCCAAAATACGAAATACGTAACGGCTTGTTTCGCTATTCAAGTACAAATCAAAAAAATTATCCCCATACTGATACTCCATATCCCTTTCAATTCCAGCTTTTCCACGATTATACGATGCTGCTGCTAGCATCCAAGATCCAAATTTAGCATAGCTATTTTTTAAATATGTAGCTGCCGCTCTAGTGCTTTTTTCTACATGATAGCGTTCGTCAATTTCACTAGTCACTTTTAGCCCAAATTCCGTGGCAGTTCCCGGCATAAATTGCCAAAAACCTTTTGCACCGGATGGACTGGTGACTTGATCTAGTCCGCTTTCAATAACTGCTAAATAAACAAAGTCTGTTGGAACATTTTCCTCTTCTAAAATTTTTTTCATCAACGGAAACCATCGATTCGCTCGTTTGAAATAAAATAAGGTATTCGAATGCCAAAAATTATTCACTACTAACTCTCTATCGAACCGCTCTTTTAAATCTAAATCAGAAAGAAGAATTTCCTCATCGGCAAAAGTTATTTTAACAGGAATAAGGGGAGCAGAAAAAGAACCTAACTGATGTTCAATAGAGTCTTTGGGTACCGGTATAATTTGATGTTCAGTTGAAACTTCTGAAATGGTATCCACGTCATTATTGCATGACATTAGTGTACATAAAAGCAGAAAAAGAAAGTAATTTTTCATTTTTTTGACTAAAGGTAGTAAATATAAACTGTTATTTGGAACCCTTCGAGGGAGCTTTATAAATAAGCGTAACGCGGTAAAGTGATATAAAAAAGAACAGAAAAACAGGCAACGCTATCAATGACATGTAAATGCTATAATTAATCATTGAATAGATAATCAACGAGGATAAAACTAAAGCAACTATTGACATAAGTAAATAAATTTTCCATACCCCAAAATCGTTTAGTCCTTTATAAACAAGGTGATGAGTAGTATGGTCCTTACCTCCAACCATAGGAGATTGTCCCTTTTTTATTCGGTTAATGACTACCGTGAATGTATCTACTGCTGCTGGAGTAAATGCAGCCAAAGCGAGAAGTAATCCTGACCATGTGGGAACCTCTAGAAGAGCCGATGAATTCCACAAAAAATGGATCGAATAGAAACTAACGAGTAAGCTTAGGAATTGGCTTCCAGTATCTCCCATAAACATTTTAGAAGGATGAATATTATACCTCAGAAAACCAACTAACCCACCAAGTTGAGCTACAAGAATAACCTTTAACGGAGTAACCTCTGGACCAGATAAAACTATATCAGAAACTAGACAAGCAGAAAGTATGAAAAAAGAAACAGTGGCTGTAATACCGTCCATGTTATCCAACATGTTTAAACTATTCATAATTGCCACAACCCATAGCACCGTAAGAATTGTGTCAATCCAATCTATATGCGCAAAATGGATAACCGTTCCTGTAATGACCAAAAGCACACCACAAAGAATTTGCCCCAACAGTTTTAATAAAGGACGCGTGTTATAGGCATCATCAGCAATACCTATTAAGAATGCCAAAGCCCCAGCGCCTAGAAGACCTTGAATAATCGTATTATCGAACACATCATCTTTTTCGACGATTATTGCGTAGGTCATAATCGAAAAAATAAAAGTGAAAAACATAGCTATGCCACCGAGAGAAGGTTTTGACTCATTACTCCACCGAATAGTTACATCATTTTTATTTCGAATACCTAATGTACGAGAAAAACGAAGAAGCAGGCTATTTATCAGCAGACTTACTAGGGCTCCCCCCAACATAAAATAAATAATTGTACTGAAAAAATCCACGAATTAATACTTAGTGGTTTAAAAACTTAGATGCAAATTTATCAAAATTAACCAACTCGGCATCTTTAGCGGAGACAATCGGGTTATTTACACCCCAATCAATTCCTAGGCTAGGGTCATTCCATATAAAACCGCCCTCGCAGTTGGGAGCATACACGTTAGAACATTTATAACTGAATATTGCTGTTTCAGAAAGTGTTAGAAATCCGTGCGCAAATCCTTCAGGAATAAAGAACATCCGTTTATTCTCAGCTGACAAAATAATTTTTTGATGGAGGCCATAAGATGGGGACCCTTTTCTAATATCAACAGCAACATCTAACACCTCACCTTGGATCACGCGCACTAACTTCGCTTGAGCAAAAGGAGGATGTTGAAAATGAAGGCCTCGGAGCACATTTTTAAAAGAAAAAGACTCGTTATCTTGAACGAAATCGCCTGTAAATCCAGTTTTTTCTTGAAACAAGTCTTCGCTATAGGTTTCATAAAAATGCCCTCTATCATCCGAAAACACTTTTGGTTCAATTACGAATAGCCCTTCTATTTCTCCCTTTACAAAATTCATTGCCTTATTTGTTTCTCCCGAATATCGACTTTATTTTAGTGTCCTCTTCGTAGTACCCGCCATAACCATATCCCGAACCGTATCCGTAACCATATCGAGAATGCTTCATGCTTACACCGTTTAAAATCACATTCAAATTAGTAAAACCCTGCACATCTACTAACTCTTTAACTCTGCCCACAAAATGACGCTTAGAATAGTTGGCTTTAAAGACGTAAATAGGAACATCTGCCATAGCTAAAACCTGCACTCCGTCTGAAACTAACCCAACCGGAGGATTATCAATGACAATCACATCATACAGCTCTTTCAATTCCTCTATTATACTTACAAACCTTTTATTTAAAATGAGTTCAGAAGGATTTGGTGGGATTGGACCAGCCGTAATAACATCTAGCGTATCGACAGTTGTTTTTTGAGCGCACTCTTTTATACCGCATTGACCAACGAGTAAGTTGCTCATTCCTAAATCGTTTTCCAAAAACAATCCCAAATGGATTTTGGGTTTTCTTAAATCCAAATCAATAATTACCGTTCGTTTTCCTGAAAGAGCAATTATACCTGCTAAATTAATAGACACAAACGTTTTTCCTTCACCAGAAACTGAAGATGAAACGGCTACAATTCGAGCATCCTTTTTTACAAACGACATATTGGTACGGATAGACCGCATTGCTTCAGCCACAATAGATTTTGGAGCATCTGCCACAAGTAATTGCGAAAAATCCATTGACTTTTTTGCCATGGGTATAGAGCCTAAGACCCCAACCTGGGGAGGTAATAAATTTTCTAAATCTAATAGCTCCGTTATTTCATTGTATCGGATATATCTGAAAAAAATTAACGCAATACTAAAAATGACACTCACAAAAAGAGAACCACCATAAATTAAATTTTTCTTTGGAGAAATGGAAGCACTTGAAAGAGTTGGCTTGCTAAGCATCATGTTTTGAGAAGTATAACCCGCATTAGAAATCGAGTATAACACTTTTTTCTCCGTAAATAATGAATAATATTTTTGATTCAAATCTTGAAGATTTTTTAACCTGGATAGCTCCATGCTTTTCTCAGGTAAACCATAGTATTGCTGCTCCACTTCTGCAATTGCTTGCTGTACGGATTTACTCTTTTCTATAGCCCTATTATTCAGCGTTTGAATGATATTATTAATACTTGACACCCGCACTTCAATACGTTGCTCAATCCTAGTTATCACCTGATTTTCCGGAGTCACGCTATACATCAAATCTTCTCTTCTCTCTAATAAATCATGAAGATCCTTTACGTGGGAAGATAAACTACCTTCAAACGAGTTCCCTATTAATTCAGGGATCAACTTATATATTTCTAATCTATTCGGGGAAGTCTCAATTTTTGAAGCTAAATTATTCAATAACTTCGTATCCTCTTCTATTAGATACAATTCATCTTGAAGAGCAGTTAACCTAGTTGACAGAGAAGCAGACAAGTCATCCATACTCGAAAGCTGTTCCTTTCTTTGATAGGCCATGATACTATCCTTCGAAGAATTCAACTCCTTTTTTAAGGAATCCAATTGCAACTCTATAAAGCCAAGAATATTATCAGAGCTTTCTCGTTTTAATGACTCATCATGACCAAAAAACGAATTAGCTACCGCCTGAACGATATCTCTTGAAAGAGTAGCATTATTGCTTTTGTGCACAAGATTAATGGTACGCGCCTCGACATTCAGTCCTTCCGCCTTAAAATCCGGCAAAAACCTACTAACTAGGTTTGAAACATTATTAAATTCGAAATACAGCTCATTATTCATGAGTTCTGTTAACAATGTTTCACTACTTGGCACTTTAATGATAATTTCAAAGAAATCATTCTTAAACCTTTTATTAGCTTCAATTTTCTCTTCGAAATGCTTACCCAAATGGTCGTAGCTTAAATAAATACCATCTTCATTATTTTTAATAAATATGGGGCGATTACAGAGTGAAGAATCTGATAGAGCGAATGGAGTAATATTAAACGTGCTTTGAAGATAACGCTCTTCGGTAAGAAAGTCACCTTTTGAGAAATAACTAATATTTAAATTTAACGACCGAATTGCTTTGTAAAAGAGATATTGTGAATTCAACAATTGAATCTCTTTCGAAATTGTCTTTTTGTTATTAATGTTTTCAAGTCCGATTACGTCTGCTCCAGGATCTTCATTCACCACTTGAATTATTGCTGAAGATTCAAAAATAGGCTTACTGTATCTCACATAAAGAAAAGACAACATCAAACAAATTCCGACAATAAAGATGATCCAGTACCAGCTTCGTTTAATTACCGTGGATAAAATCGCAGGATTAAACTCACTATTTATAACCAATCCTTTTTCCTGTATTCCTGACATTAATTCAACGCATTTATGACAGAAATTACTATAATGGCCGAAGTAATAATGGACAAAATAGGACCAACTTCCCGCAATACTTCATTGCTAATCTGACGCGAAGGCTCCACATAAATATAATCATTACTTTGAACAATCATATCTGCATATTTCAACCCTTCTAAAGTACTTAAGTCCACTTCATACACCTTTCTTCCATCTGGAAATTGACGCATAATTTTAATTTTGTTCGACTTCCCTCTTTCGGTAATGCCTCCAGCAAGCGCAATAGCTTCCATAAGAGTTGTATTGTTATTGACTAACGGAACAACCCTTGCAGCACTTGCGCTTCCAGGAAAAACGATGACCCGTTGATTGGTGATTTCGAGTTGAACATAAGGTTTTGTATAAAATTGGGCATACAACTCACTCAAATGATCTTGCGCCTCTTTTACGGATTTCCCAATAAGTTGTACTTCCCCAATGATTGGAAGTTCAGCAAATCCAGAAGGTTTCACCCAATAATTTATCTTATTCTCTACCCTTACCTGTTGAGCACCTGCCACACTGCTGCCTTCGGTAATACCTGTTAAAGCATCTATTACCCTTTTACCATCGTTCGTATACAACGTGAAAATAAATTTATCATCTGGAGCAATCCGATAAGCCTCCGTTGGCGCAATAGGAATATTATCTCTAATTATCTCCGACTTTTTAGTTCGAAACATAAACGAGCTATTGACCCCACAAGCGGACAAAGTAAAAACAAGCAATGAAAAAACAATAATTAGCCTCATTTTATTTTGTTGAGCAACTCACGGTAGTAGTTAGACATATCTTTTGCTAATCGCTGGTAATTAAACCGGCTTTTTACAAAATCTTGACCCGTGGCTGCAAATTTAACCCTTAGTTTTTCGTTTTCAACAAGTAAACGGAGTTTTTCCACATAAGTTTCAATATCCCCTAGTTTTATAATAAAACCCGCCTCTCCATCTAGAACAATATCTCTCACACCACCCACATCAGTGCTCACCACTGGCAAACCAGAAGCTTGTGCTTCGATTAGACTAACAGGAGTGCCTTCGTTGTCTGACGTCAAACAAACCACATCCATTCCTTTATTAAATGTTGCGATATCTAAAATCCATGAGGTTAGCACAATCTTGTTTGGATACTTATTGTTTAAGGAGTTACATATATCTTGAATCGCACCTCTTTCTGAACCATCTCCAACAATAAAGACTTTAATATTGTGTGAATGATTTTCTAACACTCTCTCAATTACCTTTAAGAAAAACGAATGGTTTTTAATCGGCGCCAACCTTCCAACAATAGCTATAGCTACCTCATCATCTAAAATTTCATAATGCCTGCGTACTTCAATTCTTTTTTCTTGGTTTTCTTGGAGGAATTCGGACAAATCAAATCCTAATGGAATGACTTCAACCTTATCTTCATGACAAATGCGATGAGTTTTCACAAGTTCTTCTTTTTGAAGATTACTTATTGCTATAATTCCCGATGATTTATTGGCTAAATTACGTTCTACGGATTTAATAAGTTGAGTTTTTAAACTCCCAAAATAAGAATGAAAGACGTGACCATGATAGGTGTGTACGATGACTTTTACTCCGCAACTTATTGCTGCTTTTCTTCCTAGCACTCCTGCTTTAGACGCGTGAGTGTGCACAATGTCTGGCTGAAACTCTTTAATGATAGACTTTATTTTTCGGTAAGCCTTGCGGTCTGATAATGGATTTGGGTTTCGAATCAGTTCGGGAATGATGATAGGTTTCACGTCGTATTTTTCCAGAATATGAAGTGAGTCCGCCTCCCCTTCATCTGGCACACCACCCACTAAAAGCGTTTCAAAATCATCGTCTAAATGGCGCGTCAATAAAGCAGCATTAAACGTTGGTCCGCCTAAATTAAACCGATTTATAATTCTTAATACCTTAATCATTGTTTCATGTTATGAGAGTACCAAGATTGAAAAACGATATAACACCACATCAATGTAGTGACATGCCCGCCCTGCTTGCCAAGAAATTCTTGTTTCATTTCCTGCACAAAATCAGCATGAAATAAGTTTTGTTTGGACAAATACTCAAAATCAAACCATTGATGATCAATTATTTTTTTCCAAGATGCTTTTATCCACACCTCCAAAGGAACCTCAAATCCTTTTTTACTCCGATCTATTATCCCTTTAGGTAAATCGCTTTCAAAAACATCCTTTAGGATTCTTTTGGTTCGCCCGTTGAACAGCTTAAATTCTTCAGGTAAACTATTCGCGAATTTTACTACATTTTTATCCAGAAAAGGGGTTCTCACCTCAAGACTATGCCGCATGCTCATTAGGTCTACTTTCTTGAGCATATCGTTGGGTAAAACAAACTGTTGATCAAGTACTAAAAAATCATTCAAATAGTTGATTTGAACATCTGTTTTTGATACAGAAGTAATGTGTTTTACTAACTTTTTACGTTGCTCAAGAGCTATAAAAGAGGCTAAAAACCAATATTTTTCAGTTCCAGATTTTGAAAGGAGCATTTTGAAATTATTCAATTGGCGCAAGCGATTTTGAAAACGCGAGGACCTGCTTCCTTTGCCAAGCGAAGGTAAATTTTTAATAATCGCCGTTACAATTCCGCTAGAATTACTTCTCACAAATGCCCTGTGCTTATTATACCCAGCAAACAACTCATCTGCGCCATCACCAGAAAGGCAAATAGTTAATTTTTCTTTCGCGCCTTTTGCCAGAAAATACATGGCAATAGCGCTAGAATCTCCAAAAGGTTCATCAAAACTAGTTAGAACTTCTTTCAATTCGTTAACAACTAAATCAGTTGATAACCTAATTGCCTTATGATTGCTCCCAATATGACTAGCTACACTTTCAGCAAAAACAGATTCATCAAAATAATCTGACTCCAAAAATCCTACTGAAAATGTATGTAAGTCTGCTTTAAAATCAGCAGAAACCGCAGAAACTACTGAACTGTCTACACCACCACTCAAAAACGTACCAACAGGAACATCTGCCTCCAAACGAGAAATAATTGCCGCTTCCAGTTTAGATTTTAGTTCAACTTTGGCAGCGTCATAATCTCCAGTATATTTAACACTATTTGAGGGTTCCCAATAGTTAACAATTTCTAATTCTTCACCTTTTACCACAACATAATGACCTGGCAAAAGTTTTTGCACTTCATTAAAAATAGTTTGTGGAGCAGGAATGTAAGTAAATTGAAAATAATCATTTACTGCCTTATGAGAAATAGTTCGTGGTTGACTTAACTTAGAAAAAGGCCAAAGTTCAGAAGCAAAAACAATGGATTTTTCCTCGAGACTATACAGTAAAGGATTAATCCCCATGTGATCGCGCGCAAGAATTAACTCATCCACGTCGGCATCGTAAAATCCAAATGCAAAACATCCATTCAATTCGTTTATTCCTTTTGCTCCAAATTCAATAAGGTGATATAAAAGAACCTCGGTATCTGAGGAGGTACTAAAAACATATCCTTTTGCCAAAAGATCATTTTTTAACTCGTAATAATTATAAATCTCCCCATTATAAACCAACGAGTATCGTTTAGAAGGGTCGAGAAAAGGTTGGTTGGATCTGTCGTTCAAATCAACAATTGCCAATCGGTTGTGCCCAAGCACCGCATTTCCTGCAATAATGGAAGAAGAGCTGTCCGGTCCTCGATGCTGCTGCATGGAAAGCACTTCATTCACCCAATCTTGGTCTGATTTTTCGGGAGATGTATTAAATAATTTAATTCCAATTATGCCACACACAATATTTTCACGACTTTTAATGAAAAATTCTAATTACGCCATGAAGATAGCAGTTGTTTTTTCATTCATATTAAGTTTTGGATATTTTAATTCAATTCAAGCCCAACAGAATAGTGTTGAGCTCACGTTAAGCAAGTTTACATCTGACCCTGTCAATGAATTTGCGGCCATCAGTTTTTGTGCGATAGATTTATCCTCTGGCAATGTAATTGCCGAACACAATTCCAAGATGGCATTGGCTCCTGCCTCTATAATTAAACTGTTTACCACCGCTACTGCATTTCAGCAAATGGGGGCTTACCACAGGCCTAAGACTAGGCTGTATTACGATGGTGCGATTGACTCTTTGGGTGTATTATCTGGCAATCTTATTATCCGAGGCGGTGGAGATCCTTCTCTAGGAAGCAGGTTTTTCGAGAAAGAAGAAAATTTACGCGATTTCCTATTAGAATGGGTAGACACACTCCGAAATATGGGGATTACAAAAATAGAAGGCGATATCATTTCTGATGGTTCAGAGTTTGGTTATACAGGTGCTCCGGATGGTTGGACTTGGGGAGATATGGGGAATTATTATGGTTCAGGACCTTCTGGAATAGTGCTTTTTGACAATATGACTTATTTGTCGTTTGAAACAACAGATGAAATAGGAGGGGAAACAACCATATCTTGTATCGATCCTTATGTTCACAATTTAACATTCAGAAACGAAGTGAAATCTGGAAAAACAACGCGAGACAACGCTTATGCTTTTGGAGCACCTTTTTTAAACGATCGTTTTATCAGAGGAACACTACCCTTAAGTCAAGAGGAATTTAAAGTAAAAGTAAGTATCCCTGATCCAGAATTATTATTAGCTCAAGAACTCAATTATGAACTTACGAATAATGGTATTCAAGTTGCTGGAGTAGCACTAGGTCAGCGCAACCTTGGGTTAGATATGGACTACACAAACAAAATATTAGCTTACACACATGAAGGAAGAACTATTGCAAATATTGCTTACCACACGAATATGAGAAGCGTAAACCTCTTTGCCGAGCAGTTATTGTGTTTAACAAGTCATTATAAGTCAGGTTATGGGTCTTCCTCATCTGGTGCAGATTATGCGCAAAGCTACTGGGAGCCAACAATAGGAACAGGGTTTACACTCACCGATGGAAGCGGTTTATCGCGTAACAATGCCGTGAGTGCTTATCATTTCACGCAATTACTAAAATCGATGAAGTCTTCTTCCAACTTTGAAGAATTCAAGAAAACACTACCTATTGCTGGAAAAAGTGGTACATTAAGCTCCGTTTGCAGAGGCCAAAAAGCAAGTGGTCGTCTTTATGCTAAGAGTGGAACAATGACTAGAACTAAAGCTTATTCTGGATACGTAGAAAGTACCAGTGGGAAAAACATAGCTTTTGCTATCATCGTAAATAATCATACTACATCAAGCTCTAGGCTCGTCAAAAAAATGGAGCCAATTTTTAATGCAATGGCACAGTATTAAGCAAACCGCTCATCCACTTCCATGATGTGCTTGCAATTTGAACAAGTGCGCATGGACTCAGAACCATAAAATTCTTTAAACCTAGGGATAAAGTCCTTTTCAATATTCTCCAATTTGAATTTATAGGATTGAAGCGGGGCATTGCATTCGTCACAAAACCAAAGTAAACCGTCCATTAAATCAGTCCCTTTGCGAACACGCTCAATGACCAATCCAACGGTATTTTCACCTCGCATAGGAGAATGCGGAATACCTGCAGGCAACAAGAATAGTTCGCCTTCTTTAATTTGAATGTCTTTGGCTTGACCATTTTCTTGAATTCGAACAGTAATGTCACCTTCTAATTGGTAAAACAACTCTTCAGATTCATTATAGTGATAATCTTTTCTTGCATTAGGTCCGCCAACTACCATAACGATAAAATCTCCTGCTTCTTTATAAAGGTTCTTATTACCAACCGGAGGTTTTAGTAAATCACGATTTTCATCTATCCAACCTTTTAAATTAAATGGTGCTTGCATAATCTTGTCAAATTTTGAACTAAAATACTTAAAAGAAAGAATACTGCATAAAAAAATCGGTCTCATCCGAAGATAAGACCGATTCTATATGTAAAATTACTTTTACTTACTGCTTAACAATCTTGAATGTACGTTGACCTTCACTATTGAAAATTCGTAATGTATAAACACCTTTTTCTAAGTGTGAAATTGAAAGAGTTGCTGACTCGCTATTCGCTAAAGCACCTGCATCTACAAGCACAATGCGTCCATTCATGTCAGACACTTCAATTGTCATCGCACCAGCATTCGAACTTGCTTCGATGTTCAATACATCAGTAGCAGGATTAGGGAATACTGTCATTTCAGCGAATTCTTCACTGCCAAGAGACAAGAAATCACAATTAGCATCAACAATCACTTCTACTAAAGAAGTATCTGCATCACACACTCCATTTGAAGTAATGTATACATAGTTAAAGCTACCTGGTATGTTAGATGCTGTTATTAGCGCTCCTGTGATAGGATTATCAGATGGATCAAGCCATACACCTCCTAAATCAAGATTACCGTTTAGACCATCAAACAAGTTAACAGGCTGATTTCTACAAACCATAACTGATCCGTCATTACCCGCTGATGATGGAGGGAAAACGTTTAAAGTAGCTATTGTAGTATCAGAAGTACAAGGAGTTCTTACAATATAATAAAACTCATAAGAACCAGATGGAAGAGTAGTTACATCTGCCGTTGAACCATTTAGGATAGTTGGATTCGATGGGAATTCCCACGCTCCATACGTTTCTCCTAGCGTTACGATAGTACTTAAATCAACCATTCCGTCTAATCGACAAACATCCGTTTCTCCATCAACTCCAGCATTTAATACACATGGCAATATGTTGACGTCATCGATAACGTTTGCAAGCCCCCAATTATTGATTCCTTCGAAAGCAATCTGAACTGTTGTATCAGCAACAAACAAAGTATCTACTGTCCATTGCGCAACATTCCCTGTATACTCAGCTATTTGATTCCAAACACCTGATGGTCCAGTTGAATAGACTCTTGTGATATTTTGATCTCCTAAATCAACCTGTTGAGCATAAGCAAAAGTTATTGCTACACTATCTTGACCTGAAAAATCAAATCGTGGACTCACCAACTTAGTAATAGGGTCATTAGTTCCGAAAATACCAACAAAGCGCGCATTCAACGAGCCTTCGAATGCAGTTGTAACTGCACCGCCTGATGAACCTGTATTGTACGTCCAATCACTTGTACCAACTTCGTATTCATTTGTCCAACAATCACGCGTATCAGAGTTGTTTTCAAATGTTTCAACGAACGGTAAAGTAGTGAAGATTCCACAATCAGTTGTAAATGAAATTAAAACCCAATCTCCAACAGTTTGACCAGCTCCACAATTTGCAGCTATGTAAACATCGTAGGTTGTATTATCATCCAAACCTGTTATACTATATGATGGAGTAACTGTTGCATCAGAACCAAGTTCTTGACCAGCTCCCGGCATAAATCCAGGCACACCCCATTCAATAAACCACTCTGTTTCTAGATCACCCGCAGTCCATTCTACATCACCCGCTTCATCTGTTGTAGCAACAACAACTAAATCCGTTGGCGCATCCGCGTCTAAAATTTCAATTGTATACTCAGGACTTTCGCTACCGTTATCGTCCATTACAACAACTGTATGTTGCCCTGGAAGAAGGTTTGTTGGGATTGGTCCAAAAGCACCACCGTCCACTGAGAAAGTGAAAGGGGCTAAACCACATTGCACGTTAGATACTATAAACGAGCCTGTTTCGGAACCATTACAAGTTGCTGGAGTAGGAGTTAACGTAACGTTTACATCAGAAACATTCACAGTAACCAACGCTGCTTCTTCAGAGAAACAACCGTTAAGATGTGCATATGCGAAGAACTCATACGTTCCAGCTGTTGCTGGATCTGCAATAACAGAAGTACCAATTGACTCAAGATCATCTCCAGTTCCAAGTAAAGTACCACCAGTTAATGCATCATACCAGAATACGTCAGCAGGGCTAGAAGCAGAAGGAACAGATACTTCGTAAAGTACAGAACCATTAAAACCACGTGGAGTATTTACTAAAGCAAACTGACCACATAAACCGCTACCTACTTCAATGGTTAAGTTACCATCTGTGTAGTTCGTTCCTGCTGGAATAGTAGTGTATATTGCATTATAATTCACGTACACACCAGTTACATCTCCTTGATTGATAGTAAAGTCATCAACGTCGATATTTACCACTGCTCCAGTTGTACCCGTAATAGGGTAAGCACCTAACAAGGTCCATGATGCAGCATCTGTTTGGAAGCCAGCATAGGTACCTGACTTCGTATATACATTAACAGTCTGAGCTCCAGTTAAGTTCGGAACGATGTCTAAAGACGTTACTGTAATATCACCAGAAGTGGCAACCAAATCCATCATAGCACCACCGTCACAACCGTTTCCACCAGCTAATGTAGTTGTTAAACTTGTTGTACTTGGGAATTGAATATCTCCAATTAACAACGATGTAGCACCTGTACAAGCGAAATAATCCTCTGTGCCAGCAACTGGATTACTAGGGATTACAGTTCCAACGGCATCAATTGTAATTGCAATTGGCACAGATTCT